>FWPV01007882.1_pt1 | contig 19003 bp, 17 predicted proteins | sample 2228371 | NCBI WGS metagenome assembly FWPV01 (sample SAMEA103939776, study PRJEB20133) | metagenome
GGCAACGCCAGGAACGCCGAGTTTTATATTGAAATTCTTTGCGTCCTTTGCGCCTTTGCGGTGAAAAAACACTATTCTCGATAATGTCTACAGATGACAAGGCAGCCTCACAAGTGTACCTCTGCGGGCTCTTTGCGGTGAATCATTCGATGCTATCCTATTTCAGCGCGCGCCGGGTTTTTTCTCACTCGACCAGCGCCGTGTACAATTCGGGTCGCCGGTCGCCTACGGTATCCATCTCGAATTCGCCGGGGCGGATGATCAATTGCTTTTGATGGGCCAGGGTTGGCTCCAGGGGAGCGGTGATGATTTCTTCGCCGGCGCCGGCTTGAGCCAATCGCTGGCCTGATGGGTCAAGGATGGTGCTCTGACCGATAAAGTCAAAGCCGCGCTCGTGACCGCAACGATTGCACGCGATCAGGAATACGCGATTCTCCAGAGCGCGGGTGGGGGCTATGAACTTGGGCGCCGATTCGGCCCCTTGCGGCCAGTTGGTAGGCAAGGCGATTATCTCGGCGCCGCGCAAGGCCAGGCTACGCGCCGCCTCCGGGAAGCGCAAATCATAACAGATGAGCATCCCTATTCGTCCCAGCGGTGTGTCGTAAACCTGAAAGCCGGTGTCGCCCCTGGTGGCCAGTTTGTCCACGCCCAGGAAGGGCAGGTGGGCTTTGCGGTAACAGCCGATCACGCCCGACGGCCCGATAAGCACGGCGGCGTTATACAGTTGTTCATTGGCCCGTTCGAGCATGCCGATGACGGCATAGACATCCAATTCCTTACAGGCCTGAGCAAAAGCCTGCACTGAGGGGCCATCTATCGGCTCGGCGGCGGCGCGCGCTTCATCGAGCGAGGCAAAGCAATAGCCAGAAAGCGCGGCTTCGGGAAAGACGATGCACCTGGCCCCCATCCCGGCCGCTTCATCGAGCAGGCCCAGGAGATGCACGCGATTTTCACGCACCAGACCGAGGGCAGGATTCATCTGCACCGCCGCAACGGTGATGGGAGGCATGCTAGACCTCCTGGTCCGTTTGAGAAGGATCGGACAGGTGCACCCACAGATGCAGCAGGTGACCTTCTTCCACTTCTGTCCAGCGCGCAGCGACCACATCGGCCTGATGACGCAATCCCATTTTGTCGGGATAATCCAGCCTCACTGGCCGGTTCTCGGCCCAGGCCGTCTGGCAACGGGTCAGCATGCGTGGCCCGCTCAGCGTGCGTAACTGGCAGTACATCACTGAGGCCAGGCGGGCGTTTTCGCTCAATGAGAGCGACCAGATTTCTTTGGGCGGTTGGAATTCGGGCGGCGGGCCCTCGATAATCGAAATGACTTCGGCATAGTATTGGTCGGTTTGTTCGTTCATCATCACACTCGGGTTGGTTGTAATTTTGACCGGTCCCAATGTCTGGTTCTCTGCGGCGCTGCAAATATCCCTCTGCGTGCTCTGCGCCTCTGCAGCGGATGGTCCGGTATACAAGTTGCGAAAAATCGAGAATCGAGAAACTCGTAAGATTATAACTCGTACCTGCTCGCTGGTCAAATGAGAGCGAAAAGGGGAAAGGGGTACGGCAAGGTCTGCTGCTTGTCAGGCGTTTACGTTCCCTCCGCCGTCTGGCAAATGCGCCGCACCTGCTCGCGCGCCTGGCTTTCGGCCACGTACACCAGCACGTCGCCGGCCTGGAGCGTTGTGTCGCCGTGGGGAAACATGACCCGCCGTCCGCGCCGCAGCGTGGCGATGAGGCACTCGCGCGGCCAGGCGATTTCGCTGATGCGCTTGCCGACGCAGGCTGCGCCGGCTTTGACGGTGATTTCTTCCACGCGCACATCATCCGTGACGCGCGCGCCCAATTGCGCCTGCTGGGCTTGCTGCCGCAGCGCGGCGCGGCGCGCCAGGGCGGCGTCGTAAGCGCGCACAATGTCGCTGCGCCGCACCACGCCCAGGAACTGGCGCGGATTGTCGCGCGCCACCACCGGCAGGCGCGAAAGGTCGCGCGGCGCCATGCGCTGCAAAGCCGCGCCGACCGTCTCATCGGGGAAAACTGTGACCAGCTCGCGCGTGGCAATATCGCGCGCGGCAAGGTTTTCGATAGGCCCGTATTCGCCGTGCAGCGCGCGGCGATAATCTTCGACGGCCACCATGCCGAACAGCTGGCCGTCATCGTCCAGCACCGCAAAGGCGTGCCGCCCGGTTTGCAAGACCATATCCGCCAGCCGGTTGACCGGAAAGCCCGCCGAGAGCGTGACCTTTTCATCCAGCATCACATCGCTCACGCGCAGAGATTCCATCACGTCAATATCACGCCCGCGCTGCAAGCGGATGCCCTTGCGCGCCAGCCCCAGCGTGTACACCGACTCGCGCTGCAATCGTTGCGAGACGAGCAGGCTGATGACCACCGCAAACATCAGCGGCAAGATGATGCGATAGTCGCGCGTCATCTCGAACAGCAGCAAGATGGCGGTGAGCGGCGCGTGGACGGCGCCGGCCAGGACCGCTGCCATGCCGACCATCGCAAAAGCAGGCGGCGCAATAGCAAGCGATGGGAATAACGCCACGCACATCTGCCCATAGGCTGCGCCCAGCGTCGCGCCCAAAAACAGCGACGGCGCAAAGACGCCGCCTACAAAGCCGCCGCCGATGCTGATCGGGGTAAGCATCAATTTGGCGATGAGCAGCGCCAGCAACACCCCAACTGCCCACTCGCCGCCGCCCAGGATGCTTTCGATGGTGGCATAGCCCACACCAAAAATTTGCGGCAACACGATCCCGACCAATCCAACCAGCAAACCGGCCGCGGCCGGCTTGAGCCATTGGGGAACGTGCCAGCCGTGAAAGGCGTCGTGCGCCACGTACAGCGCGCGGATATACACCGCCGCAATTGGCCCTGCCAGCAGGCCCAGCCCCAGATACAGCGGCAACTCCCACGCCGAATTGAACGCATACGGCGGAACGAGAAAGGCCGGTTGCGGGCCGGCTATGGCTTGCGTGAACACGGCCGAAATCACCGCCGCCAGCACCACAATGCCCAACGCGCCGCCGCTCAATTCGCCCAGCACGATTTCGAGGGCGAAAAAGACGCCGGCAATCGGCGCGTTGAACGCCGCGGCAATGCCGCCGGCCGCGCCCGCCGCGGCCAGCGTCCGCACCCGCTCGTCGGAAAGGTTCAGCCATTGACCGAACATCGAGCCGAGATTGGCGCCGATTTGCACCGAGGGGTCTTCTGGGCCGACCGATGCGCCGGAGCCGATGGACAAGGCCGCTGCGATGGTCTTGGCCGGTATGCGCTTGTAGCGCAGTCGCCCGCCGGCCAGCGCCACCACTTCCATAATACCGGCCACGCCGTGATGCCGTTCCTCGCCGATAAAGTGGTGTTTGACCAGTCCCACCAGCAGGCCGCCCAGAAGCGGCGCCAGCGCAATCGTCCAGGGGCCATACGCCGCCAGGCGCGGCGCCAGCTCTTCAAAGGCGGCCCAATGTGCCAGGTCAATCAAGCGTTTGAACAGCCAGATGCCCATGCCGCTGGTCAGGCCGACGAGCGCCGCCGCTCCGCCCAGCAGGTAAGCTTCGGAAAGTTGAAAGCGGTCCAGCCAGCGTGTGACAACGCCGGGCAAAAATAGCTTCATCTATAATCCGATCCCCCGCGTGTATAGAAAAAACACTCCTGCCAGATACACAATGATAATCAACAGCGCATCCAGCTCGACGAACAAGAATCGCCGCTCCAGCCGCGCCAGGTTGCCCACCAGCGCCAGGTTGGTCAATAACAACCCCAACAGTCCCACCAGCGCAAAGGTCGGGTCAATCGCGCCCAAAAATCGCCCCTGCGTGTAAAACACATCCACCAATGCCAGCGCGAACATGTTGAACACGTTGCTGCCGAACAGGTTGCCTACGGCCATATCGAACGCGCCCAGCCGAACTGCCGCTAATGCAGCGACCAGCTCGGGCAGCGAGGTGACAAATGCTACCAGCACCGCGCCGATAAAGCCCGTGCCCAGCCCGGTGATGGTGGCGATTTCCGCGCTGGACGAAACCATATACGGCACGACGATAATGAGCACGGCAGTGGCCGCGCCAAAGCCGAGCAGGGCGCGCTTCAGGCTGGGCAGGCGCGCGGGGACAGGTTCGTGCGCCGGCTCGATGGACGCCCCCGATTGCTGGCCCTGTTGTTGAATCAGCCATACACCGCCGATGTAGGCCAGCATTATCAGGAGGCTATCTACGCCAATCCAGCCAATTTGCCAGGTGACATCAGCCAGCACAAAGAATATGACCATGCCGGCCAGCAGCGTCGCCAGCGCCACGGTCAGCGCGTGGGTAAAGGCCACCTGGCGCAAAATGCGCGCGCGTTGATTGAGCAAATCCAACACCGCCAGCAAGAACATGTTGACCATGTTGGAGCCGAAAAAATTGCCGGCCGCCAGGTTGGGCACGGTCTGCTGGATCGAGCTGATCGCTGTGGCCAGCTCGGGCAGCGAGGTAGCGCCGGCCAGCAGCAGCGCGCCGACAAACATCCCGCCCAGGCGCGTGCGCACGGCAATAATGTCGCCGTATTCGGCCAGTTTGATGGCGGCCAGCACGATGATGATGGAGCTTGCAATAAAGATAATCCAGGCTATGGTGAATCTCCCTCAGACCGTTCGGTTTCGCCCACCCGAACGATCTAGCCTGCATACTGCTTGGGCAGGCCCCAGGCAGCTTCTACCGGCAGCGCAAACAAGACGCCGGTGTGCGGGCCGGCCAGGTCGCCCGTGACCGCCTCGGTGGCGGCGACGGCGCGCTTGACGGTGTCCATATCTTGCACAACGGCAAACAGCGTGTTGTGGCTGTACTGGTCGGTGCGCAGCAGGCGGCTAAAGCCCATAAACAGCGGGACATCCTCCTGGCTGGCGCGTTTTTTGATGCGCTGGACACCGGTGCTATCCAGCACGGTGATGCCCAGCACGCCGGCCTCGGTCCAGCCATCCAACACGGCGGTCAGGTGTGAAGGATTATCCAGCACGCAAACTAGCAGATACATTTTTGCCTCCTCGTCGCTAAAAGTCAACGGATGAGCATATTATCTCTCACTGTGGGCAATATTGCAATAGTCAAAAGCGATGCCAGGCCCGGCCATACTGACAGGTCGTTTGGGATGCGAGTGGCGACCAGGCGTGCTGTTACATAAGCGGTCAGCGGTTAGCAGTTAGCGGTCAGCGTTCAGCGTTCAGATGCTTGACAATCAAGATTTTGGATATACACTATTTGGCGCAGGGTGATCGGCAGTCATTTGTTTTTCCTTTGATACGTTTGATGTGAAATGGAGCTATTTACCCCCTGGGTCATTGCGATCGCCCTCGCCGAGGGCGCGAAGCAATCTCCCCTCCGGGAGGGAGAGGGAAGCGCAAATTGCGAAATCCAGGCCAAAGGTCTGCCTGACCTGTTCCTGTTGTCAAGGAACATGTTGTGAGAGGTGGTCTGAAAAAAATCAGGCGAGGGAAACTGCTATGCCACACTTTGAGCGTGAACCAGGCGCGTACCAGGTGGTGGACCGGCTGCTGGCTTTGCGCGAGCTGCTGCGCCAGTCGCCGCAGACGCGCGAACAGATTGTCGAACGGTTGCCGGCGTATTATTCGGATGATGATAGCGGGGCGCGCAAACTGCGGCGCGATTTGCAGTACCTGGAACGGTGGGGCTACCAGGTCGTGCGCGATAGGGCCGCCAGGACCTATGGCGTGTCTATGAAGGCAATCGAGTGTGAGTGGGCAGATGAGGAATTGGAGGCGCTGGCGGCGGTGCGCGAATGTTTCAAGGGCGGGGCGCCCTACGCCGATACGATTCAAGCCATTCTCGGGCGCATTGAGGCGGGGCTGGATAGCCATGGGCGCAAGCTGTTGGCGCGCAAGCCGCCATTAAAGATTTGCCTGACCACCGTCGAAAAACCCTCGCCAGCGCAGGCCGTGCAATACAAGTTACAGCGCGCTTTGCAGCAGCGTCAACGGGTCAGCTTTAGGTACCGCCCGCTCGGAAAGGAGATGACCCTGCATCCCGATGACGAGCCAATTGAACTCGAGTTCAGGGATGAGCATTATTATCTGGTGGCGTATTGTTATCAGGCGCGCGACATTTTGGAATATCGGCTCGACCGCATTGTGTCCGGCTCGGTGCAGATTTTACCGCGACGGGCCGAGGGCAACTGGAAACGCCACATGGTCGAGTTTCAATATCGCCTCAGCCCGCTGCTGGCTTCGGGGGGAGTGACGCCGCGCTTTGAGGTTGTGTCTTACGAACCGCAAAGCGATGGTAGTATGATTGTCATAGCGCGGGGCTATAGCAACTTTTGGATCATCCGCGAAATGTTGCGCTATGGCGAGCAGGCTGAATTATTGGGGCCGCCTGAATTGCGCGCTCAAATCAAGCACAAAGTGGAGCAAATGATGGCGCTGTATAGTCAGGATAACGTTGTGCCAGATGAGGAATGAGGCAAATGGACATATTGTGCCCGCAAAGTGTGGTATGATAGGGGCAGGTGGTCGAGTAGTCAGGTGGCCGGATAGACAGGGGGAAGGGGTGAAGGTTACGACGTGGGAGGGGACGGTCAAGTTGATAAATGATGCGGCAGGGCTGGTACAATGTTATAATCCACTATAGGGTAACTGCTCACCCCCCCCTGTCATTGCGAGCCGCCCGAAGGGCGGCGAAGCAATCTCCACCCCGGCCGGGGGATTGCTTCGCGCCCTCTACGAGGGCGCTCGCAATGACAGGCTGAGCAATTACCCATAGGAGGTGTCAATGGCACAATTTGAAGAACTACTTTTTGCGCTTGGATACGACGATCCAGAATCAATTATAGGCGCTTACATCGAGCATATTGCAAACGGCGGGTTGACCGCTTACAAAACTATTTTTCAAACCGGCGCAAAGCAGGGCGAACCGGTCTATGTGCATTTCCTCAATGGTGTCTTTACGGCTGAACGCCTGCGGCCCTTGCTGGATTTGAGCGAAGACGAGACGCGGGTCTTGTACTGCGCTTACTCGGTTCATGACATCAATAAACTGATTGAAAGTAACAAGTCATTCAACGCGCTGGCGACCCAAGAGGCTATTCAGGCCGAACTGGAAAAAATCGGCGTTCCTGCTTTTTTCCCGGCCTACCTGGATTACCTGAAAGATATTACAACATTGGTGCGCTGCCATTCGGGGCACTATCACACGGCGGGCGAGTTGCTGGTCAAAGCGCACAATCCCTACAAATTGGGGCGTGACAGGCTGGAACAAGTGTTGTGCCCGTTGATGAAAGCGTTGGATACACTGGAGCTTTCCACAACACTGACTGAGCGCAGCAAAAAGGAGGCTTTTCTCTCGTTCTTGAACAGCGTCACCGAGCGGCAGTACACTTTTGTTTATCATCAGGTTAGCGAGCAGCGCGGCCTGTTGACCAACATTGTTCACAACGAGGTTTGTCATTACCTTGAGGACCATTGTGGCTTGACGCCGCTGCTTTTTTATCCTGAAGGCGTGGCCTACCTTATGGACAAAGCGCAGCCTGTCACGTTATCTGCCAATGATTTAGCGGCTATCGGACAGGCAGTGGCGCACAAAGCCGCCGGAATGTCTCGGGGTAACTATGCCAAGTTTATCAAATCCGGCAATCAAGGCATCAAGGTAGACAAACAATGTCTTAAATTGGGTGTGCCATTTGACGATATTTTTAGCGTCGTGCATCGCCACGTGATGGCCAAAGTGACCGGCAAGCGGTTCAAAATTGAAGAAAATGAGGCTAATGCGCGCAAGGAATTGCAAGAGGCAGCCAGGGGCCTGCAAGATCCAAGATTGGCTGATACAGTGCGCGCCAAGATTGAGGGAAAGCTGTATCCGACCACCCAAGCCGCTATGGGCGCGGCGGAATTGTTGCGTTCGTATTACATCTTTTTGGCTGACCATTGCAAGAAACAAATTGGCGACGCCTGGAAGTATCTGTACGCCTTATTGGGCATCAGCCCAGAGGCGGCGGCGGTATACGATTTGTGCGACCCGCGTTACCAGCGCGCGTATGTGATAGCGCGCGACCTCGATTTGGAAATCGAAACGCTGTACGAGCGCATTTTGGCCGATGGGCGCAAGGTGATGGGCGAGGCGCAAACTGGCGAGGCGGCATTGGGCGACTATGCAGTGTTGGCCGATTACGTGGCGCGCAATGTGACCTTTTCGCTTGGCGTGGAACGCCCGTTGGATTTTGCGGCGGCGCTGCGCGAATATGTTGAAAACAATCATCGCCAGTGTTGCTATTGCGGCTCCGAGTTTGCCACGGCAAGTTGGATGGCGGTTCAAGTGCCGCCGAATGTCGCTGTGCAGAGTTTCTCCAATCGTCTGGCGGGCGGATCGAGCCGCGAACCCAAGCGCAATGTGTGTGACGTGTGCCGCGTCCAGTTCACGCTGGAAAAGCTCACGCATCAATCGCTCAAGGGCATCAAGACGGTTTTCTTGCATCTATATCCCTACAGTTTTTACACCGATGTATTCCTGGTTTCGTTGCGCGCTGAAGTGCAAAACATCCTGGCACAAGATACCAATGTGATCTTTCCCAGAACTGACGACGCTTTTCAGCAATGGCTGGCAAATGGGCAGGCGCGCCTGACCTTTATCACGCGCAACAAGCAGGGCAAGCCATACCAGAATGGCGTGGCGCTGCCGCAATTTTCCGAAGCCATCGGCAATGTGTTGACGTTCCCGCTGAATTGTCCGGGTGACAATGATTCGGAACAATTCTTGTTTGCGCTGCAAAACGCGCTCTTGATTCAGCGGTTTTTTGGTTGCAAAGCGCTGCTAACCGAGTCGGCCGTGCCGATGTTGAATCGCGCAGATTTTGGCGACCTTTACATAGACCATGTAGCGGTGGGACTGGAAGGACTGGTGCCACAAAACGATTTCGACACAGAGCAGCTAAAGGGGTTGTGGGATGATTTATCTGCCTTGCACCGCCTGCGGAATGAACTTTACAACCCGCAACGTGAAGAGAATCCATTGCTATCGCTGGCAAGCGCAATGGCAGGCGAGGGGCGGCTGACTTTGTTTCACGTTGCTGACCGTCTGGTCGAGTTCAAAGCCGTGCAGGACAAGGCTGACAAAAACAAACGTACGTGGCGAAGCATTTTTATAACCAAACGAATTCTGCCCGATTTGGGCAAATTGACGAGAGGAGGTATAGCTGTGAAACCATTACAACAACTGGCCGAAATGGCATGGGAGGCGCATATCATAGGCCGCAGCCTTGAACGAAACTCGCTGCTCAAGCCATTCGATATGCTCTTGGATGGCCTCGAAGGCAAGAGCGAAGCATTTGGGCTGGACACTTTGCGCGCTCAACTGGTGGAAGACATCTTTCGCCACCTGGAAGCAATCGCGTCTGAGGAATACAAGCCAGGGCGCACCAAGCGAGAAAAAGTCAAGGCGTATGTGAACTTGTTTTTCGACGGCGTATTAGCTGCGGCGTATCGTGGCAACGTCACCCGCTTGCTGGCTGACGCCAAGGGCTTGCGTTCGGCTTATCTGTTCTATGTGCGTGAGCAAATTCCAACCAAAGAGAAAACAAATTCATAAAAGGAGAAGGTCATGTCAATCCTAACTCAGTATCAAGATCGTGTGTTGCGCGCCTATAGCAATTTTCCTGTGGGCCGCTATATCAGCCTGGTCATTGTTCGCAAGACCGAATCCGAAGCGCTCTTTCGCACCGAAGGCGCGGGCGAGGATTTGTGCAAAGAGTTTGTGCGTGCTGGCGTAAAAGATGACGCCATCTTACAGCGTGTGGTGATTACCAAGCGCAAGCAGATCGCCGTCGAGCGGCGCACGGGACGCGAGCTGCTGCGCGACAATGGGTTGCTCTACGCCAAAGACGACAGAAGCGGTGTGTGCGCTTTGAATCGAAACAATGCGTGCGAAAAGTGCATTGACTGCATGCTGTACGGTTATGCAGTGGGCGGCGGCGGCGCGCAAAAATCGCGTGTCATCACCGATGATGCTTTTAGCATGTTGGGCGCAGGGGTGGTCACCGCCAAACGCACCGGCAATGCGCTGTACGATAACAGCACTATGCGCGACCCGGAAACAGGCCAGCCTTCTCAGGCTATCTACGAAGAACCCTACGTCAAGCCCGAAACGCACTTTTTGGAAATCGAAACGCTCAAAGACGTAACACTGGGCGAGTGGGTGTATGTCTTGGGCAACGTTCTGCGCAGCACGCGCTATGGCGCCGTGTCCAGCCATCAGGGACGAATGAAAAACTCGCTGGCCGGCGTGGTCTTTTCCAATTGCGAGATTTTCAGCAACCTCGAACTCACTCAACACGTGTACGATTTGCTCAAAGCCAAAGATGCTGATCTCAGTTTTCCATTACGCGATGCGGATGTCTTTGAAGCAACGGCAACGGCTATTCAATCTCTGATCAAAAATGTCGCCAGCGCCGAGCCGGTGGTATTGGGGCTGGAAGAGGCGGCCAGCGTGCAACGCGCCATTGTTCAAGTGTACCGCAAGCCGGAGCGTGTGGCGGCGCTGCTGCGCCTCACCGAGCAGGGCTATTCCACCGACCGCGCCAAAGCCGAGGCGGCCCACGCCGAAATCGTGCGCCTGCTGGAGGAGGCCGCCGGGGAGGCGGACGATGAAAACGAGTGAGACCGCGCACATCTATCGCTGCGAAATCACGTTCTGGGAACACACCTTTTTTGCCAGCCGCGAAATCAGCGCGTTTTATCAGACCGAGCCGCTGATTGGCAATTATGCGCTGGCGTATGCGCTAGGGCTGTGCGCTGCGCCATATCATAGCGACGCTACAGTGCGCTACAAGCGGGATTTGTTGCCGCTGAACGAGGAGGGCATTTACGTGACGCCCGGCACGCTGCTGGAAGAGCCGCGCTTTGTGCTCAGCCAGTTTAATGCGCAGAGTGACACGCACTGGTATGCGTTTGCCAACAATGCCATCGTCACTCGCCCGGATGACCGGCTGGCGGTGCGCGAGGGGGCCAACTGGTACATCGTGGACCCCGTTGGCGGCACAAGGCAAAAAGTGACCGCGAGCAACTTTCCGCAGCACGGGCGAATCAAAATGCTGGCATTGGGCAATCGCGCTGTGTGCTATGTCATTGCGCGCGAGCCTTTGAAGCGTGCCCTGCCGCGCTATATTCGCCTGGGCAAATGGATGAGCAAGGCCGCTGTGCAGACAACCCATGTATCCACTCAGGCTGAAACGCGCGACAACCAGTTAGTAGAGGTGTTTCTCAATCCCGCCGATCTGCCAGACCCGCAAGCGTTGGGCATTTTTGACATGGTGAGCGTTCATCCTGTGCCGCTGATACGCCGGGCGCAGCTTACGGGCCAGTTTTATCGCGCGCCGGATGGGGTATGGCTGCCGGCGGGGATGCGGTTTGGCGTTGAGGATTTGCCGTGAGCGAGCCAATTTACTTGCTGCCACATTCTGAAAAACTGGCGCCGGCAAATCCTTTTGAATTCATGCCAATGTTGCTATATCACCAACAGCGCACCTGTGAGGCATTGCGCCGCCATTCGCTGGTGGTCAATACGTACAATACTGGCACAGGCAAAACCCGCGCGGCGCTGTTGCACTTGCTCGACGCGGCGCCGCGCGGCGTCAATACGCTGTTCATTGCGCCGACCAATGAGTTGATCCGCCAGCACGTCAACGATATTGGCAGGTTTGTTGGGCAGGCTAACCTGGACGTTCACGTTTTGCACGTGGATGCGCCTACGTTGAGCGGCATGGCTTTGCCGCGCGAGCACGAACGCAACGGCGAAAAGTTGTACCGCCTGTTCATGAATCCGCGCGAGTATGGGTGGGATGGACGCAAAGCGATGGTGGCCGTGACCAACCCCGACATCTTTTATTATGCGCTGTACTATTCAGCCTATAACCCGCACGACCGCCGCAATCTATTTCACCAATTTCTCACCCGCTTTGATTACGTGGTGGTGGACGAGTTTCACTATTACTCGGCCAAGCAGCTAGCCAACTTTTTGTTCTTTTTCATCATCTCCCGCGAGTGGGGCTATTTCAGCGCAGGGCGGCGCGTCTGTTTGCTTTCGGCTACGCCCGAGCCAGCCGTGCGTGACTATCTGGAGCGCATCTTTGCGCTGGAAGAAATGGCCTGGATCAGCCCTGATAACGAGCCGCACGAGAGCGCGGGTTACCCCACAACGCCGGCGCTGGCGCCGTTGGTGTTGGAAGTACAATCAGCCACACTGGACCAGTTTGTGGACGGCGCTGCCAATCGAGCGCAACTGCGCGCCTGGCTGGATGCTGGCAACGAGGGCGCGCTGATTAGCAATGCGCTGTGGCGCATCAATCGGGCGCGGGCGGCGCTGCGCGGACCGGGCTTTGATGGGCGCACCGGGCGCATCACCGGCGCGGAATCAGCCGCCGATCGTCAGGCGGCAAGCGCGTTGCCCTTGATTCTGGCGACGCCTACGGTTGATTTGGGGTACAACTTTGAGCGGCCTGGCAAGACGCGCCAACCGATGGATTTTGTGGTGTTTGACGCGCAAGCGCGGGACGCGTTTTTGCAGCGGTTGGGACGCGCCGGGCGCGTGATGGGGCGTGCCGAGACAGACACGCCTTCACGGGCAATAGCGTTGGTGAACGAGGAAGCCTGTAAAGCATTGATGGCGCTGGCCGGGCAGACCATAACGCGGCAAACGCTCAAGGCAAAGGTCAATCAAGCCCTGCCGCCGCGCAATGACTTGTACGCCTACATACGCTCGTATGCGGTACAGGAAGCGTTTTGGCCGATTTATCAACTGGAAAAGCAAATGCCGCTGGATATGCGCGACGAATGGATCGAGCGGCTGTTTGACAGCGTGCGCGATGTTTTTGCGCCGGATAGCCGCCGCTGGTACTCTGGCGCGCTCAGAAGCAAAATGCGGCGCTTTGACAAACTGGGGCAAATTGTTCACAGTAAAGAATACGAGCACCTTGCTGACTTGATCGGCGAATACGTGGATTGGGTGCGCCCGGCGATGGATAATCCCAACGATGTTGACAGATTGTTCCAATTGCTTCAGCATAACAAGAATGCAAGAATCAAATTGCTTTTGCCGTGGGCAGAGAGCCAGTATTATCAGACGCAGTCGCTGTTCAATTTTCGAGACGCTTATCAGCCGCCGCTGGCGTGTGTGTATGACCCTCAACATCTTTTAGCCGAATCAGACGTGACGCTTTACGATGCGCTGCACGTGGCGGCGAATTTTGAGGCTGATTATTTTGCCGATGGAAAAGCTTTTACGCAAGCGACAGGCCAGCCGGCTAAAGAGGCTGTTGTGTACTGTCGTCTGCGCGCGCACCGAGACAAACGGTTGTGGCTGCAACTAGAGTGGCGCCCGGAACAGGGGCGAAGCCAGTCCGTGTTTGAATCTCTGTATTGCTGCCGCCCGCTGGCAGTGAGAGGTTTGAAATTGCGCGCCGATTTGCCGCTGGACCCATCGCTGCGTGACGCTTTTGAGAAACAATATGTGACATTGCTCGTTGTAAAGAATCAACACGAGGGGCGGCTGATGGGCTCGCTGCGCGACCGCAACGTTTTTGCGTGGGCATTGCGAGTCATGTTTGCCGATGGCAACGAAAATGATTACAAGGCATTGCTGGGCACCGCGGCGTTCATGATTCACGCGGAACTGGAGGGTTATTTGTGGTGGCGCGCAAAGGTGGAGGATAATGCGCCTGTTATTACCTAAGTCCCGGACAGGTTTAAGAATTTTACCTGAAGGCTCACCGCCCGCGCTCGTAAGGCACGACGACACGAATATCCGTCATGGGGTAATGCTTTACATTGCGGGTGACGAGTTCTGCGCCGGTGTGGGCGGCGGTGGCAGCGATGAGCGCATCGCCCAATTCCAGGTGATGGCTGCGTCGGAATTGGCGCAAGTACGCGCCAGCCTGGCGGGCAATGGCTTCGTTTACATCCAGCACGGCAAATCTGGATAATGTCCGTTCGGTGCGTAGCTCTTCGCCCGGACGCATACCGCCGGTTAATTCGGCGAGCGTGACGACCGAGATTGCCAGGGTGTCGTCGCTGGCTAGGATTTGAGCAAGATAGTCCAGCGCCGCATGATGGCCGTGAAAGTGGTCAATGGCAATGTCAGTATCAATCAGTTTCATTGAACAGCCCCAATTCTTCAAGCCGCTGGCCACGCCGGATTTGGTTTACATACTCGACACTGTCGGCGGGAATATCGGTGCGGTCGGCCCACATGCCAAAGGTTTCCATCAGCGCGGCTTGAACTTGGTCGGCAGATGCGGCAGGGCGCTGGCGGGTCTTGAAACGCAAAAACTCGATGAACTGGCGCAGCTCGATCAGGCTTTCGGCGGGCAGGTCATCTAATGATTGTATAATTTGATTTTTGGTCAAGGGCTGAACGATCATTATTGCCTCCTGCCGATATTATACTATACCCTGCAGGAAAATTGTATGCCAACTTTGTATTCTTCCGTCATTCGCCTGTTGGCGTTGCGCGATGCGCGCCTGCCGCAGACGCACGGCAACCTGGCGCACGCGGCGTTTTTGGATATTGTGCGCCAGGTGGCGCCGGAACTTGCGCAAGTGTTACACGACCGGGATGCGCCGCAGCCCTTTACCCTCAGCCAGTTGAACAGCTTGCCCGAACCGCAGGGGGGCGAGATTCACTTGCGCCCGGGATTGGAGTGTTGGCTGCGGCTCACGCTGGCAGGCAAAGCGATGTACGGCGTGCTCGTCGAGTGGCTGCTGCATGCGCAGGCGCGGCCTGTCATCCGATTGAACCAGGCGAGCCTGGGTGTGGCAGAGGTGCTCACGACGCCGGGCAGCCATCCGTGGGCCGGTTACGTTGAGGCTGAGGCCCTGGCGGCTAATGCGCGCGCCGAGGACGCTATCGCGTTCGAGTTTGTCAGTCCGTTTGGCTTTAGTCTGGGCAATAATCGCATGGATATTATGCCGCGGGCGGATTTGCTCTTTGGCGGCTTGCATAACAAGTGGAAGCAATGGTGCGGGTTGCCTTTGCCGGGGATTGGCGACGGCGAATGGGATTACAAGTGGCTGCGCGAAAATGTGCTGGTGAGCGAGTGGCAGATGCACTCGCGGATGCTGCGCCTGGGCAAGCGCTTGCAAATCGGCTCAGTTGGGGCGGCGATATTCAAGATATTCGAGCCAGAGGCCGAGATTCGCCGCGCGCTGAACGCGCTGGCCGATTTTGCCTTTTTTGCGGGAGTTGGCCGCAAAACCGCTCAAGGGATGGGGCAAGTCAAACGACTGAACCGCTGGGCGCCGCCCAAAGATAATTTTGATTGAACCGCAAAGGCGCAAAGGACGCCAAGAAATTTTTAGGCTTTGCGCTCTTTGCGTCTTGGCGGTGAGAAGGATGACGCCATGGAGCAAGCGGATTATCTGCCCTTGTCAATGCTCAACCAGCTGGAATACTGCGAGCGGCGTTTTTACCTGATGCACGTGTGCGGCGAGATGGAGATCAATGCGCCGGTGCTGGATGGAACGCAATTGCACGAGCGGACTCATACAGCCGGCGCGGCGACGGAAGGCGAGGTGACAGTGCATCGCAGGGTGTACGTGTGGAGCGACCGGCTGCGGATTGCGGGATACGCGGATGTGGTGGAGGTGCGAGGGGGAGAGGGTGACAGGGTGACGGGGGGACAGGGTGACAAGGTGACGGGGGGACAAGGTGACAAGGTGACAGGGGCATCAGGAGATCAATTGACTATTGGACAGGCTGACCAACTGACTATTCAACCAATCGAGTACAAGCGAGGCAAGATGGGCAGGTGGCTGAATGACCACGTGCAGTTGTGCGCACAGGCGATATGTTTGGAGGAGCGATTGGCTTTTGCCGAACAGTCGTCGTTGGTCGGTGGTCGGTGGTCGGCATCAAGTGCGACAATTGAAAAAGGCTACCTGTTCTACTTTGGTTCGCGGCGACGGGAGGAGGTGGTGTTTACGCCGGAATTGCGGGCGCGGACAGAAGCAGCGGTGCGGCGAGCATACGAGCTGATTGCCGCCGGGGTGCTCCCGTTGCCAACCGAAAAACGCGCCAGGTGCAAGGATTGCAGCCTGGAGCCGGTATGCCTGCCGTTTGAAAGCGATGTGTGGACGGGACGGGCGGTTCCCAGGCGGAGAGGGGGTGACGGGGTGAGGGGGTGACAAGGTGAGGGGGTGACAAGGTGACAAGGTGAGGGGGTGACGGGGTGACAGGGGGACAGGGTGTACGCAGTACGCACCACGCATCACGCATCACGCAGTACGCATCACGCATCACGCATCACGCATCACGGGATTAACGAATGACAACATTGTACGTGACTGAGCCGCGTTCGCTGGTGAAAAAAGATGGCGAGACGCTGTTGGTGGAAATCCCCGAAGACAAGGAAAAGGGGACGGCCAGGCGCACCGTGCGCGTGCCGCTGATCAAGGTTGACCAGGTGGTGGTGTATGGCGACAGCACGCTGACCAGCCCGGCGCTGGCGGCGCTGTTGGAGCAACGCGTGGAGGTGTGTTTTCTTTCCCAGTGGGGGCAATTTCGCGGGCGGCTGGCGCCGGCCTTTTCCAAAAATAGCCTGATTCGGCTGGCGCAGCATCGCGCGCACGAGGACGCGGCGCGCAGCATCAGGCTGGCGCGGCAATTCGTGGCGGGCAAGTTGAGCAACATGCGCACGTTGCTGCTGCGGAGCAATCGCAAATTGAATGATGCAGAGATTGCAGAGGCGGCCGAGTCGCTCAAGGGCATCATCGCCCAGGCGGAGGCATTGGAAAGCGATGGCGTCCCGCCGTTTGATCCGGGCAAGCCGCAGGCGGGCACGACATGGGGCACACTGCACGGCCTGGAGGGGGCCGGCTCGGCGCGCTATTTTGGCGTGTTTGGCAAGTTGTTGCGCGAGCCGATGGGGTTCGATGGGCGCAATCGCCGCCCGCCGCGCGACCCGGTCAATGCGCTGCTTTCGTATGGGTACGTGCTGCTGATGCACCAGTGCAGCGCGGCGGCGCAACTGGTGGGGCTGGACCCTTACGTGGGCTTTTTACATTCATCGCAATACGGCAAACCGGCCCTGGCCCTGGATTTGATGGAAGAATTCAGGCCGGTGGTGGTAGATAGCGTGGCGCTGACGCTCATCAACAATCGCATTTTACAAGCGGATGATTTTGTGCCAGACCTGGGCAGTTTTCGTCTAAAGGACCCGGCTCGCAAGACATTTCTGGTCAAATTCGAGGAACGCTTGAACACCGAAATCGAACATCCCGGACTGGGTTACAAGGCCACCTACCGGCGCTGTCTGGAATTGCAAGCCCGACTGTTAGGCAAGGTGCTGATGGGCGAGGTGGCGGATTACGCGCCGTTTGTAGTGAGATGAGGTTAAGGTTAAGGTTAAGGTTGAGGTCGAGTGGATACAGCTTTTTATGTGATCGCTTATGACATCCCGTCGGATCGGCGGCGGACGAAGGTGCACAAGACGTTGTGCGGGTTTGGGCAATGGACGCAGTACAGCTTGTTCGAGGCATTTTTGACGGACAAGCAGATGGTGGCGTTGCAGGGCAAGCTGGACAAGTTGCTCGACCCGGCTCACGATAGCGTGCGCTTTTATCCATTATGCAAAGAATGTGTGAGCAAGGTCGAAACAGTTGGGTCGGACAAGCCCAAGGAAGAGAAGGTATTTATTGTGTAGTGGGTTGTTGGGAACGATGCGTGAAGGGTGTTGTGTGAGGCTGGTGTGGGGAGGGCGGGGGTTGCGAGCGGCGCAGTGGGGGCGATGTGAGCGGGCGGCGCTCGCGGCGGCGGTCCAATACAAAATTGGCAGTGCAGACTGTTCTGGTCGCCACGTGAGAGCAGCGGGGGGCAGCAAAGGGCTGGCTGCTCGCAAATCAAGGGGGTTGCTACTAAAGTGGGAGAAATATGATATGATTAGAGTGGCGCGGGACGTTGAGTGGTGGAAGAGGGCTGATTTTGGGTGGGTTGCGGGTAGCCGGTGGGAAAGTCTTTAGCGAGCGGGAGTGACGCGGCGTGAAGACCAAGAATCTCGATGGGGAGATTGAAACATACAGCCTGGCGTTTTCTGTCGTCCATGCTGCCGCGTGAAGACCAAGAATCTCGATGGGGAGATTGAAACCCTGCAGGGTGTACAAGAGCGAACCATCCGAGGTTCGGCGTGAAGACCAAGAATCTCGATGGGGAGATTGAAACAATGTAAAATAAATAAATAAATTCAGCGGGGCAACCCGCGTGAAGACCAAGAATCTCGATGGGGAGATTGAAACTGTCCCGCCGCACTACGCCCCAGTTGCCACCGTCAAGCGTGAAGACCAAGAATCTCGATGGGGAGATTGAAACACGCGACCATCCGCCTGTGGCGGGTGGCGGATGGAGCGTGAAGACCAAGAATCTCGATGGGGAGATTGAAACTACGGCAAAGAACTTTATAGATGCCATTCCTGGCTCGCGTGAAGACCAAGAATCTCGATGGGGAGATTGAAACCGAGGTTCGCCATACCCTGACGGCATAGTCCCATGGCGTGAAGACCAAGAATCTCGATGGGGAGATTGAAACAATGGGCGGCCGAATCCGGCCTTTGCCCCGAGATCCGGCGTGAAGACCAAGAATCTCGATGGGGAGATTGAAACCTTCATTCCAGTTGCACGCCCCCACCATGTCTCTGTGCGTGAAGACCAAGAATCTCGATGGGGAGATTGAAACTCACAAACTACGACAGAATGTTCATCTTACACAATGCGTGAAGACCAAGAATCTCGATGGGGAGATTGAAACTGACATCAAAAGATAGCCGAACTTCCACCGGGCTTCAGCGTGAAGACCAAGAATCTCGATGGGGAGATTGAAACAGTGTAGGAGTAAATGCCACCGGCGTAATCGGGCGTGAAGACCAAGAATCTCGATGGGGAGATTGAAACATCCCTTTTTCTTTTATTTCTTCGGAAATTCAATAGGCGTGAAGACCAAGAATCTCGATGGGGAGATTGAAACGTTGCGCGCA
>FWPV01007885.1_pt1 | contig 18999 bp, 14 predicted proteins | sample 2228371 | NCBI WGS metagenome assembly FWPV01 (sample SAMEA103939776, study PRJEB20133) | metagenome
AAAACCAAAAAATGCTAAAATTAAAGATCTTATAAAATCCATAAAAACTAAAACCAAATATTAAAGAGATTAAAATAGTAAAAAAAGCAGAAATTGAAGTTAGATATGAAAAATTAAAATTTTCTTCCATTTTAAATTTTTCTTGATATACTCTTGGCAGAAAACTAATAAAAAAAATTTTTTGTAAATTTTTAAGTTTCATATTTTGAAAGTTTTAAAAAAACATCCTTTAAGTTTTCCTCGGAAAAATTAAAATTTTCTTCCAGAAGGGCTTTAGGAATAACTTTTAAATTTTTTCCCATAATCCTTTTAGCTTCTTTTCCAAGGAATATTTGCAAAAGGAAGAAAGGAAAATAAATGAAAACGGGTTTTTTATAAACTCTTCCCCAAGTTTTAAAAAAATCCTTTCCTTTTATGGGTTTTGGAGAAGTAAAGTTATATACTCCCCCCTTTCCCTTTTGAAGTAAAAATTTAAATGCCCTTGCTAAGTCCCCTTCATAAATCCAGGAAATATGATAATCCCCTTTTCCCAAGATAACCCCCAATCCCCTTTTAAAAAAAGGATTTAACATTTTAAAAATTCCTCCATTCTTTCCCAAGACAACTCCAAACCTTAAAATGTATAAATTTATGTCCAATTTTTCCAGCTCCCTTGCTTCTCTTTCCCATTCTTGAACAAGGGATCCCAAAAAATCATTATCATAGGGTGAATTTTCGTAAATGGGTTCTTCTAATTCTTTGTAAATTCCAATTGCAGATGCTTGAAAAAAATACTTTGGATATGTCTTTGAATTTTTTATAGAATTAACTATTGCTTTAGTTGATTCAATTCTGCTTTTATAAATTAATTCCTTCTTTTTCTCACCCATTCTACCTGCAATTGTTTCTCCAGACAAATTAATAAAAACATCTACATCTTCTAAAAAAGAATTATCTAAAAACTTCCCATCCCATAAAACACAATATTCCCTATTGGACAAAGGATAAAAGTATTTTTGATTTCTTGTAATGACTAAGACATCTGCATTGGACTTAGCAAGTCCTTTTCTTAAAATCTTTCCTATAAAACCAGTTCCCCCTGAAATGCAAAATTTAAAATTCATACTTTTTTTATACCATATTTTTGGTTATAATTCTAAATATGAATGAAAATTTAAGAAAATTAAAACTTTTTATCTTTGATGTTGATGGTGTGCTAACTGATGGAAACCTTTATTACTCCCCATCTGGAGAAGAACTAAAAGTATTTTTTGTAAGAGATGGAGTTGGAATATGGATTTTAAAGGAAAAGGGATATAAAGTTGCTTTTTTAACAGGAAGGAGTAGTGAAGCATTAAGAAAGAGAGCAAAAGATTTAAAAATAGATCTTTTAATGGAAAATATCAAAGAAAAACATAAGGTAATAAAGGATATAATGGAAAAATATAAATGCAAAAAGGAAGAGACCTTTTTTATGACAGATGATGTTATTGACTTAAAGGCATGTGAAATGGTTGGTTTTGTCTCAACCCCTTCAGATGGAGCTGAAGAAGTTAAAAAAATTGCAAATTATATAACAAAAAATAGTGGTGGAAGGGGTGCTGTAAGAGAAGTTATTGAACTTATTTTAAAAGCAAAAGGAGAGTGGGATTTTGAAGTTTAAAATCCATCATCCCCTTATAATCTTATTTTTTTATATCTTTTGGGCTATAGGTAAAATTATTCCTTTAAAAATTCTTCCTCTTTTTGGAACTGCCTTAGGAAATTTTACATTTTTTATTTTGGGATCTAAGAAAAAAATTGTCTATGAAAATTTAAGGACAGCTTTTCCTCACTGGAAGGAAGAAAAAATGAAAAAATGTATTAGGGAAAATTTTAAGCATTATGGAATAACCTTTTTTGAACTTTTTAAAATTAATAAATTGATAGATAGGGTAGAAGTTGAAGGAATTGAATTCTTAGAAGAAAGACCTTGCTTGCTTATAACAGGACACATTGGAAACTGGGAACTTATGGCTCAAAAATTGGGAAATTTGGATGTTCCCTTATATGCTGTTGCAAAAGCAACATATATATCTACCTTTAATAAATTTTTAGTTAATATGAGAAAAAAAGGAGGGATAGAGTCCCTTTTAAGAAATTCAATGGAAGGGAAAAAATTGCTTTTAAAAGCATTAAAAGAAAAAAAGGTTTTAGGGCTTCTTATTGATCAAGATACAAAAGTAGAAGGGGTCTTTGTCCCCTTTTTCTCAAACCTTGCATATACTCCAAAGGGACCAGCAGAAATTGCAATAAAGAAAAAACTACCCGTTGCCTTTGGATATATAATTAGAAAAAGGGGTATGAAATATGAATTAAAAATTAAAAAACTTGAAATTTTATCTGAAAATGTAGAAGAAGTTACATACCAAATGACAAAAGAAATAGAAAATATTATAAAAAGACATCCAACTCAATGGGTTTGGATCCATAAAAGGTGGAAAACAAAACCTACCAATTAAAACCCTTAGAAAAAATTCACCTTAAAGAGATGGTTTATTTAGACCACCTTTGCTTTTCAAAGGAAGAGGCATACCCCTATGAAATTATGAGATACTACTTTTCACTCCCTTCAAGTTATAGTTTGGGATACTTTTTGGAAGAAAAACTAATTGCTTTTATTTTATTTCAAAAAAACCATATAATTACTTTGGATGTCCATCCTAAACATAGAAGAAAAGGGCTTGGGGAAAAACTTTTAAATTTTGCAATTACCTATATTAAAAAAAAGGGATACAAATTGGTTTCCTTAGAAGTAGATAAGGAAAATGAAAAAGCTATAAACCTTTATAAAAAATTAAATTTTAAAATTGAAAGAGTTTTTTTTGAAAATAAAAAGGAAAGATTTTTTATGGTTTTAAAATTATAATTTTAATTTTTAAAACTATGGCACTCTAAACAGTTTTTTCCTTCACTATGCTTTTCATATCCTTCATGGCATAAGAAACAATCTTTTTTTCCATCTACTTTCCACAGGTGGGGCTTATGGCATTCCTTACATTCTATATTGGGATGCTCACCTTTTTTATGCAAACCCTTCAAAGCCTCATGGCAAGAGGAACATTCCCTTTGGGGTAATTTCCTCCCCTCTTCTAAATGGCAGGAATCACAACCCATAGAAATCATAGAATCATCTTTATTTAACTTATGGCACTCTGCACAATCCAAGGGGGACCTATAACCTGCTTCATGACATTTATGGCATAGTATTTCATTGTGTTTCCCCTTCAATTCCATAGGGTGCCAGGACAAATTTGATACAATTTGTTCTTCCTCTAAGGAAACTTGGGAAAACCTTTGGGGGATTGTGTGGCAAATGGTGCATTCCGTTGTAAGAATCTTCCCATCTTCAGATATATGGTTTCCATCATGACATCTAAAACAACCAGGCCAGTTTCTATGTCCAATGTTATCATTATAAGTATTCCAATTAACATTCATTTCTGGAAAGACATTAGAACTATAAATTTCTTGCAAAATTTTTATGGCTTTTTCAACATCACTCCCCCTATTTTTCAAAACTTCTGGATAATTTTTTTGATAAAAAGAAATAATATTTTCCCCAATATTTTCCATTGCTTCCCTCTTAGAACTGTACTTTTTAGTTAAAGTATCCACAGAAACCTTTTTTATAAAGGGAAGATCCTTTGATATATGACCTCCATATAAGGCATTATCCACTGCCCTTTCGGGTGGCTCAAAAATATGTGTGGGCCTATTATGGCAATCCATACAATCCATTTCGTGAATAGGCAACTTTTCCATTTCTTCCTTAGTTAACTTGGAGTTTTTATCATAATAAATTGTATTAGTTCCATCCTCCTTTACTGCTTTAATATAGGGGATTATTTGAAACCTTTCATCTAAGGGCTTAAAATAAATTTTATTTTGTAAAAGCATATGCCAATGTATTCCAGCATTTTTTTCAATCCTGGTGCCCCCACCCGTTTTAACAACCAACTTAATAATTTCTTCAGTATTTTTTTCATCATATCTAAAATGGTACAATTCCATAAGCTGGTTTCCATAAAATTTTTGGGGCCAATGACACTCTTCACAGGTCTCCCTTGCAGGTCTTAAACTTTTAATTGGCGTTGGAATTGGTTTTTCATAAGTATTAAAAATAACTGCAAAGACCTGCTTTAAACCAGAAATCTTTGACTTTGCATACCATTGTGCTCCTTCCCCCACATGGCAATCTACACAAGTTACCCTTGCATGGGGAGATTTTAAATATGCCTGATACTCTGGTTCCATTACTTCATGACAAATCCTTCCACAAAAGGTAACGGATTCAGTAAAAATAAAGGAATTATAACCAATAAAACCCAAAAAAATCCCTAAAAAAGTTCCAAAAACTACCACTTTAAGAAAATTTTTTCTATGAGTTGGTATATTAAGATCCAATATGGGATAAGGAAGTGCTTCTGTTGTATGTGCTTTCCTTCTCCTTTTAGATTCCCTATACATACCAAATAAGACAACAAATATTCCAAAGATTAAAAAGGATGGAAAGATTAAAAAAGTAAAAATTCCAAGGTAGGGACTTGGGGTCTTAATGGAATATCTCCAAATAAGGGTTGCAACAATTAATCCTAAATTTATTAGGATTATTATAAACCCAAAATAACTTATAAAATTTCTATGCAAACCAGAACCACTCTTTTTACCTTCCATAAATTTCTCCTTTTTAATTTCAATTTTATCACAAATTATAAAAAGCTTGAAATTTTTTTCACAATCTTATAAAATATCATTCTAATGAAAAAATTTATTTTCTTCTTTATTATCTTTTTTTCCTTATCCCTTTTTTCTCAAGATAGGGAAGAATGCCTTGGTTGCCATGGTGAAAAGGGATTTTCTATTAAAAAGGGTTCATATAAAAAAGATTTATATATAAAAGAAGAAATTTTAAAAAATTCAATCCATAGGGACTTGGAATGCATAAATTGCCACACTGCTTTGGAAAAGACGGACTATCCCCATATCTCTCCAGTACCAAAGGTAAACTGTGGTGACTGCCATACAAAAGAAGAAAAGGAACATCTGGAAAGTTTACATGGAAAAGCATTAAAGAGAGGAGACCCATTAGCTCCCAATTGCAAGGATTGCCATGGATCTCATGAAGTTCTTGCTATATCTGATGAAAATTCAAATGTAGATCCTTTAAAAATTCCCTTTTTATGTGGAAAATGCCATAGAGAAGGGGCACCTGTCCAACTCCAAAGGGAAATACATCAAGATAGAATTATAGAAAATTATACAGAAAGTATCCATGGTGAAGGACTCCTTAAAAAAGGACTTGTTGTCTCTGCAACTTGTACTTCCTGCCATACATCCCATCACATTTTACCCCATACAGACCCTCGCTCTTCAATTGCAAGGGAAAACATAGCAAAGACTTGTTCAAAGTGCCACAAGGAGATAGAAAGGGTTCATATAAAAATTATAAAAGGAGAACTTTGGGAAAAAGAAGTTCATGTTTTGCCTGCTTGCATAGATTGTCACCAACCCCATAAAGTAAGGAAGGTTTTTTATGAATTAGGACTTTCAGATAAAGAATGTATGAAATGTCATAATGAAGTAGGACTTAGATCTGTTGATGGAAGAAATATGTTTGTAGAAATTGGAGAAATTAAGTCCTCTGCCCATTCCAAAATTGCTTGTGCTCAATGTCATACAGAGGTTTCACCACAGTACAAAAGACCATGCGAACCCATAAAGGAAAAAGTAAAATGTTCCAACTGCCATGAAGCAATTAGTGAAGAATTTTTGAAATCAAGACATGGTCAACTCTTATTAGCAAAGGACCCAAATGCCCCCAATTGTACTGAATGCCATGGAACGCATAAAACTTTAAGTAGGAAAGATCCCTCTTCCCCTTCTTTTCCCATAAACATCCCAACCCTATGTGCAAAATGTCATAGGGAAGGGGAAAAGGCAGCTGTAAGATATAAAGGTCCTGAAAGGGATATTGTAAAACATTATGTAGAATCAATTCATGGAAAGGGGCTTTTAAAAAGTGGTCTTACAGTTACAGCAACCTGTACAGATTGTCATACTCCCCATTCAGAACTACCTGTAAGTGATATTAAAAGCTCCATAAACCCAAAAAATTTGCCAAACACCTGTGGTAAATGCCATCATGGAATATATGAACACTTTACCCAATCAATTCATTACACCTCAAAAAAAGAAAAAAAATTACCAACTTGTAAGGACTGCCATTCTGCCCATGTCATAAAAAGAGCAGATATGGATATGTTTAGATTTGAAATAATGGATAAATGTGGAAGATGCCATGAGGAAATTGCAAAAACATACTTTGACACCTTTCATGGAAAGGTTTCAAAATTGGGGTATACCAGATCAGCCAAGTGTTATGACTGTCATGGAGCCCATGATATATTCCCCACAGAAGATCCCAGATCTCACCTAAGCAGACAAAATGTTGTTAAGACCTGTCAAAAATGCCATCCAGGTGCTACTCGAAAATTTGCTGGATATTTATCCCATGCAACCCACCATGATCCAAAAAAATACCCTTACCTTTTTTATAGTTTTTGGTTTATGACCTTTCTCTTGGTTGGAACCTTTGCCTTCTTTTGGCTTCATACTATCCTCTGGTTAATAAGGGGTTTTAGAATGGGAAAAACACAAAAAGAAAAAATAGAAGAAAAGTACTTAATAAAAAGGTTTACAAAGCTTGAAACCACTTTACATATATTAATGATAATATCCTTTTTGAGTTTAGCCATAACTGGATTAACTATTAAATTTTCCTACACAAGTTGGGCATTTATAATATCAAAAATCTTAGGGGGTTTTGATACAACAGGTGTAATACATAGAATTGCAGCTATTTTGATGTTTGGAATATTTTTTGTCCATTTAATTGATTTATTTTTCATAAAGAGAAAAGAATATGGAGGTTTAAAAAATCTAATCTTTGGAAGAAATACAATGGTTTTTACTCCAAGGGATTTAAAGGATTTTTATTTGACTTTAAAATGGTTCTTTGGAAAAGGACAAAAACCCTCTTATGGAAGGTGGACTTATTGGGAAAAGTTTGACTATTTTGCTGTTTTTTGGGGAATTGCTGTAATTGGTTCTACAGGTCTTTTGCTTTGGTTTTCAGAATTTTTTACAAGAATTATACCTGGATGGCTTATAAATGTTGCCACAATTATCCATAGTGATGAGGCACTCCTTGCAACGGGTTTTATTTTTACAGTACACTTTTTCAATACCCATTTAAGACCCGAAAAATTTCCTATGGATACAGTAATTTTTACACAGGGCATCTCTGAAAGGGAATTAATCCTTGACAAATATGAAGAATATAAATATTTGTTAGACAATAAACTCTTAGATAAGTATAAAATTGAACCTGTACCTGAATCGAAAATGAAAAGAATAAAATTATTTGCTTGGATTGCCTTGTCCTTAGGGTTTTTTATAATAATCTGGATAATATATGCAATGTTATTTGCCTATAAATAGGAGGTATTATGCAAATTTTATTTTTAATTTTTTTGATTTTTTCCTCATTAAACCTTTTAAGTCAAGTCAGTAATGAGGATTGTCTGGGTTGTCATGGAGTTGAAGGGATTGAAGGCATAACAGAAAGGGGCAAAAGTTTAAATTTGTATGTTCCTGAAAATGCTCTTCAGGGTTCTGTTCATGAATATTTCAAATGTATTGACTGTCATAAAGGGGCCAAGACCTTTGAAGAGGCTCCCCATGCTGATAAACCCTTACAAATTGCCTGCGTAAATTGTCACGAAGCAATTTATGAAGAATATAAAAACAAAGATGTCCATGGAAAAGCTCACGCAAAGGGTGATCCAATGGCTCCAATGTGCCAAGGATGCCATGGGGGTCACGATATATTGCCTTTATCAAATCCAGATAGTAGGATGTCAAGGAAAAATCAACCCGATACCTGTGGAAACTGCCATGGAAAGGAAGAAATCAATTTAAAAGCAGATATTGTAAAGAGAAATTTAATTTCTCGTTATAAAAGTTCTGTGCATTGGAAAGCAATTGAGGAAGGAAATCCTGGTGCAACCTGCACCGATTGTCACGGACATCATGATATCTTGTCCTCAGATAAGCCAGAATCAAAGGTTTCCGTTGTGGGTATTTTGTCCACTTGTATGCCCTGCCATCCAAATGAAGTAAAAATATTTAAGGAAGGGGCACATGCAAAGGCACTTGTCCATGGAAACCATGATGTTCCCACTTGTACAACCTGTCATGGAGACCATGATATGGCTTCTTTAAGAGTAAGACAAGGGGATGCTTTGCAATGGGCAGCTACTCAAATTTGTATTTGGTGTCATAACAATGAAAGGATGATGGCAAGGTATGGACTTGATACTACACCTGCAAAAAGCTACCTGAAGGATGTCCATGGTTTAACACAAAGGGGAACCTTTGGTGCCTCAGCAACTTGTGCTGACTGCCACGATGCCCACCATTCATTACCTTCATCCCATCCCCAATCCAGAATGCATATTTCTTCAAGGGGTGCTGTTTGCGGAAATTGCCATGGAGAAGTTTCAAAGACTTTTGCTATGAGTTTTTCCCATAAAAGAATTTTAAAAAGAGCAGGAGAAAAAATTGAAGATATAATAAGAACCTTATACATTATAATTATTTTCATAACTGTTGTAGGTATGGTTATACACAATGGAATAATCTGGTTTTGGGCTGTCAGAAAAAAGTATAATCAACAAAAAGAAAAGGGACATTTAAGGAGATTTTCAAAGTTTGAAATTGTAAGCCATTTCATTTTATTTATATCTTTCAGTATGCTTGCAATTACAGGTTTTGCTTTAAAATTTCCAGAAGCATTTTGGGTAAAATGGCTCTTTGCTTTGGGTTTAAATGAAGCTATAAGAGCTTTTTTGCATAGAACAGCTGCAATTTTTTTGGTCTTTGATATTGGAGTTTTTATGATTTATCTCCTTATAACTAAAAGGGGAAAAAGGATATTTAAGGAATATTTACCAAAAATAAAAAAAGATATAAAAGAATTTTTTGATGTAATGAAATATTATGTTACTGCAAAGGGTGAAAAACCCAAATTTGGTGTATTCAACTATGCAGAAAAATTTGAATTTTGGGCACTTGTATGGGGAGTTATAATTATGGCTATAACTGGTGCAATTTTATGGTTTCCAAAAACCTTGCCTCAATTTATACCTTCATGGATTATAAATGTTGCAAGGGTTATACATTATTATGAAGCCCTCCTTGCTACTTTAGCAATTTTGATATGGCATGGTTTTAATACAATATTCCATCCCGATGAATATCCAATGGCTACCTCTTGGCTCACGGGTTATATAACAGAAGAAGAAGCAGAAGAAAAATTTAAAGAAGAAATCTATAAGAGGGTTAAAGAAGAAAAGTCATAGATAAATTATTTTAAGAGGGAAATTTTAAAATAAAGAAATTTTTAAAAGCTCAATTATCTCTTAAAAAAGGGTTATACCATTTATTTAATTAAAAATGTTATAATTAATTCAAGCGCCCATAGCTCAACTGGATAGAGCGTCTGACTACGGATCAGAAGGTTTGGGGGTTCGACTCCCTCTGGGCGCATTTATTTTTTATGAAAAAGTACAAAATCATACCATTAATTTTTTTATTTTCTTTAATTTCCTTTTCTGGTTTCATAAGTTATGAAAGAGCAATAAAAATCCATCAAAAATCCCTTGTAATTGATGGACATTGTGATGTTCCTATGCTCTTAGAACAAGGAGTTGATTTAAGAAATAAAAGGTCTGAAGGTGAATTTGACTTGGAAAGAATGGAAAAGGGAGGTCTTGATGTGGCATTATTTGCAATTTTTACCCCTAATTCAGAAGATGAAAAGGAACCCTTAAAAAAAGGATTAAAATTGGTTTCCTATACTTTAGATTTTATAGAAAAAAATAAGGAGAAAATAGTTCAAGTAAAAAGCTCAAAGGATATAGAAAATTTAAAAAAAAATAAGAAAAAGGGGATAATGTTATCTTTGGAAAATGCATCTCCTATTGAAGATATTTATTATTTAAAAATTTTTTATGATTTGGGTATAAGGGTTATTGGGCTTACACATTCAAATAACAATAAAATTTGTGATTCTTCTACATCAGAAAAACCAAGATGGGAAGGGCTTTCTCCTTATGGAAAGGAACTTGTAAGAGAAATAAATAAATTGGGAATTATAATTGATGTATCCCATTCTTCTGATAAGACCGTTTTGGATATCTTAGAAATTTCCAAAGATCCCATAATTGCCTCTCATTCCTGTTGTAGAGCAATTGTCCCCATATCAAGAAATATACCAGATGAATTGATAAAAAAAATTGCAGAAAAAGGAGGAGTTATAATGGTTAATTTTTATGCGGGTTTCTTGGATGGGGAATGGGTAGAAAAAAGCAATAAAGTTTATTCCCAATTAAAACCAAAGATGGAAGAATTAAAAAAGAATTATGAAAAGGAGCCAGAGATTTATTTTAAAGAGTCCTTTAAAATTTGGAAAGAAAACTCCCCTCCCCCTCCAAAACTTGATAAATTGATAGAACACATAGAACATATTATAAAAATTGCAGGTGTTGACTATGTAGGGATTGGCTCTGATTTTGAAGGGGCTGGAACTTTTATGGAAAATTTAAAGGATGTATCAGAACTTCCCAATTTAACTTATGAACTTTTAAAAAGGGGTTATTCCAAAGGGGATATTAAAAAAATCTTGGGAGGAAACTTTTTAAGGGTTTTAAAAAAAGTTAAAAAAAAGAGTGTAAAATAATATATAATTATAATTAGGAGTATTTATGGAAAAAACATTAAGGTTAAGTATTTCCTTAGAAAAGTCCTTTTTTGATCTTTTGGAAACCTTAAGAAAAGAAGAAGGTTATGAAAATAGGTCTGAATTTTTAAGATCCCTTGTAAGGGAATATTTGAAAAAAAAGTCCATTAAAAAAAATGAGGACTCTGTAGGAGTTATTGTAATAATTTACAATCACCATCAAAGGCTCTTGGAAGAAAAATTGACGGACTTTCAACATATTTATTTTAAGGAAATTTATTCCACAACTCATATACACTTAGATAAAGAAAAATGCTTAGAATCAATTATATTAAAGGGAAAGGTCAAGGAAATAATTAAAATTTTTAAAATCTTAAAAAAAGAAAAAGGAATTTTATTTTCTGATTTAATTTTAAATCCTTTAGCCCAAATTTCGCAAAATTGTATTTTGGAAGTCAAGGAAAAATAAATTTTGGAGCTAAATTTTTAATCCCTATTTTCATACCATTAATTTAAATGCAAAACATATAGCATTAAGTTAGATTTAGCCAATAAAATTTAAAAGAATTCAGTAAAATCAATAACTTCTCAAGAAAAATGCAAAATTTGGATTAAGGGGCGCAACTGCTATGATCTTTTGGAATTTCAACATTATTGCTGTTAAAACCAGAAGGTCCTTCTACACCTCCTCCAAAAGCAGTTATCAAATAATAATGGTTTCCACCTGATGGATTTAATTTTGCCCTTAACTACCCTGTTCCTACATCAAAAATTTTGCATTGCATGTATTTGTCCCTGTTGAATGGCTATACCAGGTCCCTATATCTCCTTCATAAATGTTATATCCACTTGCAGAATATACTTTTTCAAAATATATGTAATATCTAGTTGTTGAATTTGTATCCTTCAAAACCTTTAATGGAATGGCTGATGCTTCTGATGAAACCTCCATACAACAAGGTCTCCATAAGGCAATATAACTTGATGATTTTCCACCTGCTGCCCCAAAAGAACCACCCACATAAAGATTTTGGCCAGCCCATAAAAGATAATAAACAACATCACTTGTTCCAGGACGATTAAACCTATCATCCCACCATTCATCACCTGGTGCTAAAAAATTTTCTGTTTTTCCAACAGCTTCAAACCTTGGCTCTTCTCCTTCTGCACTTATCAATTTAAAACCCCTTGCATTTATGCTTCCTATTGCTTTTCCCTTTGGCAAATCCAAACTCCCATCTTCCCTAAAAAATTTTTCAATTGAAATCCCATTATCAATCTCTCTTATCTTATTTAATTTAAATTGAATTTTAAAAGGAAAACTTATTTTTTCTATTAAATTGATTTCAAATTCATCTTTTTTTTCCAAAACAGAACCATTTGAAATTTTAAAATCCTTTTCTAAGCCCAAAAAATCTTTTAACTTTAAATCTTTAATCTCATATCTATATCTTCCATATGCCTTTATGAAAATTTTATTCTCATTTTCTTCCCCTTTCCATGGCTCCCCAAGTTTAATTCTCAAATCAAAAACTAAATCTTTTTCTAAAATTCCCTCGACTTCAAAAAATTCAATTTCATAAATTGTCTTATCTTTTTCTATTCCTGGAATAAAGGAAATTTTAAAATTTAAAGGAAATTCTTTTAAATTTTTAAATAAAATATGCCTCTTCAATTTTCAATTTAGGACAACCATCTTCTAAATCAAATAAAGGAATTTCTTTTGAAAATTCATTTTTAATTGAATTAAAATTTAAAAAACTTTCTGGAAAAAAATAAAATAATTCCATAGGAAAGAGAAAGAATATAAGAAAAATAAAATTTTTCATATTTCCTCCTTCAATTTTAATATATAAAAAATATTATTAAATTTTAAATTAAAAAAACAGTAGTTAGCATTAAGTAGGTAGCATTAAGGTTTTAAAACCCCAAATGCTAAATGCCAAATGCTTAATGCTATTATCAAAAGGTCTGACACGAGGGATTTTTGCATAGGGATAAAATCATTTAAGCATTGTGGAAGAGGAAGAGGTATCTTAAAATAAAGAGTAAGGAAAATAAGTGGAAAAGCCAGTGGATTTTTTTAAATTTTCTAGAAAAAATTGATAAAATTGAATAGGAAATAAAACCAAAGGCAATTCCTTCTGTTATACTAAAAGTTACTGGCATAATTAAAATTGCCAAAAATGCTGGGATTGCTTCTTCCCATTCCTCCCAGTTTATATCCTTTGTAAGTTTAAACATAAAAGCACCTACAATTATCAAAGCACAAGAAATTGCTGGGTAATAAGTTATATTGTCAATTGTATAGCCCTTACCTACCATTGAAACAACTGGATAAAAAAACAAAGATAAAAGAAATAAAATTGAAGTTATTATGTTAGCAAAGCCAGTCCTTGCCCCTTCTGCAACCCCTGCTGCACTTTCAATATAACAAGTTATTGTAGATGTTCCTAAAAGGGAACCCGTCGTAGTTCCTAAGGCATCTGATAAAAGGGCTTGTCTTGCCCTTGGAAGTTCTCCATTTTTCATAAGTCCTGCTTGTTTTGTTACCCCAATTAAAGTCCCAACTGTATCAAATAAAGCAAGGAAAAAAAATACAAAGATTACTTCAATATATTTTATATTAAAGGCACCAATTATATCTAATTTTAAAAAGGTTGGAGAAATTGAAGGAGGAAGGGAAAAAATCCCCTCATATTTTGCATAACCAAAAATTAAGGAAACAATTGTGGAGGCAAGAATTCCAAATAATATAAAACCCCTAACCTTTAATACCATTAAGACAATTGTTACAATTAAACCAAATAGGGTAATTAAAACAATGGGGCTATGAAGATTTCCCAGTCCAATTAAAGTCCCTGGTTTTGATATAACAATTCCACCCCATTCAAGTCCAACTAAGGCAATGAGAAGCCCAATCCCCACTGCAATTCCATGTTTTAAGGACTCTGGAACAATTTGTATTATTTTTTCCCTGAAGCCCCACTTTGACAAAATTACAAAGAGAGCACTTGCAATGAAGACGGCACCAAGTGCCACCTGCCAAGGGATTTTCATAAGCAAAACAACAGTATAAGTAAAGAAAAAATTGTGTCCCATTGCAGGGGCTAAAGCAATGGGATAATTTGCCATAAAAGCCATCAAGAGGGTTGCTATCATACTGCCTAAAACAGTTGCCACAAATACAGCACCCTTATCCATTCCTCCTTGAGATAAAACAATTGGCTGAACAAATAAAATATAAGATAGAGTTAAAAAAGTTGTTATTCCCCCAATTACTTCCTTTTGATAACTTGAGCCCATCTCTTTAATTTTAAAAATTTTTTCTATCATAACTAAATTTTATCATAATTTTAATTTTTTTATTTGCTCAGTTTTTTTGAAAATGTTATATTAAAAAGATGAAAAGGTTAAGGATTTATTTAAATGGAATTATTCAAGGGGTAGGGATGAGACCCTTTGTTTTCAATCTTGCAAAGTCCCTTGGTTTATCTGGTTTTGTTCAAAATACAACAGAAGGTTTAAATATTGAAGTGGAAGGAGAAGAGGAGGATCTCAAAGAATTTTTAAAAAAATTAAAGGAAGAAAAGCCAAAAATTTCTTATATTTTTAGGTTTGAGGTTTGGGAAATTGAAAAAAGAGGGGAGAAAAATTTTGAAATAATTGAAAGTAGTGAAAGTGAAAAAACAGAGACCTATATCCTTCCTGATTTGGCAACTTGTGAGTTTTGTTTAAAAGAAATTTTCGATCCAAAAGATAGAAGATATAGATACCCTTTTACAAATTGCACCTTATGTGGTCCAAGGTTTTCTATTATAAAAACACTGCCTTATGACAGAAAAAATACCACAATGTTTGAATTTGAAATGTGTCCAGAATGTAAAAATGAATATGAAAATCCAAAAGATAGGAGATTTCATGCTCAACCAAATGCTTGTCCTCTATGTGGTCCAAAGGTTTTCTTTTATACAAAGGAAGGCGAAAAAATTTTTGAAGGAGAAGAAGCAATAAAAAAAGCAGAAGAATTGATAAATAAAGGAAAAATAATTGGTCTGAAGGGTTTGGGTGGTTTTCATATAATTTGCAATGCAAAAAATGATAAAGCAGTGGCTCTTTTAAGAGAAAGAAAGGGGAGAAAGGAAAAACCCTTTGCTTTAATGTATCCATCCTTAGAAGAAATTGAAAAAGATTGCTTTTTAAGTGAAAAAGAAAGGGAAATTTTGTCAAGTCCCCAAGCCCCAATACTCCTCCTTAAATCAAGAAAAAACTTTTCTGTATCACCCCTTGTGGCTCCAAGAAATCTCTGCCTTGGAGTTATGCTTCCCTATACTCCCCTCCATCACATAATTTTAAAGGACTTAAATTATCCAATTGTTGCCACAAGTGGAAATTTATCAGAGGAGCCAATAATTACAGAAGAAGGGGAAGCAATGTTAAGATTAAAAAATTTATGTGATGGATTTTTGGTTCATAACAGAAAGATTGAGAGGCATATTGATGATTCAATTGTGAGGTTTATGGGAGGAAAAGAAGTTATATTAAGGCGTGCAAGAGGTTATGTTCCCTTTCCTTTTATAACAAATTTAGGAAACAATTCTGTGGGCTTTGGGGGTTTTTTAAAATCAAACATTGCTTTTCAAAAGGGAGAAAACATCTTTGTCTCTCAACACATTGGAGATTTGGAAACAGAAAAAGCATTTTTTGTATATAAAAAGATATATGAGGACTTTAAAGGGCTTTTTAAAATAAATCCAGAAGAGGGTTCTCACGATTTACACCCTGATTTTCCTTCTACAAATTTTGCCCATTCCCAAAACTTAAAACTTTATCCTTTACAACATCACATCTCCCATTTATTTTCTTGTATGGAAGACAATGGGACAAAGCCCCCCCTTTTAGCAGTTATTTGGGACGGGACTGGTTTAGGGGAAGATAAAAATATTTGGGGAGGAGAGTTTTTTACCCTTTCAAGGGAGTTTGAGATAAAAAGAATTGCCCATTTTTATCCCTTTCCACTAATTGGTGGAGAAAAGGCAATAGAAGAACCGAAAAGGATTGGTTTGGGGCTTCTTTATAAAACCTTTGGTCCCAAGATTTTAGAAAAAAAGGAACTGCCTCCAGTTAAAGCATTTAAAGATGAGGAATTAAAGATTATAACAAATATGCTTGAAAAAAATATAAATTGTCCTTTAACTACAAGTGCAGGTCGGCTTTTTGATGGGGTTTCTTCAATCCTTGGGATAAGACAAAGGATAACATACGAAGGACAAGCTGCAATAGAATTGGAATTTGCTATAAGAGAAAAAGAAAATGAAAAACCCTATAATTTTTCCTTAAAAAAACAAGGGGAAGAGAATGGTGGTAGTGTTTTTATGATAAGTTGGGAAGAGATGGTGATTTCAATTGTAGAAGATTTTTTAAGGAAAAAGCCCATTCAAAATATTTCATATAAATTTCATTTAACAATGGTAGAAATAATAAAAGAAATTTCAAAGGCATCAAAAGAAAGGGTTGTAATTTTATCTGGTGGCTGTTTTCAAAACTTATTTTTACTTGAAAAGACAAAAGAAACTTTAGAAAAGGAAGGATTTGTTGTCTATTTCAATCAAAGAATCCCTCCAAATGATGGGGGAATTGCCTTTGGGCAAGTTGTAGCTTTAAATTATTTGAAAAAATAATAATAATTAAATATTTTAAAAAATTTTTTTAAAGGCAGTTTCCTTGATTTTGACAAATTTGAAGAAAACCTTCTGGTAGATTACTGCATAGCCCTATAACACATTGCAATATATAAGAAGCATCCAAAGAAGTTATGGTGCCATTTTCATTTACATCTGCAGCACATTTTTCTTTATCTGAAAGGTTTGAAAGATTTATAATATATTGTAATAAAAGAGTTGCATCAAAAGAAGTTATTGTCCCATTATCATTTAAATCTCCTAAAATATTTCCGCATCCTAAGGCAATTGTATGGGTTCCCCCAGCAGATATTTTGTAAATGTTTCCAAGATTTTGAACCTCTAAGGGCAGGTATCTGCTATCAAGAGTCCCATCCCCTAACTGACCTACCGCATTGTCTCCAAAGGTAAGCATTTTTTTGTTAGAAAGTAAAACAGTTGAGTGAAAACAGCCAGCAGATACTTTAACTGCATTGTTTATGTTAGGTAATTGGATTGGTATAGATATAAATTCATCATATATATCAATTCCAAGTTGCCCTCCAAAATTACAACCCCAACCCCAAACAGTACCATCTTCCTTTAATGCAAGGGAGTGGCATGCACCTGCCTCTATTTCTATTATATTATTCAAGTTTAAAACTTGAACTGGCGTAGGACTTGATTGTAAAGTTCCATTTCCCAATTCTCCATAATAGTTATCACCCCAAGCCCAAACAGTTCCATCTTCCTTTAATGCAAGAGAAAAATAAGCTCCTGCTGAAATTTTTATAACATTTTCTAAACCTATAACTTGCCCTGGAATTAAATTATTCCAATTATTGTTACCTAATTGATAAAAATTGTCATCTCCCCAAGACCAAACAGTACCATCTTCCTTTAACGCTAAGCTATGATTTTCCCCTCCAGCTATATCAATAACATTTTCCAAATTAAGTGTTTGAACAGGTTCATTTATTATATTGTAACTTTCGCCATTTCCAATTTGTCCATACTGATTATAACCCCAAGCCCAAACAGTTCCATCTTCCTTTAATGCAAGGGAATGCCATCCACCAGAGGATATTTTAGTTACATTCGTTAAATTAGGTATTAAAACAGGTAAATTTGGAATCTGATAATTTCCAATTCCAAGCTGTCCTTCAAAATTTAAGCCCCATGCCCAAAGGTTTCCTTCTAAATCTAAAACAAGGGAATGCTCATAACCAGCAGAAATATCAAGAATATCTGTAAAATTTTGAAGTTCATAAGGAGTATTTCTTAAAAGGTGAACTCCATCTCCTAATTGACCTACCATATTACTTCCAAAGGAAAATCCTTGTCCTTGTGCATTATAGACAATTGAAAAATTTTCACCCCCACTTACCAGACAGCCATTTGAAATTGAATTTACTTTCTTAGCTAAATTTGAATTAATAAAAGTTCCATCCCCTAATTGTCCCGATGTATTTTTACCCCATACCCAAACATTACCTGATGAATCAATTGCCATAGAATGGTCTTCACCAGCTGCAATTTCTATTATGTTTTCCAAACCTAAGACCTGAACGGGACCATCATCTTCGTTTGTTCCATTACCAAGTTGACCAAAATCATTATCCCCCCATGCCCATAATGTATGATCTTCCTTTAGTGCTAAACTGTGCCACCCTCCAGAGGCAATTTTTATTATTTGTGAAAGACTGGTCATTTGACCTGGCGGATAATTCAAAGTTCTCCAAACCCAAATGGTTCCATCAGATTTTAATGCATAAAAATAATTAATAGATTCAACTGAAATATCTATAATATTTTCAAGACCAGATACTTGAGTAGGAGTACTAATAATATATCCGCTCCCTATCCATCCCCATTGCCAAACAGTTCCATCTGCCTTTAAAGCAATGCCACAACTATTACCTGAGGCGATTTTAATTACATTTTCCAAACCAAAAACTTGTACTGGATGATTAAAAAAATGTATCGTGCCAGAAAGCATACTTACAACACTTCCCCAATGCCATACAGTTCCATCTGCTTTTAAAGCAAGAGAAGATGACTTTTTAGCTGAAATTTGAATTACATTATCAATCCCTATAACCTGTGTTGGGACACTTGAATCTAAATATGTTCCATTACCCAATTGTCCTTCTCCATTGAATCCCCAAGCCCAGACAGTTCCATCTTCCTTTAATGCTAAGGTATGAAATGAGCCAGAGGATATAGATACTACATTTCCTATATCCAATATTGGACCAGGAAAGTTTTTTAACAATAAAGAACCGTCTCCTAATTGTCTGTAAGTATTATCGCCCCAAATTGAAAGTTGTGCAAAAGAAATACAAGAAATAATAATGGACAAAAAAAATAAAATCTTCATTTTTGCCTCCAAATATTAGCATAAAACATTTTTGAAAAATTTTCAAGTAAATTTTTTTATAAAATTTAAAGGCGAATTGCCTCACGAAAAATCTACATGAAATTAAAGCATTGCCTCAAATAAAAATCTACATAAAA
>FWPV01007574.1_pt1 | contig 18994 bp, 19 predicted proteins | sample 2228371 | NCBI WGS metagenome assembly FWPV01 (sample SAMEA103939776, study PRJEB20133) | metagenome
CTGGACCGCACGGGTTTTGACGATGAGCGGTTGGGCGAACTGGTGTTCCGCTACCGCGCGCGGCTGTGGCCGGAAACCCTCAACGACGCCGAGACCGAGCGCTGGCAAACGCTGTGCAGCCGCCGCTTGTTGCACGGTGACGGGGGCGTGCTGACGTTGGAACGCCTGGCGCAGCGCATCGATGAACTGGCTGAGGCGGCCAGCGAGCGCGGCGATGACCGTGCTGAGCACATCCTCGGTCAACTGTACGACTATGCCGATGCCATCGCCCCCTGAGCCGCCATCGCGGTGGCTCACCGCCGTGCTGATCGCGCAAATGGCGCTGGGCTTGCTGGCCATGACCATTTGTGTGCCGTCCATGCTGGATTGGCCCCAGGCCTTGGGTGCCGATGCCGCGGGCGTGCAACTGACTTTCAGCGCCTATGTGGCCATGTATGGCCTGATGCAGCTGGTCCATGGTCCGCTGTCGGACCGCGCGGGGCGCCGGCCCGTGCTGCTGGGCGGGCTGTGGCTGGGCCTGGCCGGGGCGGCGATGGCAGCCCTGGCGTCCGACCTGAGCACCCTGGTGATGGCCCGCGCGCTGCAGGGCGCCGGTGGGGCCGCCGGCATGGTGGTGGGGCGCGCCATGGTGCAAGACCTGTTCGTTGGGCCGCAACGCACGCGCATGATGGCCTTTGTGGGCATGACCATGGGCGTGTGCCCGCCGGTGGCCATGGTCTTGGGCGGCTACCTGCACATCACCCTGGGTTGGCAGGCCAATTTTGTGTTGCTGGTCTTGGTGACTCTGTGTTTGCTGGCACTGGCCTGGTGGGTGTTGCCACGGCACGTGGTGGCCCCACACACCGCCCCACCGCCGCCCGTGCTTGGCAGCTATGTGGTGTTGCTGCGCAACCCGGTGTTTTTGCTGCAGGTGCTCATCCTGTCGTGCACCGCCGCCACCTTCTACACCTACATGGCGGGTGCGCCCCTGGTGTTCAAGCACTTTGATGTGCCGCCGCAGCGCCTGGGTTTCTTCATCATGTTCATCCCCTTGGCCTACATCGTGGGCAATGTGCTGACCACCCGCTGGATTGCGCGCCTGGGCGAGCGCCGCCTGATGGCGCTGGGTCAGCTGGGGGTGTTCCTGGGTTTGGGGCTGGTGTTGCTGCTGGGCTTCGTCTGGCACTCGCCCCTGGCGTTGGCCCTGCCGTTGATCCTGTTGGGGGTCGGTCACGGCCTGCTGGTGCCGCCCGCGCTGGCCGCCACCGTGGGCCTGGTGCCCTTGCTGGCGGGCTCTGCGGCGGCCCTGACCGGGGTGCTGCAGCAGGCCAGCGGCTCGGTGGGTGGCTATGTCGTGGCGCTGGTGCCTCACGAGGGTGTGGTCAACCTGGGCCTGATGATGATGGCGTGGTCGGCCTTGGGCGCCGTGGGCCAATGGTGGCTGTTCAGGCGCCCAGCAAAGCCTGGATGTGCCGCCAATGCGCCGGCGCCACCGGCGTGATGGACAGGCGGTTGCCTCGCTTGAGCAGCAGCATGTCGGTGAGCGCGGGGTCGGCCCGCAGTTCGGGCAGCGTGAGGTTGCGGGTTTTTTTCAGCACCTGCACGTCCACCAGCAGCCAGCGCGGTGCTTCGCGGGTAGAAGTGGGGTCGAAGTAGGGCGAGGCCGGGTCGAACTGGGTGGGGTCTGGATAAGCCGTGGAAGCCACCTGTGCCAAGCCCACGATGCCGGGCTGGGCGCAACTCGAGTGGTAGAACAGCACGCCGTCGCCCACCCGCATGGCGTCGCGCATGAAGTTGCGCGCCTGGTAATTGCGCACGCCTGTCCATGGCACGGTGGCGTGGGGCGCGGCCAGAGCGTCGTCCACCGACACCTCCTCGGGCTCGGATTTCATCAGCCAGTAGGCCGCGGGGTTGTTCACTTCTTGCCGCCCAGCAGTCCACCCAGGATGCCGCGCACAATCTGCCGTCCCAGGCCACTGGCAACACTGCGCGCGGCGGTCTTGGCCATGGTCTGCACCAGCCCGTCGTACTGGCCGCCACGGGGGCCGGTGCGGCCAAACAGGGCTTCATTGAACACCTGCCCCAGTCCGCCGGCCTCGGGTGCGGCACCGCTTGGTCCGGCGGTGCCCGGCACACGCGGGGTTTTGGGGACGTCGGCGCCACCTGTGGCCGGTGCGGTCGCGCTGGCGCCGGCGTGGGCACGCAGCAGCTCGTAGGCGCTGTCGCGGTCCAGTGCTTTTTCGTACACACCCGCCACCAGGGAGTTTTGCAGCAAGGTCTGGCGTTGGCCCGGGGTGATGGGGCCGAGCTGGCTGCCCGGCGGCAGCACAAACACCCGCTCGGTTTCGGTGGGCCGGCCTTTGGGGTCCAGCAGGCTGACCAGCGCCTCGCCCACCGCCAATTCGGTGATGGCGGCTTCGATGTCCAGGCCAGCCTTGGGGCGCATGGTTTCGGCCGTGGCTTTGACGGCCTTCTGGTCGCGCGGGGTGAAGGCGCGCAGCGCGTGCTGCACGCGGTTGCCCAGCTGGCCCAGCACGCTGTCGGGGATGTCCAGCGGGTTTTGTGTGACGAAGTACACGCCCACGCCCTTGGAGCGCACCAGGCGCACCACCAGCTCGATGCGCTCGATCAGCACCTTGGGCGCCTCGTTGAACAGCAGGTGGGCCTCGTCGAAGAAAAACACCAGCTTGGGTTTCTCGGGGTCGCCAATTTCGGGCAGTTGCTCGAACAGTTCCGACAGCATCCACAACAAAAAGGTGGCGTACAGGCGGGGCGAGTTCATCAGCTTGTCGGCAGCCAGCACGTTCACCACGCCGTGGCCGTCCACCGTCTGCATGAAGTCGTTGATGTCGAGCATGGGCTCGCCAAAAAACTTGTCGCCGCCTTGTTGTTCGATCTGCAGCAGGCCACGCTGGATGGCGCCCACGCTGGCGGCGCTGATGTTGCCGTATTCGGTGGTGAACTGCTTGGCGTTGTCGCCCACATGCTGCAGCATGGCGCGCAGGTCTTTGAGGTCCAGCAGCAGCAGGCCGTTGTCGTCGGCGATCTTGAACACCAGGTTGAGCACGCCGGCCTGGGTGTCGTTGAGGTTGAGCATGCGCGAGAGCAGCAGCGGGCCCATGTCGCTCACGGTGGCGCGCACCGGGTGGCCTTGCTCACCAAACACGTCCCACAGCGTGGTGGGGCAGGCCTGGGGTTCGGGTGGCGTGATGCCTCGGTCCTTCAGCACCGCGGCCAGCTTGTCGCCGATCTTGCCGGGTTGGCTGATGCCGGTCAGGTCGCCTTTCACGTCGGCCATGAAGACGGGCACGCCGATGCGGGAAAACTGTTCGGCCAGTGTCTGAAGCGTCACCGTTTTCCCGGTGCCAGTGGCCCCCGTGACGAGCCCGTGCCGGTTGGCCAGGCCCGGCAGCAGGTGGCACTGGGTGTGGGCGTTTTGGGCGATGGTGAGCGGGGCAATGGCACTGGACATGTTCAACCTCTCCTTTGGATGCCGCCGGTCCAGGGGGTGCCGGCGGCCAAAAAGTAGAATATCAGGTTATCTTCAGCGGCCCATGTGCCGCGCCCAACCCGGCCAGACGCGCCGGAACAGACGAGGTTTTCATGGCAGGACATTCCAAGTGGGCCAACATCCAGCACCGCAAAGGCCGGCAAGACGAGAAGCGCGGCAAGATCTGGACCCGCATCATCCGTGAGATCACGGTGGCCGCACGCACCGGCGGCGGCGACCTGAGCGCCAACCCGCGCCTGCGCCTGGCGGTGGACAAGGCCAAGGCCGCCAACATGCCGGCCGACCGCATCAAATACAACATCGACAAGGCCTCGGGCAACCTCGAAGGCATGAACTACGAGGAAATCCGCTACGAGGGCTACGGCATCGGCGGCGCGGCCATCATCGTGGACACCATGACCGACAACCGCGTGCGCACCGTGGCCGAGGTGCGCCACGCGTTCAGCAAACACGGCGGCAACCTGGGCACCGAAGGGTCGGTGGCCTTCCAGTTCAAGCACTGCGGCCAGATCGTTTTTGCCCCGGGCACGTCCGAAGACAAGGTGATGGAAGTGGCGCTGGAAGCCGGCGCCGACGATGTCCTGACCGACGACGACGGCGCTGTGGAGGTGCTGACACCCGTTGCCGATTTTGAAGCGGTGCGCGATGCCCTGGAGGCGGCCGGCCTCAAGCCAGAGGTGGCCGAGGTCACCATGCGACCTGAAAACACCATCGAGTTGGTGGGCGACGACGCGGCGCGCATGCAAAAGTTGCTCGACGTGCTGGAAGACCTGGACGATGTTCAGGACATCTTTCACAACGCGGCGATCTGAAAGTTCCCATGAAAATTCTCGTCATTGGCGGCGGTGGCCGCGAACACGCGCTGGCCTGGAAGCTCAAGCAATCGCCCAAAACCACCCAAGTGTTTGTGGCACCGGGCAATGCCGGCACGGCGCGCGACGGCTGCCTCAAGAACGTGCCCATCACCGACGTGGTGGCTCTGCGTGAGTGGGCCTTGGCCAACGGCATCGGCCTCACCGTGGTGGGCCCCGAGGCGCCGCTGGCCGCTGGTGTGGTGGACGAGTTCCGCGCCCATGGTCTGCGCGTGTTTGGTCCGACCAAAGCGGCCGCACAGCTGGAAAGTTCCAAAGCCTTCTCCAAGGCCTTCATGTTGCGCCACGGCATCCCCACGGCCGCGTATGAAAGTTTCACCGACCCAGTAGCGGCGCATGCCTACATCGACCGCATGGGCGCGCCCATCGTGGTCAAGGCCGATGGCCTGGCCGCTGGCAAGGGGGTGGTGGTGGCCATGACCGCCGCCGAAGCCCATGAGGCGGTCGATTTCATGCTGGTGGACAACACCCTGGGCGTGAGCCACAACGCGGGCGGCGCTCGGGTGGTGATCGAAGAGTTCCTGCAGGGCGAGGAAGCCAGCTTCATCGTCTTGTGCGACGGCAAAAACGTGCTGGCGCTGGCCACCTCGCAAGACCACAAGCGTCTGCAGGACGGCGACCAGGGCCCCAACACCGGTGGCATGGGCGCCTATTCGCCAGCGCCCGTGGTCACGCCCGACGTGCACGCCCGCGCCATGCGCGAGATCATCCTGCCCACCATACGCGGCATGGAAAAAGACGGCATTCCCTACACCGGCTTTTTGTACGCCGGCCTCATGATTTCGCCCGAAGGCGCGGTCAAGACGCTGGAGTTCAACTGCCGCATGGGCGACCCCGAAACCCAACCCATCATGATGCGCCTGAAGTCCGATCTGGTGGACGTGATGATGGCCGCCACCTCGGGCGAACTCGACAAAACCGAGCTGGAATGGGACCGCCGCACCGCGCTGGGTGTGGTGCTGGCCGCACACGGCTACCCGCTGAACCCCCGCAAGGGTGACGCCATCACCGGCCTGCCGGCCGATGCCGATGACGCCATGGTGTTCCACGCCGGCACGCAGCTGGACGGTGAGACCGTGCGGGTGAACGGTGGCCGCGTGTTGTGCGTGACCGTGCTGGCCGACTCGGTCAAGCTGGGCCAACAGCGGGCCTACGATGTGATCCGCGGCATCCAGTTCGACGGCATGCAATACCGACGCGACATCGGCAGCCGCGCCCTCAAACCATGAGCGCATCCTCCACCTTGGCGGTGCGCAACTACCTCACTTCGCTGCAGGTGCGCATCACCGACGCCATCGCCGCGCTGGACGGCCAGGCTTTCGTCAGCGATGCGTGGTCCAAGCCGGCCGGTGAAACCTTGCAAGGGCAGGGCGTCACCCGCATTCTGGAGAACGGATCAGTGTTCGAGCGCGCGGGCTGCGGCTTCTCGCACGTCACCGGCCCCAAGCTGCCGCCCTCGGCCACGCAACACCGTCCTGAGCTGGCCGGTGCGCCTTTCGAGGCCATGGGCGTGTCGCTGGTGTTCCACCCACGCAACCCTTATGTGCCCACCGTGCACATGAACGTGCGCATGATCGCGGCCACCCCCGTGGGCGGTGGCGAAGCGGTGTGCTGGTTTGGCGGTGGCATGGACCTCACGCCCTACTACCCGTTCGAAGAAGACGCGGTGCATTTCCACCGCACCTGCGCCGACGCACTCGCACCCTTTGGCGACGACAAATACCCGCGCTTCAAGACCTGGTGCGACGACTACTTTTTCCTCAAACACCGCAACGAAGCGCGTGGCATCGGCGGCGTGTTCTTCGATGACTTTGCCGAAGGCGGTTTCGACAACGCCTTCGCCATGACCCGCGCCGTGGGCGACGCCTTCTTGACCGCCTACCTGCCCATCGTCGAGCGCCGCCAGGCCATGCCCTGGGGCGAACGCGAACGCGACCACCAGCTGTACCGCCGGGGCCGCTACGTCGAGTTCAACCTGGTGTGGGACCGTGGCACCCACTTTGGCCTGCAATCGGGCGGGCGCAGCGAATCGATTCTGATGTCCATGCCGCCGCTGGTGCGCTGGGCCTACAACCACCAGCCCGAACCCGGTTCGCCGGAAGATCGGCTCACGCGCGACTTCCTCGTGCGGCGTGACTGGATCTGAGCCATGAACGAGACACCCAACCCGCGAGCGGGGCAGGCCAAGTCCCCGCTGCGTGTGGGCATGTTTGGCGGCGCGTTTGACCCGCCCCACTGGGCGCACCGCGCGCTGGCAGAAACCGCTTTGGGTCAGTTGCGGCTGGACCACCTGCACATCCTGCCCACGGGCCACGCCTGGCACAAGCCGCGCCAGCTCTCGCCTGCCGAACACCGCGTGGCCATGTGCAAGCTGGCTTTTGACGGTCTGCTCAACATCCATTTCGACGAACGCGAAATCCACCGCGAAGGCCCCTCGTACACGGCAGACACTTTGCGTGAATTGCGCAACGAATACCCGGGGGCCGAGCTGTTCCTGGTGCTGGGCGCCGACCAGTTGCTGGCCTTCAAAACCTGGGTGCGCTGGGAAGACGTGCTCCAATACGCCACCATCGCGGTGGCCAACCGGGCCATCAACATCGGTGCCGACGCCCGCCTCGACCAGGAAGTCGAGATGGATTTGTCGGGCGTCGATGTGCCTTTCACGCTGCTGCACATGCCCCTGCGCAACATCAGCGCCACCGCCGTGCGTGCCCAGGTGCGCGAGGCCGGCGACCAGCGCGGCGCGCTCGACGTGCTGGTGCCTGAAACCGTTGCGCGCTATATTTCCTCCCACCACCTTTACAACCACCATTCATGACCAGCGAAACCACGGCCCACAAAAACACCCAAAAACTGCAGCGCGCCATCGTCGACGGGCTGGAGGATGTGAAGGCCCAGGACATCGTGGTGTTCAACACGGAGCACCTCTCGCCGCTGTTTGAACGCGTGGTGGTGGCCAGTGGCACCTCCAACCGCCAGACCAAGGCGCTGGCCGCCAGCGTGCGCGATGCCGTGCGCGAAGCGGGTTTTCCCAAGCCACGCACCGAAGGCGAAGACAACGGCGAATGGATCATCGTGGACTGCGGCGCCGCCGTGGTGCACGTGATGCAGCCCGCCATCCGCCAGTACTACCGTCTGGAGGAAATTTGGGGTGAAAAACCCGTTCGCCTGAAACACGGGGCGGCCAAGCCCGTGGCGGCCGAGAAGCCCGCCACCAAGAAGGCGGCAGCCAAAAAAGCCGCCGCCAAAGCGCCTGTGGCGGCTGTGCCGGCCAAGAAGGTGGCGGCCAAGGTGGCCAAGGCCGCAGCGGCAGCCAAGGTGCCAGCCAAGGCCCCCGCCAAGGCGGCAGCCAAGCCCGCTGTCAAGGCACCCGCCAAAACAGCTGCCAAGAAGTCGGCCGCGAAGCCCGTGGCCAAGAGTGCGGTGGCCAAGGCACCTGCGGCCAAAAAACCGGGCACCAAGATGCCGGTCAAGGTGGTCAAGGTGAATGCGCCTGCGAAGAAAGCGGCGGCCAAAAAGGCCGCACCGGCCAGGAAGACCGCCAAGAAGTCCGCATGAAGCTCGGCATCGTCGCGGTCGGGCAGCGCATGCCCGACTGGGCCCAGACCGCCTACGACGATTACGCCAAGCGCTTTCCACCCGAACTGAGGGTGGACATCAAGACCGTCAAGACCGAACCACGCGGCTCCAAAACCCTGGAGACGCTGTTGGCGGCCGAGCGCGCGCGCATTGAGGCACAGATTCCGCGCGGCACCCGCATCGTGGTGCTCGACGAACGTGGCACCAACCTTACCACCAAGGCTCTGGCCGAGCGTCTGAAGACCTGGCAACTCGAAGGCGATGACGTGGCCTTGGTCATCGGCGGGCCTGATGGCCTGGAGCCGGCCTTTCGCCAGGCCGCGCACGAACGCATCCGTCTGTCTGACATGACTTTGCCCCATGCTTTGGCCCGGGTGCTGCTGATCGAGCAGCTGTACCGCGCCTGGTCCGTCAATGCCAACCACCCGTACCACCGTGAGTGATGTCACCACCACGTTCCGCCGCTGCGCGGGTCGCCGCCCCCCGAGGGGGCTGTTTCGCCTTGGGGCGGCCCGGCGGCGAAACGGCCGCTTGATGGGAGCGTTTTTGCATGCGTGACTTCATTTATCTGGCGTCTCAGAGCCCCCGCCGCAAGCAGCTGCTGGAGCAGTGGGGCGTGTGCTGCGAACTGCTGTTGCCCGATGCGGACGAAGACAGCGAAGCGCTGGAAGTGGTGAAACCCAACGAAGCGCCCGCCCGCTACGTGCAACGGGTGACCCGGCTCAAGCTGGAGGCCGCCGTTGAACGACTGAAACGCCGTGGCTTGCCAGCCGCCCCCGTCTTGTGCGCGGACACGACGGTGGCCCTGGGCCGGGACATCCTGGGCAAGCCCGAGAGCGCGGCCCATGCGCGCCGCATGCTGAGCCAACTCTCAGGCCACAAGCACCAGGTGCTGACCGCTGTGGCCGTGGCTCACAAGGGCCAGGTGTTCGCCGCGCTCAGCCGCTCCAGTGTCGAATTTGCCGAGATGAAGCCGGCCGAGATCGCGCGCTACGTGGCCAGTGGCGAGCCCATGGGCAAGGCCGGCGCCTACGCCATCCAAGGCAAGGCCGCCCTGTGGGCGCGCCAGATATCGGGCAGCTACAGTGGCATCATGGGCCTGCCGGCCTTTGAGACCGCACAGGTGCTGCAGGCCGCTGGCCTGCGGCTGCTTTGACACCTTTTCAAGCCACACATCCGATGAGCCAGGACATTCTGATCAACTGGGCGCCCCAGGAAACCCGGGTTGCCGTGATCGAGCAGGGCGCGGTGCAGGAAGTGCACCTGGAGCGCACACTGGAGCGCGGTCTGGTGGGCAACGTCTACCTGGGCAAGGTCTCGCGTGTGTTGCCTGGCATGCAGTCGGCCTTCATCGACATCGGGCTGGAGCGGGCGGCGTTTCTGCACGTGGCCGATCTCATGCCGCAGATCAACGCCAAACACGGCGGCAACAAGGACCGCAACGCCACCGCCAGCGTGGCGAGTTCGGGTGGCGACGGCGTGTTGCCCATCGAGCGTCAGGTGTTCGAGGGCCAGGCCCTGATGGTGCAGGTGCTCAAGGATCCTATAGGCACCAAAGGCGCGCGGCTCACCGCCCAGATCAGCATCGCCGGTCGTTTGCTGGTTTTTTTGCCGCAGGACAACCACATTGGCGTGTCGCAGAAAATCCCCGGCGATCTGCGCGAATCGCTGCGCCAGCGTTTGACGACGCTGACCGCCTTGCCCGGCGGCCAGGTCAGTGGCGGCTTCATCCTGCGCACCAATGCCGAGGACTCCACCGACGAGGAGCTGGCCGAGGACATCGCCTACCTGCGCAAGACCTGGGACCGCATCCGCGACGCCGCCTCGCGCCAGCCCCCGGCCAGCCTGCTGCACCAGGACTTGAACCTCATGCAGCGGGTGCTGCGCGACCTGGTGGGCGCCCAGACCCAGTCCATCCGCATCGACTCGCGCGAGCAGTTTGGCCTGTTGCAGCAATTCGCCACCGAATTCATGCCGGCCACCCTCAAGCGGCTGCAGCACTACAGCGGCGAACGCCCCATCTTCGACCTGCACAACATCGACGAAGAGATTGCGCGTGCGTTGAGCCGGCGTGTGGATCTGAAGTCGGGCGGCTACCTGGTCATCGATCAGACCGAGGCCCTGACCACGGTGGACGTCAACACCGGTGGCTTTGTGGGCGCGCGCAACTTCGACGAGACGGTGTTCAAAACCAACCTCGAAGCGGCGCAGGCCATCGCGCGCCAGCTGCGTTTGCGCAACCTGGGCGGCATCGTCATCGTTGATTTCATCGACATGGTGCGCGACGAGCACCGCGCCGCTGTGCTCGCCGAGTTCCGCAAGCAACTCGCGCGCGACCGCGTGAAAACCATGTTGGGCGATTTTTCGCAGCTGGGCCTGCTGGAGATGACCCGCAAACGCACCCGCGAATCGTTGGCCCACATGCTCAGCGAACCCTGCCCGGCGTGTGAGGGCAAAGGTGTGGTGAAAACCGCGCGCAGCGTGTGTTACGACATCCTGCGCGAAATCCTGCGCGAAGCCCGCGCCTTCAGCCCGCGCGAATTCCGCGTGGTGGCGTCGCCGCAGGTGGTGGAGCTGTTCCTCGATGAAGAAAGCCCGCACCTCGCCGGTCTGTCCGACTTCATCGGCAAGCCCATTTCACTCACCAGCGAAAGCTCCATGACGCAGGAGCAGTACGACATCGTCCTGCTGTGAGCGGGTGGGCGCGCGTCCCACCCGCTCACGTCGTCCCATCTGAGGCGGCAGGGCCTTTCGGAGGGCGGTACACCCGCCGCAACAGGCTGTGCAGTGTCTCGCGCTCTTCCACGCTGAGGTCGCCCAGCGCATCCACCTCGAGCTCGGTGGCCGTGCGCTGTGCCTTGGCGTAGAGTTTTTTACCGGCGGCACTCAGGTGCAGTCCCTGGGCGCGGCGGTCGGTGGGGTGTTCGCGTTTTTCGATCACGCCGCGGCCTTCCAGGTCGCGCAGCATGCCCACCAGGTTGGGCGGCAGGATGTCGAGCGCGCCACACAACTGGCGCGAGGTGATGCCGGGGTTGTGGGCGATGAGCGACAACACCGAAAAATCGACCGGGCGCAGTTGGTATTGCGCCATGCGCTCCAGAAACACCGAAATGATGGTCAGCGCCGCGCGGCGGGCGTTGTAGCCGGTGAGGGTTTCGAGGTAGCTGGTGTCCACGTCGGCCACCGCGGCTGCGGCCTTGCGCGGCGACGACGTGCGTTTCAGACTCCGGGCAGTGCTGGGTTCGGCCATGCGCGACGTTCGTTCAGGAGCACAAGGCCTTGATGTCCTCGGGCACCGGGATGGCTTTGATGCGGTCCGGGTTCTCCGGTGGGTGCACGACGAAAGCGCGGGTTTCCCGGCCCTCGCACAACACGGTGTCGCCACGGCGCACCACGTGTTTCTGGATGAACACCTTCTCGCGCCACTCTTCCACCGTGGTTTCGATGCGCAGCGTTTCGCCGTAGGTGGCGGGCACCATGAAGCGGGTGTTGATCTCCAGCAACGGTGTGCCCACGATGCCACGCGTCTTGATCAGCTCGCGCCAAGGCGGCACGCCGTTGGCCATGAAAAAGTGCAGCGAGGCGGCGTCCATCCACTTGGAAAAGTTGGGGAAAAAGACAATGCCGGCCGGGTCGCAGTCGCCGAACTGGACCTGGATTTCGTAGAAGGTGGACTTGCTCATGCTCTGAATGGGTTGAAGCGCTTATTGTGCACAGCGCGCCAGCACCAACTGCTGGCGCATGGCGAATTCGGGCAACACGCGCTGGCGCAGGGCCAGCGCAGGGCGCTGCCAGCGTTCATCGTGGGCCGGTGCGGCGTTCTCAATCTGTTGCCAGGCCCACTCCAGCAGCACCAGAGCGGTGGCACGCAGGAAGTCGCCGGCCACTTCATGCGCCAGGGTTTCGCTGCTCGGCGCGGCCTTCACCACGGCCTGCGCCATGTCGCGCAGCGCGGCGATGTGCTCACCGTCGCCCAGCTCGTCCAGCAACTGGTTCAATGCCGCACCGCCATCGGGCAACACCTTGCGCAGCAACAGGTCGATGGCCTGGATTTCGTTGGTGCCTTCGTAAATCATGCTCACGCGCGCGTCGCGCACGATTTGTTCGATGCCCCATTCGCGCACGTAGCCGTGGCCGCCAAACACCTGCAGGCATTCGCTGCCGCCGCTGAAGGCTTGTTCGGTGAACGCGCTCTTGAGCACCGGGGTGGTCAGTGCGCACCAACGCAACGCGGCGGCACGGCGTTGGGCGTCGGGGTGGTGTTTGGCCACGTCCAGTTCCAGCGCCGTGCGGTAGGCCAACACGCGGCCGGCGTCCACCCACGCGCGCTGGGTGTCCAGCTTCTGGCGCATCGCGGGGTGGCGGTGGATGAGGTCGGCCGCTTCGCCGTCCACACGCGGGCCGGGCGCACGCATCTGCCGGCGCTCGGCGGCGTAGGCGTCGGCCTTTTGCCAGGCTGCGTCCAGCAGGCCCACGCCCTGCAAGGCCACGTGCAGGCGGGCGGCGTTCATCATCACGAACATGGCGTTCAGGCCGCGGCCCGGTTCGCCGACGATTTGCGCGTGGGCTTTGTCGAAACGCATCACGCAGGTGGGGCTGCCGTGCAGGCCCATTTTTTCCTCGATGCGTTCGCACACCACGGCACTGCGTACCCAGGCCCCCACGCTGCCCACTTCGTGTGGTGCGCTGCCCCCCGAGGGGGCTGGCCTTGCTTGGGACGGCCCGGCGCTGCGGCCGCCGCCATCGGTGTAGAACTTGGGCACCAGGAACAGCGACAGCCCTTTGGGGCCAGCTGGCGCATCCGGCAGGCGGGCCAGCACCAGGTGGACGATGTTCTCGCTCAGGTCGTGTTCGCCGCCCGAGATGAAGATCTTGGTACCGCTGAGCAGGTAGCCGCCGTCAGGCTGCGGGACGGCCTTGGTCCGCACCATGCCCAGGTCGCTGCCGGCGTGGGGTTCGGTCAGGCACATGGTGGCCAGCCATTCACCGGTGGCGAGCTTCTCCAGGTACTGCGCCTTGAGGGCGTCGGAGGCGTGGTGCTTCACGCACTCGTAAGCCCCATGCAGCAGGCCGGGCGCCATGGTCCAGCCGTGGTTGGCCGCGCTCAGCCATTCGTACAGCACGGCTTCCAGCACGCTGGGCAGGCCCTGGCCACCGTCTTCGGGGGCCGTGGCCAGCGCGGGCCAGCCGGCTTGCCAGAAGGCGCGGTAGGCGTCGGCAAAACCGGGCGGCGCCGTCACCTGGCCGGCCTCGAAGCGGCACCCGATTTCATCGCCATCGCGGTTCAGGGGCGCCACCACCTCGCCCACGAATTTGGCAGCTTCTTCAAGCACCTGTTGCATCAGGGCGGGGTCGGCCACCTCGGCCAAGGCGGGCAGTTCGGCCAGCTGCTGCGGCAGGCGCAGCACGTCGAACAGCAAAAAGGTGGTCTCTGCCGGGTTGGGGCGGTAGGCGTTCATTGTTTGGCGGCCCCAAGGTAGGTGTCGATCACACGCGGGTCTTGTGCCAGTTCGGCTGCGGGGCCGTGCAGGCTCAGCTCGCCCATTTCCAGCACGTAGCCGTGGTCGGCCACGGCCAGCGCGGCGCGGGCGTTCTGCTCCACCAGCACGATGGTCACGCCGGTCTGGCGCAGGGTTTCGATGATGGCAAAAATCTCTTTCACGATCAGCGGCGCCAGGCCCAGGCTGGGTTCGTCCAGCATCAGCACCTGTGGACCCGACATGAGCGAGCGGCCCACGGCCAGCATCTGGCGCTCGCCGCCCGAGAGCGTGCCGGCCAGCTGGGTGCGGCGCTCTTTCAGGCGCGGGAACAGGGCGTACACATCGTCCAGGCGCGAACGCCACTGCGCGTTGCCCATGCGCATCTGGCGGTAGCCGCCCAGCACCAGGTTGTCTTCCACAGGCATGGTGCCGAACAGCTCGCGTTTTTCGGGCACCAGTGCGATGCCGCGCATGACCCGTTCCTCCAGGGTGAGGGTGCCGATGTCCTCGCCCTGGTACTCGACCAGGCCTTTGGACGGCAGCAAGCCCATCATGCTGTTGAGCAGGGTGGATTTGCCGGCCCCGTTGGGGCCGATCACGGTGATGACACTGCCTTTGTCGGCGTGCAGGTCGATGCCATGCAGCACCTCGGCGCGTCCATAACCGGCGCGCAACTGCTGGATGCGAAGAAGGGGGGTGCTCATGTCAATGTTCCGTGCCGAGGTAGGCCGCGCGGACCTTGGGGTCTTGTTGGACGTGGGCGGGCGTGCCCTGGGTCAGCAGGGTGCCAAACTCCATCACCACCAGGTGGTCGCAGACCTGCATCACCAGGTCCATGTCGTGCTCCACCAGCAGGATGCTCACGCCTTCGCGCTGCAACTGGCGCAGCACATCGGCCAAGGCCTGCTTCTCCTTGTGGCGCAGGCCGGCGGCGGGTTCGTCCAGCAGCAGCAGGGCAGGGTCGGCGCACAGTGCGCGGGCGATTTCCATCAGGCGCTGAGGGCCCATGGCCAGGTTGCCGGCCTGCTCGTGCAGGTAGGCACTCATGCCAATGCGTTCCAACTGGCGCTGAGCCTCGCGGAACAGGCGCTGCTCCTCCGCACGGTTGGTGCGGAGCATCGCGGGCAACACGCCCTTGTTGCCCCGGGTGTGGGCGCCCAGTGCCACGTTTTCGAGCACCGTCATGTCGGCAATCATCTTCACGTGCTGGAAGGTGCGCGCCATCCCCAAGCGCGAGATTTCGCGCGAGGGCTTGCCGCCCACCGCCTGGCCCCGGAACACCACCTGCCCGCTGGTCATGCCCAGCACGCCGGTGATGAGGTTGAAGGTGGTGGACTTGCCCGCCCCGTTGGGGCCAATCAAGCCCACGATCTGCCCGGCCTGGATCTGGAAGCTGATGTCGTTCACGGCGGTGAGCCCACCGAACTGCTTGCGTATGGCTTGCACGTCCAGCACCACCTCGCCGGCAGCGGGCTTGCTGCGCTCGGGCAGGGCGGCGGCGTTGGCCCAATCCACCTTGCGCTGTTTGCGCGGCAGCTTGCGCTCCACCAGCGACCACAGGCCATCCGGCAGGTACTTGAGCACCAGCACCATGGCGATGCCAAACACGATGACCTCGTAGCTGCCGCTGGTGCCAATGAGCTTGGGCAGCAGCACCTGCAATTGGTCGTCGAGCAGCTTGATGAGCCCGGCACCGGCGATGGCGCCCCACACGTGGCCCACGCCACCCAGCACGGCCATGAACAGGTACTCGATGCCCATCTTGAGGCCAAAGGCCGAGGGGTTGACCGTGCGCTGGAAGTGCGCCAGCAACCACCCGGCCACAGACGCAAACAAAGCCGCCAGCACAAAGATGGTGACCTTGTAGCGGAATGTACTGATGCCCATGGCCTCGGCCATTTGCGAGCCGCCTTTCATGGCACGGATGGCGCGGCCGGCACGCGAGTCCAGCAGGTGGAGCAGCGCAAAGGCAAGCATCAGCAAGATGGCCCAGGTCAGCACAAAAAAGGCGCGGCCCTGGCCGATGTCGAAACCGGCGATGGACAGGCTTTGGATGCCCAGCAGGCCGTCGTACTTGCCCAGCGCGTCCAGGTTGCCCATGGTGTAGTAGAGCGACAGCCCCCAGGCGATGGTGGCCAGTGGCAGGTAGTGGCCCGACATGCGCAGCGTGATGACACCCACCACCAGCGCGCTGATGGCAGTGAACGCCAGCCCGATGAACAGCGTGACCCACGGCGAGTAGCCCAGGTTGAGCGTGAACCAGGCGGTGGTGTAAGCGCCAATGCCCACAAAGGCCGCTTGCCCGAAGGAGGTGAGGCCACCAATGCCGGTGAGCAGCACCAGGCCCAGCGAGGTGAGGCTGTACAGGCCAATGTAGTTGAGCTGCGTGATCCAGAAATCAGGCAGCGGCAGCACTGCGATCAGCGGCACGGCGGCGATGAGGGCGATCAGCCCCGTTTTGCGGATGTCCATTTTTCAGTGGTCCTCGTCTGAGTGGCCGCTGGTGATGGAGCGGATGAGCAAGACCGGCAGGATCAGCGTGAACACGATCACTTCCTTGAAAGCGCTGGCCCAGAAGGAGCCGAAGGATTCGACGACACCCACAAACAGAGCGCCGATGAGCGCGCCCGGGTAGCTGGCCAGGCCGGCCACCACGGCGGCCACAAAGCCCTTGAGGCCGATGAGGAAACCCGAGTCGTAGAACACGGTGGTGGTGGGGCCGATGAGCAGGCCCGAGAGCGCGCCCAGCAGGGCCGCCATGGTGAAGGTGAGCTGTCCCGAACTGTGGGTGGAGATGCCCATGAGGCGTGCGCCGGTGCGGTTGACGGCGGTGGCGCGCAAGGCCTTGCCCTTGAGCGCACGCTCGAAGTAGAGGTAGAACATCACGATCAGGGCCACGGTGCTCAGCCCGATGATGATGGTCTGGCCGCTGAAGGTGAGCGGGCCAACCTGGCCACGGTAGTCCCAGAAGCTGGGGTTGCGGAAACCCTCGGCGCCAAAGAACAAGAGGCCCAGGCCGGTCATGGCGAAGTGCACGCCCACGGAAACGATGAGCAGCACCAGCGGCGTGGCGTCTTCCAGCGACTGATAGGCCACGCGGTAGACCAGCGGGCCGAAGGCGGTCACCACGGCGACCGACAGCAGCGCCTGTGCCACCAGCGGCCACTGTTGAGGTGCGGCCCACATGGTGAACAGCGAAACGATCACCGGCGCCAACAGGGTTTTGAGTGCGGCCTGTGTGGCGCGGCCCGCGTGGCCGTGGTGGCGGAAACGGGACACCCCTTCCATCACGGCGGCGATGCCGGCCACGATGAGCAGCAGCCACACCGTGCCGGGCGTTTTGCCGGTCTGCAGCATGGCGAGGGTGAGGGCGCCGTAGGCGACAAATTCGCCCTGCGGGATGAAGATGATGCGGGTGACGGTGAACACGAGCACCGTGGCGAGGCCCAGCAGCGCGTAGATGGCGCCGTTGGTCACACCGTCCAGCAGCAGAATGCTGGCGATCGAGAAATCCATGGCCGGGTCCGGGTTGGGAAGGAGGGGGTGGGGCGCGTCCACATGGAGGCGCCCCGGGAGAGCAAGGCTTATTCGACCTTGAACTTGCCGTCCACGACCTTGAGCATCACACCGGTTTCGTTGGTGTAGCCCCAGTGGTCGGCGGCGGTCCAGTTCATCACGCCGTGGGCGAAGATGGTGCGGCCCATGGTTTCCATGCCATCGCGCAGCGCTGCACGGAACTCGGGCGTGCCGGGCTTGGCCTTCTTCAGCGCGCCGGGCACCACGGCTTCCAGCACCACCTGGGCGTCGTAGGCGTGGCCGGCAAACTGGTTGCGCGAATTGGCGCCGTAGGCCTTTTCGTACTTCTGCACGAAGTCGATGGCTTTCTGTTTGGATGGGTGGCTGTCAGGCAGTTGCTCGGCAATCACCGCCGGGCCCGACACCACAAACGCGCCTTCCACCGCCTTGCCGCCCACGCGCATCAGGTCTTGGGTGGCGGCGGCGTGGGTCTGGTAGATCTTGCCTTTGTAGCCACGGTCCACCACGGCCATGTGCGGCATGGCGGCGCCCGAGCCCGAGGCCACGATCAGCATGGCATCGGGGTTGGCTGCGGTGAGCTTGAGCGCCTGTGGGGTCACGCTGGTGTCGGTGCGGGCAAAACGCTCGGTGGCCACGATCTTGATGCCGGCCTTGTCCAGCAGCGGGGTGATTTCTTTGAGCCACTGTTCGCCGTAGGCGTCGGTGTAGCCCAGGAAACCAATGGTTTTCACGCCCTGTTTTTTCATGTGCTCCACCACGGCACTGCCCATCACGGTGTTGGACTGCGGCAGGCGGAACAGCCATTTGTCTTTGCCGGCCGGCACGCCCACGGGCGAGCCGGCCAGTTGCACCGTGCCCGCTTCGCTGGCGATGTCGGTCATGGCGGCGGCCACGGCGGTGATGCACGAGCCGATGATCATGTCCACCTTGTCCTCGGTGACGAAGCGGCGGGCGTTGGCAGCGCCCTTGCCGGGGTCGGTGGCGTCGTCCAGGATGATCAGGTTCACTTTCTCGCCGCCAATGCTTTGCGGGAACAGCTTGAAGTAGTTCTGCATCGGGATGCCCAGGCCCGAACCCGGGCCGGTGAGCGACAGGCTCACGCCGATGTTGATGTCGGCTTGGGCGGCACCGGTGGCCAGCACGGCCACGGCGGTGGCGATCAGGGTCTTGATGTTTTTCATGGTGTGTCTCCTAGGGGTGGTTGGCGGGAAGGGAAAACGGTTCAACGTGGCGCCATGCGCAGGGCGCCATCCAAGCGGATGACTTCGCCGTTGAGGTGGGTGTTGGTGACGATGTGGCAGGCCAGCTCGGCGAACTCCGATGGTTTGCCCAGGCGCGGCGGGAAGGGGATGCTGGCGGCCAGCGAGGCCTGCACCGGCTCAGGCAGGCTTTTCATCAGCGGCGTGGCAAACAGGCCCGGCGCGATGGTGCACACGCGGATGCCGTGCTGGGCCAGGTCGCGCGCCATCGGCAGCGTCATGCCCACCAGGCCCCCTTTGGAGGCGCTGTAGGCCTGCTGGCCCACTTGGCCATCAAAGGCCGCCACCGAGGCGGTGAACAACATCACGCCGCGCTCGCCGTCTTCCAGTGGATCGAGCTTGGCGCAGGCCGCAGCAAAAAGGCGGCTGGCGTTGTAGGTGCCCACCAGGTTGACGGTGATGACCTTGCTGAAATCGTCCAGCGGGGCGGCGCTGCCGTCTTTTTGCACCACACGCTTGGCGGTGCCGATGCCGGCGATGTTCATCAGGATACGCGCCGGGCCCAGGGTCGAAGTGACCTTGTCGAACGCCGCTTGCAGGCTGTCGGTGCTGGTGATGTCGCACTGGCAGGCGACGCCGCCAATGTCGGCGGCCACACGTTCGGCGTTGGCCAGGTTCACGTCGAGCACCGCCACCTTGGCGCCCAGGCGGGCCAGCTCGCGCGCGGTCGCTTCACCGAGGCCGGAGCCGCCGCCAGTGACGAGGGCCACTTGTCCTTGAATCTGCATGGTCGAGTCCTTTGTGTTTGGTCGATGTGAAAGATCAGGCCGCGTCGGG
>FWPV01007889.1_pt1 | contig 18993 bp, 14 predicted proteins | sample 2228371 | NCBI WGS metagenome assembly FWPV01 (sample SAMEA103939776, study PRJEB20133) | metagenome
AGGCGACGTGCAGGTGAGGGAGGACAGCGATTACGCAGACATCCAGCGCCTGCTCCAGAGCGGCAAGGTGCTCATCGAGAAGATGCAGGAGATCGAGGGGTAGCGCAGGAAGCGAAAGCATCTTCCTGGTGAATCCTCGGGCACCCGCCTGACGAGCCCTCGTCCCGAAAGCACGCCCGGCAGGCCTTGCCGCACGCCAGTCCCGCGCCGGGGGTTCCAGCCGGTGCGGTCCGATCGACTTCCCTGGATGCCCCCCTCAAGGGTGTTATGCTATACGGCGAAAGGCGGGACTCCGCATGGACCGTGGAGGGAGGATGCTGGAGAAGCTGTCGCGCCAGCTCTACCGTGTGAGGGGGTCTTTCGGCTCCAATATCTACCTGTTGGCAGGCGAGGGGCTGGTCCTGGTGGACGGCGGGTTCCCCGTGGACCTTGCGGCCCTGCTGCTCGCCCTGAGGTCACTGGGCGCGGGACCCGGAGACGTGGACCTGGTCATCGCGACCCATTACCACGGCGACCACACCGGCACCATGGCCCGATTGCAGAAGGCGGGAGCGGAGGTGGCCATGCACCCCGAGGACGCGCCCTACGCGGCGGGCGAGCGCCCCCAGGAGACCTGCGAGGTGGCCCTGCACAAGCTGCTCTTCTACACCGCGCTGTGGCCGCTCTTCCGCTACCGCCACTTCCGCCCCGACCGCCTTCTGCGGGAGGGGGACCGCCTGGACCTCCTGGGGGGCATGGAGGTGCTGCACGCCCCGGGACATTCGCCCGGCAGCCTCTGTCTTTACGCCGAGCGTCCCGGCATCCTCTTCAGCGGCGACCTGGTGCGCAACGAGAGGGGGGTGCTGGAGGGCCCGCCGCCGCATTTCACCCCCGACCGGGAGGCGGCCCGCGAATCCCTGCGGAGGGTGGGCGAGCTGGAGTTCGACCTGCTGCTTCCGGGCCATGGCGAGGTCATCGCGCGGGGGGCGGGAAGGCTCTACCGTGCCCTGGTGCGCGAGGGGAGGATCTGGCCCCTCTGAGGCGCGGACGGAGGGGCCCGCGGACCCTTGCGGCCCCGCCGCCCCGGGGTCGGCATGGCTCCGGCAGGGTCGCAGACGCTCCGCTGCGGCGCAGGGGTTTGTCAGCGTTCTCTCGGCTCGCCCGCCAGGCGGCGCGCCACCGCTTCCTTTTCCGCCCGCAGGCGGGCTCGCAGGCGCTCCAGCCTCCCGGCCTCCTCCTCCCGGACGGGCGCGCTCTCGAGCTTCTCGTCGATGAAGCCAGCGGCACGCATGGCCATGGCCATGATGGTGAGCTGGGGGTTCACTCCCAGGGAGGTGGGAAGGACGCTGGCGTCGCAGATGAAGAGGTTCTCCACCTCCCAGGTCTCGCAGGTGCTCTTCACCACCGAGGCGTGGGGGTCGCTGCCCATGCGGCAGGTGCCCATGGGGTGGTAGGCGCTCAGCCCGTAGATGCTCGCACGCCGCAGCCGGGCGCGGGACAGGCGCCGGAAGTCGCGAGGGCCGCTGAGTTCCTTGAAGCCGTCGATGGGGGTATAGACGCGCCTGGCGCCGGCCGCGAACCATATCTCCGCCATGAGCAGGATGGAGCGCTTGAGGCGGTCCAGGTCCTCCCGGCCCAAGCTGTACAGAGTGAGGGGCTGGCGCGCCGAAGGGCCCGCCACCACCTTGCCCGCGGAATCGTGCTCGCTGATCATGGAGCCGTAGCTGGCTATGAAGGGATAATCGCGCATGGTCTCGGCGTGGCGCCTCCCGCCCCAGGGGAGGGTGATGGCCATCACCGCCGGTGGGATGGTAACTCCTTCCAGCATTATCCCCTCGGGAGCGAACTCGTCCACGTAGGTGCTCTGGGGTATGCCCCTGGGGTTTCCCATCGTCTCCGGCATGAGCGCCAGGGTGGCGCCGCAGGGGTGGATGGAGAGGTTCTTACCCACCTGGTCCGAGGAAAGGCAGAGGCGGTTGTGCATGAGCATGGAGGGGGTCTGGATGGCGCCTCCGGCCAGCACCACCACCGAGGCGTGCACCTCCAGGCGCCGTGCCCTCGCGCCCGTGCGGGGGTCGCAAAACCGGCCGCGCACCCCCACCGCGCGGCCGCCGCGCACCAGGATGCGCTCCGCCCGGCAACAGGTATAGACGTCGGCCCCCGCCGCCACGGCGTCGGGGATGAAGGATACGTTCACGCTCTGCTTGGCGCCTGAGGGGCAGCCGTAGGCGCAGACCCCGAACCCCTCGCAGTCCTTGGCGTTGCGGGGGAGGAAGCCTCCGGAATAGCCGAGCCTGCGGGCGTGTTCCAGGAAGAGCAGGTTGTTCTTGCCCGCCACTTCGGGGTCGGCGCGTTTCACGAAGAGGTATTCCTCGAGGGCGGCGTAGAGGAGGTTGAGCTCCTCCTCGCCGATATCCCTCAGGCCGTGTTCCAGGTGCCAGCGCTTGAGGACGTGCCGGGGGATGCGCAGGCAGGTGCCCGAGTTCACGGTGGTGGTCCCTCCCACCGTCTTCCCCTGGGGGATGACGATGGCGGGTAGCCCCAGGGCCACCGTCTGGCTGGCGTCGCGGTAAAGGCGGGTGAAGGCGTCGCCGGCGCGGAGATCGAAGTGCTCGCGGACGAAATGCCCTCCCTCCTCGATGACCACCACGGAACGACCCGCCTCGGCCAGTTCCTTGGCTATGGGTCCTCCGCCCGCGCCGGAGCCGATGATCACCACGTCGGCCTCCCGCCTCACGTCCCCGGGCAGGCTCTCGGGCGTGATGATCATCGCCGCACCTCCCTGGCCGCGGCCTCCCTGCGCATCTCGTGGACGTCGAAGCCCAGGCATACCTGCACGTCGTCACGGTTGTAGTGGGCCATGTAAAGGGGGGTGCCCAGCACGGCGGGAACCGCCCCCAGGGCGGCGACGCGGCTCTCGTAGAGGGAGCGCAGGAAGGCGTCCGCCTCCTCCGGAGGAAGGGAGTAGAACGACCTCCCTCTGGTGACCAGACAGAGCGCCTGGAGCACGAGCACCATGGCGTAGAAGAGAAGGCGGAAGGCGGGCGTGCCCGCCTGCAGGAAGGCAAGGGCGAATGCCGTGACCTGATCGGGGTCCACGGGCGGCAGCCCCTCCACCTGCTCTATGAACACCGGGGCCAGGCGGCGGATGCGGCGCGCGAAGTACTCCCTCATCTCTCTCCCCCTCCTTCTTGGAGCCGGGCTTGGAGCCGGGCCCGCTCGCTGCCGGCCCTGCGCCGCCTCGACGGCGGGTCCTTCGCATAAGACCGGCACGATGACTCCCTCGATGAACATTCTATGCCCGGCTTGTTTAGGCCGTCAACGCGCGCCGCCGCGCCGCATGCCATCCCGTCGCGCGGGACATCGGCGTGCCACCGTCGTGCTAGAATAGGGCTTTGCGTGGAGCAGTCGGCGCGCGGAGGCGGCCGGACGCGGACCGGTCGCCAAGCCCGCGGCGCGGACCCGGAAGGAAAGGAGTGCGGGGCTTTGAACGACGCGCCCATCGGCATCTTCGACTCGGGCCTGGGCGGTCTCACGGTGATGAAGGCGGTGATGAGACGCCTTCCCCGGGAGTCCATCATCTACTTCGGCGACAGCGCGCGCGGCCCCTACGGCCCCCGGGATATCGCCGAGATACGCGGTTTCGCGGTGGAGCTGGCCAGATACCTCGAGGACCTGGGGGTGAAGATCGTGGTCATCGCGTGCAATTCGGCCACATCGGCGGGGCTCCTGGATGCGCAGCGCGCCTGCAGGGTGCCGGTGCTGGGGGTGGTGGAGCCAGGGGCCAGGGGAGCGGTCCAGGCCACCCTAAACCGGCGTATCGGGGTGATAGGCACCAGGGCCACGGTGCGCAGCCGTTCCTATCCCCGTGCCATCCACGCCCTCGACGCAGGGGCCAGGGTGTTCTCGCGGGCGTGTCCGACCCTGGTGGATCTCGTGGAGAGCGGCGAGGTGGAGGGGGCGCGGGTGGAGGAGGAGGTGCGGAGGTATCTCCGCCCCCTGCTCGGGCGCCAGGTGGACACCATCGTGCTGGGCTGCACCCACTACCCCCTGCTGCGCGAGGTCATCTCCGCGGTGGCGGGGGAGGGCGTGAACCTCATCAGCTCCGACCGGGAGGTGGCCAGGGAGGTGGAGGAGAACCTGGTGCGCCGGGGGTTCCTGCGCGACCACGGCGAGCCTCCCGTCCACCGCTTCCTGTTCACCGGGGACGTGGACCGGGCCAGGGAGCTGGGCCGCCTCTTTTTGGGTCCGGAGGTGGTGGAGGTGGAGAAGGTCGAGCTGCCCCTGCGGGGGGTGGGGAGATGAAGCTCACCGTTCTCGGGGCCTCGGGCACCTATCCCCGTCCGGGGGGCGCCACCAACGGCTTCCTGGTACGCGAGGGGGCGGCCGCCCTGGTGTTGGAGCTGGGCAACGGGTGCCTCTCCAACCTGCTGCGTGAGGTTGAGCTCACCGCCCTGGACGCCGTGGTCGTCACCCATATGCACATCGACCATTTCGGAGACCTCTATCCCCTTTTCTACGCCCTGCGCTTCCACCCCGCGGAGCCCTGGGGACGGCGCCTCATCCTCCCTCGAGGGGGCGTCGAGCTCATGGGAAGGATACTGGGCGACGATTCCCGCGCCTGGCTGGAGCGGGTCTTCGCGCCCGAGACGCTGGAGGCGGGGAGGGAATACCGCGTGGGGGAGGTGTCCATCCGCGCCTATCCCACCCGGCATCCCGTGGAGGGCTACGCCCTGCGCCTGGAGGGACCTGGTTGGAGCATGGCCTATTCCTCCGACTCCTCTCCCTGCCCGGGGGTGGAGGAGGCGGCGCGGGGAGTGGACCTCTTCATCTGCGAGGCCACCCTCCCCGCCTCCTACGAGGAGGAGGCCTCCCACGGCCACATGACCTCCAGGCAGGCGGGAGAGACGGCGGCGAGGGCGGGGGCGAAGAGGCTGGTGCTCACTCATATCTGGCCCACCTTCGCGGTGCTTGATATCGTGCGCGAGGCGGGGGAGACTTATGGGGGAGAGGTGATGCCCGCGCGCGAGGGCATGACCTTGAGCCTGGGAGGAGGTTAGGGATGTCCAGGCGCGACGGCAGGAAGGCGCACGAGCTCAGGCGCATGACCATAGTGAGGAACTACATCGCCCATGCCGAGGGCTCCGCGTGGGTGGAGATGGGGGGCACGCGGGTGGTGTGCACCGCCACCCTGGAGTTCAAGGTCCCTCAGTTCCTCCGGGGCTCCGGGCGCGGGTGGATCACGGCGGAGTACGGCATGCTGCCGCGCTCCACCCAGGAGAGGATGAACCGGGAGTCTTCGGCGGGACGCCAGGGGGGGAGGACGCTGGAGATACAGCGCATGATCGGCCGTTCCCTGCGAGCGGTGGCGGACATGCAGGCGCTGGGAGAATGTACCATCTGGATGGACTGCGACGTCATTCAGGCGGACGGGGGCACGCGGACCGCGGCCATCAACGGGGCCTACGTGGCCCTCTACGACGCCTTCCGGAGCATGATCGAGGCGGGCAGGCTCAAGGAGATGCCCCTGCGCGATTCCGTGGCCGCGGTGAGCGTGGGCATCGTCGACGGGGTGCCCATGCTGGACCTGGACTTCGAGGAGGACGCCCGCGCCGAGGTGGACATGAACGTGGTGATGACCGGCGGCGGCCTGCTGGTGGAGATCCAGGGCACGGGGGAGAAACGCGCCTTCGGCCGCGAGGAGCTGCAGGAGGCCCTGGACCTGGCGCAGCGGGGGATAGAGAAGGTGACCTGGCTGCAGAACCGCGCGCTCATGGCGGCGGACGGCAGGGCGGAGCTGGAGGGGGGCTCTTGAGCCGGGGCAGGCTGGCCCTGGCCACCGCCAACCGTGGAAAGGTGAGGGAGATCGCCCTGGCCCTCTCGGGCCTCGATCTGGATATCCTTACCAGGGATGACTTCCGCGCCTGGCCCCCGCTCGAGGAGTCGGGGGAGACCTTCGAGGAGAACGCCGCCTGCAAAGCCCTGGAGCTGGCGCGCTGGTCGGGCATCCCCGCCCTCGCCGACGACTCCGGACTGGAGGTGGACGCCCTGGGGGGAGCCCCGGGGGTGGACAGCGCCCTCTACGCCGGGACCCACGGGGACGATGCCGCCAACCTGGCCCGCCTGATGCGGGAGATGGAGGGCGTCCCGGCGGGGAGGAGGGGCGCGCGTTTCGTGTGCGTCCTCGCCCTGGCCTCGCCGGGCGGGGACACGCTGCTGGTGAGGGGGACCTGCGAGGGCACCATAGCGGAAAAGCCCCGGGGAGAAGGGGGTTTCGGATACGACCCGGTCTTTGTGCCCGCGGGCATGGGGCGCACCATGGCCGAGCTCAACCTGGAGGAGAAGAACGCAGTCAGCCACCGCGGCAGGGCCCTGCGCCGCCTGCGCTCCCTGCTGGAGGCGGGCGAGCCGGCCTGGCTCTTCGGCCCGCGCGGCCGGGGCTGACCGACGCCGGCGGAAGGCGATGATGACCTGCGCCCTGAGGGCGGCGGGCAGCGGCACGCTACGGGAGAGGGGGATGCGGTTCTGTCTCCCGCGCCGGGCGGGGCTTTTCGACCGGCTGTTCTTCGCCCGCACGCTCAAGAGGCACGCGTCCACCGCCCAGCGCGGCCTGAAGAAGCTGATGGGATCCGCCTGAGCCGGCTGTACACGCCGAGCGCATGGCGCCGGAGACGGGGTGCGCGGCCGCAGCGGCTCGTGGTGGGAGGCGGGACAAAAGAATTGGAGCGGGAGACGGGCCTCGAACCCGCGACCTAGAGCTTGGAAGGCTCTCGCTCTTCCAACTGAGCTACTCCCGCTCGCTTCAGGGAATATTCTAGCACATGCTCGAGCCCGGCTGGACCGCGTCTCCGTTTTATGCGGTCAGGAGTTCCGCAGCCGTCGCCGCGCCGGGTTCGAGCCGGCGTCATCGCGTTGACCACGACGAGGGGACTCGCGAGACAGGCCGTCGAGGGGCCTTCGTGCCCCATCCCCCCGGCCCGCCGGGGGCCCGCCCCGTCCGGCAGGCACCCTTCCGGTCGTCGGCGCAGCGCGGTCGAACTCCGGCGGGTGTGCGCGCCGAGCCTTCCGGTAGGCCGGCCCACCACCTCCCCTCCCATCCCTCTCCGTCGCGAAAGCGCTTTCTCTTCAGGGGACGCAGGGCGGCTCCTTCCGATGTGCTGGCATAAAATGGTCGGGGTGGGCGGATTTGAACCGCCGACCTCATGCTCCCAAAGCATGCGCGCTGACCAAGCTGCGCTACACCCCGATGCCCCGATTATAGCATCGCGCCGGGCGGCGCAGGCGCATATCCTCGAGGCGGAGGGTCCGGGACGGCAGGGTCGCCTCATCCCGCGTCCGCCGGCGGCCCGACGCACTCCTTTCTGGCTCCGACGGACCTGGCTTATAATTGGCTGCATGGAGGGGCGGGGAGGGCGCGCGCTTCTCCGGGGCGCCGCCTCCGGAGCGCCTTGCGGGGGTGGTGCGCGATGCGCAGGATCCCGGGCACGCAGGGACGGGGCCGAGATGGCGGCTGCGCGAGCGCGGCTGCGCGGGAAGAGGGATGAGGCAGCGGAGCAAGGTATTATAAGGGCAGAAGCGGCGGGAGTACGGGGCGAGCAAGGGAGGAAGAGGGATGCTGGCAGAAAAGGGATGGTTCATACCCACGCTGCAGTTCGGCGACGAGGACGTCTTCTTGGTGGAGGACTGGGATGATACGCCCGCGGGCCCCTACCGGGCCGTCTTCCACTTCACGCCCGGGGACTTCCGGACCCTCTACGTCAGCAGCGAGGCGGGAAAAGACCTCGTCTCCACCATCCACCGCTTCGACGAGATACGGGTCACGGAGATCGTATCGCGAAGAGACGGCGGGCGGTGGACCGTGGAGGTCGACACGGGCGAGAAGGGGATGCTGCGCATGGAGGTGGATCACCGGGAGACGCCCCTGCTCAAGGCGGTGAACCTGGTGGCCAGGCATACCCCAGACATCATCGCCCGCAACCGCCTCTACTGCGCGCTGCTGCCGCGGCTGGCAGCCCCCATCCTGGGCACCGATCCAGGGCAGAAGCTCATGGGAGTGACGGAGATGGGGCGCAACACGCGCTTCCGCCTGGAGCGCGTGTTCGAGGTGACCTCCGCCCGCTGCGCCTGGGGCGGCAGGGAGGTGGGGCCACTGGTGGACTGCTGTTTCCGGCACGACATGGGGGCATACAGGACCATATCCAAAGCCATGGTCAGCTACCTGTACCTGTTCGTGGAGTGAGCGAACGCCGGGAGGACCTTCCATGCTCAAGCCCACGCGGCGTGACCTGGAGAACATCTTTCACTACGTGGGCGTGGTCCTCATGGTCCTCGGCGCGTGCATGGCAGCGCCCCTCCTGGCGAGCCTGGCGGCGGGTGAATGGGCCCCCGCCCTGGATTTCCTCATCTCCGCGTGCGTGACCGCCGGGGTGGGCAACCTCCTCTTCTTCTCCACCCGCGCGCGGGGAAGGGTCACTTGGAACCAGGGCCTGGTCATCGTCGCCCTCACCTGGTTCTTCGCCATGGTCTTCTCGGCGATCCCCCTCTACCTCGGGGGCCATTACGGGTCCTTCCTGGACGCCTGCTTCGAATCCATGTCGGGCCTGGCCACCACCGGCCTCACCCTGGTGCACGACCTCGACCACATGGCCTACGGCATGAACCTCTGGCGGCACTTCATCATGTTCCTGGGCGGCCAGGGCATCGTGGTGCTGGTGATCACCTATTTCATGGCCGGGACCGGCACCGCCACCCAGATGTACACGGGGGAGGGGCGCGAGAGCATCATGCCCAGCGTCATCGAGAGCTCGCGCTTCATCTGGAAGGTGAGCGTGTTCTACCTGCTGGCGGGCACCCTTGGCCTGGGGGTCTGCCTACTTGCCCAGGGCATGGCCCCCGTGCGCTCCTTCTTTCACGCCGCCTGCCTGTTCATGGCGGGGTTCGACACCGGCGGCTTCACGCCCCAGACCCTGAGCGTGGGCTATTACCACAGCCTGCCCGTGGAGCTGATCACCATGGCCTTCATGCTCCTGGGCATGGTCAACTTCGCGGTGCAGTACGAGGTGTGGAGGAAGCGCCCCGGCGAACTGGTGCGGAACATCGAGACGCGGACCATGACCGCGACCATCATCCTCACCCTGGGGCTGGTGCTCGCGGGGTTGAGCCTGGCCGGCACCTTCGGCTCCTTCGGGTCCGATCTGAGGCGGGGCGCCTACCACCTGATCTCGGGCCACAGCGGGACGGGGTTCATGACCGTCTACGGGCAGCAGATGGGGGCGAGGTGGGGCGACCTGGCGCTCTTCGGGCTCATCGTGGCCATGGGGCTGGGGGGCTGCGCCTGCTCCACCTCCGGCGCCATCAAGGCCATCCGCGTAGGGATACTCTCCAAGGAGATCAAGGCGAGGACCAAGCAGGTGCTCTCCCCCGCCTCCGCGGTGGTGGTGGAGCGCTTCCACCATATCAGGGACATGGTGATGACGGAGCGCATGGTGAGCGCCGCACTGTTCACCACCGCCCTCTACCTGCTGTTATACCTGCTGGGGACGGTGGTGGGCCTCTTCTACGGCTACGGGCTCACCGCCTCCGCCTTCGAGTCCGTGTCTGCGGCGGGCAACGTGGGGTTGACCACCGGGGTGACCAATTACACCATGCCCGCCCTGCTCAAGGTGGTGTACATCTTCGAGATGTGGGCGGGAAGGCTGGAGGTGCTGGCGGTGGTGGTCCTCTTCGTCTATTTCGTCAACCTGCTGTGGAGGTGGCGCAGGTGAGAAAGGCGCTGGCGCTGGCGGTGTTCCTGGCCTGTGCCGCCCCCTTCCTCTGCTGCGCGGCCTCCCCAGCCTTCGCCGGGGAAGAGGGGCGGGAGACGAACACCGCAGAGCTGCTGGAGAGGTGGCGGGAATACGACGGCATGGAGGTGGTGCTGCGGGGCGAGGTGGTGGGCGACGTCATGCGCCGCGGCGATTACGCCTGGATCACCGTGAACGACGACCATTACAGCCGGGAGGCGAGGCGCGAGGCGGGTCTGCTCAGGGGCGGAAACAGCGGCATCGGGGTCTGGATCCCGGTGGAGGAGGCGGAGAAGATACAGGTGCTGGGAAGATATAGCAGCAAAGGAGACCTGGTCGAGGTGCGGGGGGTCTTCAACTCCGACTGCCGCGAGCACGGAGGGGATTTCGACCTCCACGCCACCTCGCTCCGGGTCATCGACCCGGGAAGGGAGCTGGGCTCGGATATCGATTACGGGAAATCCCTGGGGGCGCTGGCGGCCCTGCTCTTCCTCCTCGGCACCGGGGCGCCCTACCTCCGCCGCCGGGCACGGGAGTACCGCGCCGCGCGCGCCCTCCTGGCGGACGAGGAGGAGCCGCCGGAGGGACGGTGACGGATCCGCCCGTATCGCGACGCGGCGACGCCGGTGCTTGAGCGACCTCGTGTATGGCGACCCGGCGGAGCCCTTGTGGCCTTGCCTTGTCGCAGCGACAAAGGGCTTCCGTGCCGAGCTCTGCTCGCTCCTGCCGGAGGCGCATCGGGGACGGCGGGCATGGCGAGAGGCAAGAGCGAAGGCGGGGGCTGCACCCCCGCCTTCTTAAACCTGGGGTGAGGGACGGGATTCGAACCCGCGGCCTCCGGGGCCACAACCCGGTGCTCTGCCGGCTGAGCTACCCCCACCAAGGATCCTCCTGGCACGCCTGGGAGGACTCGAACCTCCAACCTGCGGATTAGAAGTCCGCTGCTCTGTCCAGTTGAGCTACAGGCGCGAGCACATGCTGAATTATAGCACCCGCCGGTCGAGGATTGAACGCGCTCCGCGGGCGCGCCGCTCCTCCCTCCGTGCTCGTCCCAGGGGCGAGCCGTCACGCCTGCACGCGCGTCTTGAGCAGGGCGTTTTCCCTCCTCCGCCGTCCCGGGCGGCCGTTTGCCATGCCCCTGTGCGTGTAGTAGCATATTTTACGTTCTTTTAACGCAGGCAGGCGTGCGAGAGTGGCGGAACCGGCAGACGCGCCGGACTTAGGATCCGGTGGTGAAAACCGTGGGGGTTCGAATCCCCCCTCTCGCACCAGGAGCTCCCGCACCCGCACGGGGGTGGGATTTTTTACGAGCGTTTCGCGTGCAGGAAGGTTACGGGAAGGAGCGCGTAAGGTGGCCGTGAGAGCTGAGATGGAGGAAGTCGAGAAGAACAGGGTGCGCGTGAAGGTGGAGGTCCCCGCGGAGGAGATAAGCAGGGCCGTGGACGGCGCCTTCCGCGCCATCGCGCGGGAGGTCTTCATCCCCGGGTTCCGCAAGGGTAAGGTGCCGCGCAGGGTTCTGCAGGCTCGCCTGGGAATGGAGCCCGTATACGACGAGGTCAAGCAGTCGAAGCTGCCGGAATACTACGCGGAGGCCCTCAAGCAGCTCGACCTGGAGCCCATTGACGAGCCCGAGATAGACGTGGACGAGATCGAGATAGAGGACGGCAAGCCCCTGGCCTTCGAGGCCGTGGTGGAGGTCAAGCACCGGGTAGAGCTGGACAACTACAAGGGCGTGGAGGTAGAGCGGCCCGAGGAGGAGGTCACGGACGAGGAGGTCGAGCGCGTCCTCGACGGCATGCGCGAGCGCTTCGCGCAACTGGAGGTGGCGTCGGGGAAGACCCTCGCGGAGGGCGATTACGCCCTCATCGATTTCAACGGCACGGTGAACGGCGTGGAATTCGAGGGGGGCAGCGCCAGGGATTTCATGCTGGAGATAGGGTCGGAGAACATCTGGCCGGAGTTCAACCAGGAGCTGGCGGGAAAGCGCAAGGGGGACATCCTGGACATCAGGGTGAAGATGCCCGAACAGTTCCCCGAACAGGAGCTGGCGGGAAAGATCGCCTCCTTCAAGGTCATCGTCAAGGAGGTCAAGATCAAGAAACTCCCCGAGGCAAACGACGATTTCGCCAGGGAGGCGAGCAGGTTCGACACCATAGCGGAGCTCAGGGAGGACATCCGTTCCCGGCTGGCGGAGACTAAGCGTCTGCAGGCCAGGGAGTCGGTGCGCCGGCAGGCGCTGGAGAAGCTGGCCGAGGGGCTGGTGGTGGATATCCCGGAGAAGATGGTGGAGGACTATGTGCACCAGCGGCGCCACGAGCTGGAGGCACGCCTGGCCTCCCGCGGCATAGCCCTGGACAGCTACCTCAAGGCTGTGGATTACACCGAGCAGCGCATGGAGGAGGAGTTCCAGGAGGAGGCCCGCAGGCTGATCCTCAACGAGCTGGTGCTGGACGCGGTCATCCGCGCCGAGGGCATCGAGGTGAGCGACGAGGAGCTGGAGCAGGAGATCGCGCGCCGGGCGGAGATGTTCGCCGTGAAGCCGGAGGAGTTCCGCCGCGTGGTCAAGGAGCGCGGCGACCTGGAGGAGCTCAGGGAGAATCTGCGGAGGGAGAAGGCCCTCGACCTACTGGGCGACCACGCCGTCTTCGCCGGCGAGGGCGGGAAGGAGGAGGCGCCCGCGGCGCGCGGCGAGGGGGAAGATGAAGCGGGAGCCGCGGAGCCGGAGGGCGGCGCGCAGGATTGAGGGGGAGCGGGGCCCTCGCGGGGCGCTCCGCGCGAAAGGATGTCAAGAAGGCCCGCGGCCGGCGGAGGGGATGCCCGCGGACCGGGCTCCTCGAGCGGGTATAATGAGATCATGGAGCCCCTGCCCGAAAGGCCCTCCGGGCAGGGGAGCGGCAAGGAAGGAAAGGCCGGAGAACGACGGCGCGTCGCGCCGGGAAAAGGATGAGGGGAGATGACCAGCAGCCTGATACCCATAGTGATCGAGCAGACCAACCGGGGCGAGAGGTCCTTCGACATCTACTCGCGTCTGCTCAAGGACCGCATCATCTTTCTGGGCACGGAGATCGACGACCACGTGGCCAACCTGGTGATGGCGCAGCTCCTGCATCTGGAATCGGAGGACCCCGAGAAGGACATCCACCTCTATATCAACAGCCCCGGGGGCATCGTCACCTCCACCCTGGCCATCTACGACACCATGCAGTACGTGAAGGGAAAGAGTGTCACCATCTGCATCGGGCAGGCGGCCTCTGGTGCGGCACTGCTGCTGGCCGCGGGAGCGCCGGGGAAGCGCTTCGCCCTCCCCCATTCACGGGTGCTGCTGCACCAGCCCGCGGGCGGAGCGAGCGGTCAGGCGGTGGACATAGACATCCACGCCCGTGAGATCCTGCGCCTGCGCGACCTACTGGACAACATCCTCTCGCAGCATACCGGGCAGCCCCTGGAACGCATCAGGGCGGACACCGACCGCGACTTCATCATGAGCGCGCAGGAGGCCAGGGAATACGGGGTCATAGACGCGGTGATCGAGCGCAAGGCCGAGGAGGAGAGCAGGCTAAAGTAGGGTACCGCGCGCGGCGCGGGCGAGGCGGAGTGCTTCGCGGATGCCTCCCGTGCCACGGGAGGAAGACGGGATGAAGGGGATGCTTCAGGCCCGCCGCGGGAAAAAGCGGGGGCAAGGGATCTGCTTCCGGAGCGGCAGGAAGTGAGCAAAGGCGGGGTCACGGTCGCGCGGCGCGAAAGAGTTCGTCCCCGCGGGACGATAATATTAACGTAAGCGGTCTCGCGGGGGATGGCGGGAGGTAAAGGAACGGGGAAAAAGAGACGATAGGATTGGTTGTTCCCGGCGTCTTTCCCGCCCGGGGCGGGAGGCGGGGGCCCGGACTTGCAGAGAGGCCGGGGACGGAGAAGCAAGGGGCCTTTTCGGGCAGGCACCGGAGCGTCGCGAGAGGACGGAGATGCCCGGAGAGGAGTTGGAGCGGAGGTAGCGATAGATGGCCAAGTTCGGTGAGGGCGGCGACCTGCTCAAGTGTTCCTTCTGCGGCAAGAGCCAGCGGCAGGTGAAGAAGCTGATCGCCGGCCCCGGGGTGTATATCTGCGACGAGTGCATAGACCTGTGCAACGAGATCATCGAGGAGGAGCTCTCCGAGACCCCGGAGCTGCGCCTGGAGGAGCTCCCCAAGCCGGCGGAGATCTACAATTTCCTCAACGACTACGTCATCGGGCAGGACAAGGCGAAGAAGATCCTCTCGGTGGCGGTTTACAACCATTATAAGCGCATCCAGGTGGGGAGTTACTCCGACGACGACGTGGAGCTGCAGAAGAGCAACATCATCCTCATCGGCCCCACCGGCTGCGGAAAGACCCTCCTGGCCCAGACCCTGGCGCGGGTGCTCAACGTGCCCTTCTGCATCGCCGACGCCACTACCCTCACCGAGGCCGGGTACGTGGGCGAGGACGTGGAGAACATCCTCCTCAAGCTCATCCAGGCGGCGGACTACGACGTCAAGCGGGCGGAGACGGGGATCATCTACATCGACGAGGTGGACAAGATCGCCCGCAAGTCCGAGAACCCCTCCATCACCCGCGACGTATCCGGAGAAGGGGTGCAGCAGGCGCTGCTCAAGATCCTCGAGGGCACGGTGGCCAGCGTGCCGCCCCAGGGAGGGCGCAAGCACCCCCACCAGGAGTTCATCCAGATCGACACCACCAACATCCTCTTCATATGCGGGGGCGCCTTCGCGGGGCTGGAGAACATCGTGGAGAACCGCATCGGCAAGAAGGGCGTGGGCTTCGGCGCGGACGTCAAGCGGCGCGAGGACAAGGAGATCGGGGAGATACTGGAGCAGGTGATGCCCGAGGACCTGCTCAAGTACGGCCTCATCCCCGAGTTCGTGGGGCGCCTGCCGGTGATCGCCGCCTTCCACGGCCTGAGCGAGGAGGACCTGGTCTCCATCCTCACCCAGCCCAAGAACGCCCTGGTGAAGCAGTACAAGAAGTTCTTCGAGTTCGACGGGGTGGAGCTGCGCTTCACCGAGGGGGCGCTGCGGGCGGTGGCGCGCAAGGCCATGCAGCGCACCACCGGGGCGCGGGGCCTGCGCGCCATCATGGAGGAGTGCCTCCTGGACGTGATGTACGAGCTGCCCTCGCGCAACGACATCATCCGCTGCGTGGTGACCAAGGACACCATCGAGAAGGGCATCGAGCCCACCCTGGTGACCTCGGCCGGCGACTACAAGGACGAGGAGAGCGCCTGACCATTCCCGCTCCTGGCAGGTGGCGTTCTCTCCCCATCAGGCGTGGCGAGTCCTCCCCTGGCATCATGGCGATGAGCCGTCTGCGCCGGAGCGGCGTTCTCTATGCGCCCGCCTCGTCGCCTTGAGCCCGCCTGGCCATGAATCCAGCCCAGCGGCAAGTCCTTTCGGCATGCCCCGGCGCCCCCCGTTACCGCGTCATTGACTGCGTCGTAAACTGTAGTTATATTTTATGTAAGCTATAGACCCACCAATACAGGGTAAGCCGGCAGCAGCCCCAAAGGCTCGCGGCACCCACGCGCCGGGATGTTCTCAGGGCTCTAGTTTTGGGGGGAGGAGATGAGCAAATCAGCAATAACGAGGCGTTTTGGCGTGCCCGCGTTCGTCCTGGCCATGGGGCTGCTGGTGATGACCGCGCCCTTCGCGGCGGCGGCCCCCTTCCCCGGAGGCGCGGCGGCCATCGGGGCCGGGAACGGCTTCTACGGTGACGTCACCGTGCCCGGCGAGGTCTGGGAGCCCTGCGCCCCGGCAGGCATATCTTCCCTGGATATTTATCAGGTTGAAGCGGCTGGCCAGAGCACCGCTTACGCCATCGCCGATAATACCCCGGGCAAGGTCATCAAGACCACCGACTACGGCGATACCTGGGAGACCGTCGAGCTTGCCGCCGGTTTCGGCTGGACCCGGCAGATATCGGTGGTGGACGCGCAGACGGTCTGGGCAGGCAGCGTGCATAACACGGAAGAGGACGTGGCCATCACCACCGACGGCGGCGCCAGTTGGGTCTATGCTTACAGCCAGCCCTACCAGGCGGACCTGGAGGCCACCAGCTCCTTGCATGCCTGGGCCGGCGGCAATTTCGGTGGCGGTGCGGGCTGTTTCATCCGGGAGACCTTCGACGGGGGCGCAAACTGGAATCATGTGTACGGAAACGCGGGGAGCTGCAATGACGTCGAGTCCACCGGCCTGAACAACGTCTGGGCGGTGGGCAGCATCTCCTACAACGGATGGATCGCGCACTGGGACGGCAGCAGCTGGACGCTCATGACCCCCGGCGGCCTGGGCACCCAGGAGCTCACGGGCTGCTGGACGCTGGACTCCGACAACGCCTGGGCGGTGGGTGGCAACAGGATCATAAGGACCACGAACGGAGGGGCCGACTGGGAGGTCCACACAGCGCCGGACGGCGTCGGGGGTCTCAAAGACATCTGCGCCCTGAGCCCCGTCACGGCCTTCGCCGTGGGCGAGAGCGGAGCCATCATCAAGACCACCGACGGCGGCGAGACCTGGACCCGCATGTACGTCACCACCCGCGAGCACCTGAAGAGCGTCTACGCCGTAGACCCCACCCACGCCTGGGCGGTGGGGACGAAGGGGACCGTCCTGCGCCTGGTGCAGGCCAACACCCGGGTGGGCAGCGATATCGCCGTGGACCTGGGGGGCGGGGATTCCATCACCTTCTCCAGCGTGACCGCGGCCGGGAACACCATCAAGTCGCCGACGGAAAAACCCACCGGCGAGGAGTTTGACAATGACTACCACTTCCCCGTGAGATGGCATGACATCTCCACCAGCGCATCCTTTTCGGGGACGGCCGAGGTCAGGCTGTCCTATGGTGACGATTACGGCTTTGACGAAGAAGGGTACCGCCTGCTGCACAAGACCGACGGCGGCTGGGAGGACGTCACCACCGGCGTGGACATGGATAACAACGTCATCATTGGCCGGGTCTCCTCGCTGTCGGACTTCGCGATCATCTACCCCCTCCCCTGCATCAAGAGCATCGCCCCCGATTGGGGTATGCGGGGGAATACCTACGACGTCGACATCGAGGGCTACGGCTTCTGGGAAAAGATGGGGGAGAAGCCTGCCGTGCAGCTCAAATACGGGGAGGAGGAGGTCATCGACGCCACCGATGTCGTGGTGCACAGCCTCTACCGCATCAGTTGCAGGTTTACCCTGCCGGCGGACGCCGCGCTGGGTCTCTGGGGTGTCTATGTAAAGGATCCAAGCCCCGACAACTATGATTACACTCTCAGGAATCGTTTCAGGATCGTGGAGAACCCCCCGCCGGCCCCCACCATCACTTCTATAACCCCGTACTACGGGGCCAGGGGGACCACCGTGGGCATAAGCAACCTGGCCGGCACCGGCTTCTGGTACACGCCCACCGTCGAGCCCACCGTCAAACTCACCAGGAGCGGCCAGCCGGATATCCTGGCCACCGGCGTCAGCGTCTACAACAACGGCACCAAGATAACCTGCACATTCGACATACCCTCAGACGCTTACTCCGGGCCCTGGGACGTCACGGTGGTGAACCCCGACGGCCAGAGCGGTACCAAGGCCGGGTGCTTCATGGTCACCGGAGGCCTGCCGGCGCCGACCATCGGCAGCGTGACCCCGGGCTCGGGCGGGCTCGGCGCCACCGTCGACGTCACCATATCCGGGACGGGCTTCTGGGGAGACCCGTTCATAATGATCTCCGGGTCCGACCCGGGCCAGAACGCCATCTGGGCCACCGACAAAGTAGTCGTGAACGACACCACCATCACCTGCAAGCTGACGCTCCATGCCAACCGCAAGCCGGGCACCTACGACATGCTGCTCAGGAACCAGGATAACCAGGAAGTGACCAAGGCAGGGGCTTTTACCATCACCTCGGCCGCGCCCGCCATAGCTTCCCTCTCGCCCTCGAACGGGGATACGGGCACGGAGGTGACCATCACCGGCACCGCCTTCGGCGCCTCCCGCTGGGACTCCTACGTCTCCTTCGGGAGCGTGCAGGCCACCGAGTACACCTCCTGGTCGGCCACGCTTATCAAGGCCAGGGTGCCGGCGGGCGCGACGGGCACAGTTGACGTCAGGGTGATCACCGACTGGGGGACCTCCAACGGGGCGGCCTTCACCGTGGGCGGCAACCCGCCTCCCACCGTGACCTCCATCACCCCCAACAGCGGGGCGCGGGGGAGCAGCGTGGCGGTGACCGACCTCGCGGGATCGGGCTTCTACGGCACCCCCGCGGTGAAGCTCAAGAGGACGGGCCAGCCCGACATCGCCGCCACCGGGGTCACGGTGCAGAGCCCCACCAGGATAACCTGCAACCTGCCCATCCCCGCCGGCGCCGCCACGGGAGCCTGGGACGTGGTGGTCAAGAACCCCGACAACCAGGAGGCCACCCTGGCCGGCGGCTTCACCGTGACCTCCGGCGGGGGCGGGGGCAACACCCCCGCGGGCTCGGACGTGGAGGTGGACCTCGGGGGCGGGGTGGAGGCCGCCTTCTCCGGGGTGAGCGGGGGCGGGAACACCACCGCCACTCCCCAGCCCGACCCCGGCGTGGCCAACTACCATATCCTGGGAGGAAGCTGCTACGACATCACCACCACCGCCACCTACACCGGCACCGTCCTGGTCACCCTCCCGTACGACGAGGCCGCACTCACCGTGCCGGAGGAGAGCCTGCGCATGCTGCACCGGGAGGGCGGCGGCTGGGTGGACGTGACCAGGAGCGTGGATACCGCGCACGACCGCATCACCGGCGAGGTCACCTCCCTCTCCCCCTTCGCCATCGGCTGGAAGGCGGCGAACGTCTGGTACCTCGCCGAGGGCTGCACCGAGGGGGGCATGGAGACCTGGGTGCTGGTGCAGAACCCCAACGACGGCCCGGTGAGGGTGGACCTCACCTTCATGACCTCCCGGGGCAAGGTGGACGGGCCCCAGGACTTCGAGATACCCGGCAACTCCCGCCACTCCTTCAACCTCGGGGAGCTGGTCACGGACTGGAACGTCTCCACCAGGGTGGTGAGCGAGGGAGGGGACGTCATCTGCGAGCGCGCCATGTACGGGAACAACGACACCTGGGCCCACGACTCCATCGGGGTGACCGCTCCCGCCCCCGTCTGGTACCTCGCCGAGGGCTGCACCGAGGGGGGCATGGAGACCTGGGTGCTGGTGCAGAACCCCAACGACGGCCCGGT
>FWPV01007890.1_pt1 | contig 18993 bp, 12 predicted proteins | sample 2228371 | NCBI WGS metagenome assembly FWPV01 (sample SAMEA103939776, study PRJEB20133) | metagenome
AAGGAAGCCCTTTGACAGAATAGGAACGAAGACTAAAGACCGCAGACCGGTCCTCCATCCCCGCTCCCCCGTCTTTTTTGAGTTTCGGAAACGAGTCCAATTCTATGACGAACTCATACCATTTGCCATCACGCTCGGGAATTTTTTTGCCAGCAATAATTGGGGCCCGGAACTCATAATAATTTGCCGAGTCACTACCGAAGCGGATAAAGCAGTTTAGCCCATTACCATCATCATGCACATAAAACCGCATCTGTTGATAGTCCCGGTAATCCTCCGCAACTGTGCTCATCTTGCTCACAACTACTCGGCGTCTGTCAGACAGATTGCGATATCCTAAGCAAAGCGATGCCTCAGCTTCTAACTTGCCGGTAGTGATGTCTCTTTTTAACTCAAAGGGCGAGGTGTAATTCGGGTCGGTCTTGTTAGAAACCTGCGTAACCCAGACCTTCTCCAAGGTATCGGTTGGCACCACCGTGCTGTCTTGTTCGTCGGTGATTCTTAGGTCTCGCCATTTACTACCGGTAAACTGGAAGGTAAAAATCTCAATTGTGTCGGTCTGTTCAAACCCATCAAACCAAAGCCGAACTACCTTGATCTCCTCCCACTTCGGGTTGCCGAACCTCTTCAGGATACTTGAGTCCCTTAAAGGGACCCGGTAAAGTTGCCAGGAGTTAAATAAAGGGGTTATAAACCGTTCGTCATTCAAAGGAATGGTCAGCTCAAAGTAGTGGTTGTAGCGGGAAAAACCATTCCCATCTATATCTTCGGAGTCAATCCTCTGTCGGCTGTTCCCCTCGGTTCCCTGAGAGTTTTTAATCGGGTCATAGTCATCGTTGCCATCATCAAGCGCATCAGGAGCCCAAAGAGAATCAGCGCCAAATACTCCGTCTAAACCGGTGTTTTCATCCTCATCAAGGACGCCGTTGCCATTTTTGTCTTCGGTATCCAGAACACCATTGTAACCCAAGATTCTACCACCCTGATCCCGGCGTGGCGCATCTTCATCAATCGCCATTCCAATTGAGATGTGGAGGTTACCCCTTCCCTTCCGGGAACGCATAACCATTTCCAAGTTCTCAATCTCGGTAAAGTTCATCCCGATTGCCGAACCCGGTGGGGCTTGCATTATTCCCGCCCAGGACTCTAGACCGTTGGGGGTAAAGAGAACCCGCAAAATCTTCTGCGTCTCTCTGCCCTCGTCACCAAGCCCGGGTCCAAAAACGCTGTCTTTGCGCACCCCGGTGTCCGGAGTAGCCCATCTCAATGGAACTAAGGCGAAAGAACCGGTATCTTTTCCTATCGGGACTGAAGCATAAGACCAGAGCAGGGCGGTATTGGAAACATCCCGGGTTATGGTCGTCCCTTCAAAATCATCTAAATAAATTACCCCCCTAATGTTAGGATTGGGCAAAGACACTGCACCCTCTGCTTTAACATCAAACCTTAACGGTGACTCAGCCCAAACTATCGGCAATCGGTCCAGAAACGCGCTCACTTCATCTGAACTGGTGCTATAAGCGATGTCACTCTCAAGAATGGTTCGCTGAAATGGCTCGGAACCGAGCGTTGGTTTATCCACCATCATCGCCTCGGAGCGGTAAAAGATACTGGAGCCAACCTTCCCCTTCTCGGCAAAAGACCACTCCGCTCTGGTTCCGACCAGGGACTTCTGGGTCAAAGAGAGCCAGGGTTGATACTCAAATGTCACCCTGATATCAGCATCCGGGGGCAGAGGTCTTAAAAATGTTATAATCCCGGTTGTATAGTCAATTGTATAGTCCAGGTCTCTGGTCTTGGTCTCACCATTTACTATAACCCTCTCTGACTTCTCCAGGATATCGGTTTGACCAAGATAATAACTCTCAGTTACAGAATAATAAGAGACAACCAAAAAGTAATTTCTCCCCTGATTAGGTGTCAGAACTTCGGGATTAACCCGATAGATAATTGAGTCCCTTTTTGAAAGGAAAGGCTCGGCGAAAGGCCGCGCCATCGGAAACCTGATTACCCCGGTTTTACTTTCAAACTCCGGATACTCCAGCCTCCCATCCCCATTCGGGTCTAAACCAAGAAGTTGAATAAACTTCTGGCTAAAATAAGGGTTCAAAGTGTCGGTCTCGTAATCATAATGCTGACCTTGGGGATTGTAACGGAAAATCTGCGCCTGCTCTAACTTTACATCGGTTGCGCGCACCTGATAACAGTTGCGCAATTCTAAATCCCATGCCCGCGAAAGCGAATCGGTAACCTCGGGCTTAAGCAGGGCTAAAACTAACGAATCTCTTAAAAATTGACCGCCAATGGTATCTTTTTCCTTATAAATCACCACGCCGACAATGTGATTCCGCTCCACTGGTGTCAGAAACTCTAATACATTTCCTGGCTGAACAACATAATCCACCCCGGCGGTTTTCAAGTCAAAATCACCTCCTGCCCGGTCATAACTCCACCAACTACTATCACCAACAACCGAATCGGGCGAATTCGGAAATACCGTCCCAATTGCCTTAAATGCGGACTGATTATTCCCCGAATTCCGGTCATCAACATAAACCCGCACTCCGAGAAGGCGCTCGCTTGAATCCACTCCAGGCAAGCGATAAAATCGGCGCTGAATAAAATCTGTATCCCAGATGGTATCAACACTCACCCGCCGTCTCCCGGTAAAAACTTGACTCTGGCTTTCGGCGCCTTCCCGGGAAGCAACCGCATAAAGGTCAACACCCGCCAATTTACCCTTAGCCGAGATGCCAAAAAGCCCCTGCCGGGTCGGCAGGTCGCCGGTATAGACTGTTCCCGGAATATTCAAACGGGTATCTCCTAATTCTATTGAACTAACCACCTCATCTTCGCTACCAGTGTATTGGAGTCTAATCTTATTTTTTTGCTCCTCCCGCTGGGAATCGTGGTCAATCGTGATTTTGGTTTTATCGCCAATACTACCCTGGACCTGCACCGCCAACTCCTGCTCCATCTTCAACGCCGGGAAAAGACTTTGTCTCCCTGTGGTCTGGGCTCCCCCTTTAAAAAAAGTTTGGCTACCACCCAAGGTAATTCGGTCGCGTCCGGAGATATCAATCTTTGAACCCTCGCCAAACACCGGCAGTTTTGGCAATTCAATATCCGGTATCAACCCGCTCGGCTCCACGGAAAGTTCCCGCTGGCTCAGCACCCGCTGGACCTCTTTTTGCCAAGATTCAACCACCGCCTCTTTAATTGCATAACCAAGATAATCCTCTAATGGGATAACCCGGTCTATACCAAGAAAAACCTCACCCTGCCACTTCTCCAGGAAGACCACGCCCAAGCTGTAGTCCGCCCGAGCCACAATTCGGGGTGGTTCATAAAGCGAGAAGGCAAAGGTAGAGGATAAGGTTAAGATTAAGATAATAATAAGCGACGCTTCTTTATTACCTCTACTTCCCGAAGGCATAACCTCAACCTCTGCCTGTTCTAATGAATCGGTAAATCCTTTCGGCTAACGATTTCGGTGTAAGCCCACAGATTTCTAATAGCCGGTTTCTCGGTGCTTGCTCAATAAATCGGTCCTCAACCCCAATTCTAAGTAATTGACACGGGATGCCCTGGTTTTCAATGAAGAGGCTGACAATATTACCAAATCCGCCTAACCGGGTATTTTCCTCAACCGTAACCAACTTCGGGGTTTTTCCAATAAGGTTAATTATTAAATCCTCGTCCAGTGGTTTAGCAAACCGGGCATCCGCTACTGTTATCTCAACCCCCTTTTCCTTGAGGATTTCCGCGGCGCTGAGCGCCCAATTAACCGCTGAGCCTATTGCCAAAATCGCCCCATCGCTCCCTTCTCTCAGAACCTCACCCCGCCCTAAGGCGATACCCTCGCCAGCCGGCTTTTGTTCCTGCCTCTGCTCCAGAGGAAACCGGCTGGCACCACCGCGGGGATAGCGAATCGCTATCGGACCCCCCTCATAGCCAATTGCAAACTCCAGCAACCTACCTAACTCATCTTCGTCCCGTGGTGCCGCCACCGCCATTCTCGGAAGCATCGTCAAATAAGAGAGGTCATATACCCCATGATGAGTCGGTCCATCCTCTCCGACCAGACCGGCTCGGTCAATGGCAAAAACAACTGGCAATCCTTGGAGGCAGACATCTAAAAGAATTTGGTCCAGTGCCCGTAAAAGAAATGTTGAATAAATCGCCACCACCGGTCTTAAGCCCGCCTGAGCCAGTCCGCTCGCAAATGTCACCGCATGTTGTTCACAAATCCCCACATCAAAAAACCGCTCTGGAAACCGCTCACGGAACTTAACCAAACCGGTCCCCAGACACATCCCCGCAGTGATGGCAACAACCCGGGGATTTTTTTCAGCTAACGCTACTATCTTCGCGCCAAAACTATCGGTAAATGTCCTCTCGGCTCTTGTTATTGGTTCCCCAGTAGCAACATCAAACGGTCCGGTCCCATGAAATCTTTCCGGAAAGTTTTTCGCTGGAATATAACCTTCTCCCTTCCGGGTCACAATATGGACCAGAACCGGACCGCGTAGCCTCTTTATCCGGTTAAATGTTAAAATCAACTCCGATAGGTTATGCCCATCAACCGGACCAATGTAACGAAAACCCAACTCTTCAAACAAAACACTGGGCACAATTAGATTCTTTAACCCCTCCTCAAGTTTTTTGGCGGCTAATCGGGCACGGTCGCTTAAATCACGGGGCAGATGTCCCAAGAGTGTCCAGGCATCGTCACGCACCCGATTATACATTCGCCCGGTAATTATCCGGTTCAAATAGGTGGCGATGGCACCGGTTGTTCTCGCGATGGACATCTCATTGTCGTTTAAGACCACCAAAAGATTCTCTTTCAGTGCTCCGGCATGATTAATCGCTTCCAGCGCCATCCCGGTGACAATTGAACCATCCCCAATAACCGCGATTATCCGTCCATTTACGCCTAATACCTGATGATTTTTAACCGTTATGCCCGAAGCGTTAATTAAACGCGTGCCGACCGCCATTCCTAATGCAAATGATATAGAATCACCGGAATGCCCGGTATCCAACACATCATATTCACTCTCCTGCCGCTTAGGAAATCCCGCAATCCCGCCCTCCTGCCGAAGTGTCGCAAACTTTTCCCTTCTCCCGGTGATAATTTTGTGAGTATAACATTGGTGTCCGACATCCCAGATAATTTTATCCCTGGGTGCGTCAAAAACATAATGAAGCGCCAGGGTGAGCTCCACGACGCCGAGGTTGGGAGCTAAATGACCCCCAGTTCGGGCGGTGGTATTGATTATCAACTCCCGAATTTCTCTCGCCAGTAATTGCAATTCGCCAACCGACAGCCGTTTCAAATCCGAAGGGGAGCTCACCCGCTCCAGTAGCGCCATAAAATTACCCCTTCCGTTTTAGAATTAAAGGCACCACTTTCGTAAAAAAAGAAAAACCCCCACCTAATTCGGAAAAACCCTTTTTGGTCTTCTTGGCTAAGAGTTCAGCCCGCAACCGTCGGCTATCCGCTTTTGGTTCTCTACCGGGTCTGTCCAACAGGTCATCGGTCAACTGAAATAGAATCCCCAAATCCAATCCCAATCTGTGCAGTTTCCTTTTCAAAGCTGGCTCAGCACCGGCGATTATCGCACCGGTAGTAAGGGCCGCAGCAAAAAGCTCCCCGGTCTTAAGTCGGGCGATTGCTACCGAAGGCGCTCCTCGGTTGTCGGCTTTCCCTCCGTATTTTATATCCAACATCTGCCCCCCGGCCATCCCTCTCGGACCAATCGCCTGGGAAATCAAAAGGGTCGCTTCAACCCGCCTTTCTATCGGCGCCGGTCCCCTGACAAACAATTCATAGGCTAACGCCAACAGCGCATCTCCGGCGAGGATTGCGGTCGCCTCATCAAACTTCCGATGAACCGTTGGTTGACCCCGGCGAAAGTCATCATTATCCATACTCGGCAAATCGTCATGAATCAAGGAAAAAGTATGAATAAACTCTATTCCGCAACAGAAAGGCAAAATCCACTCCTCCTTTTCCCCGCCACAGGCACGAAACGCCTCTAAGGCAAAGACCGGCCTCAACCTCTTCCCATTAGAAAGAACCGCATACCCCATCGCCGCCCGCAACGGTGAAGGGACGCCTCGCTGGCGACGGAGAACCCTCTCCAACTCCCGGTTAACAATCTCTCGGTCCGCCAAAATAGTCTGGAGAGCACTAACTCTGCGCATTCTTGGCGGCCATAATCAAATTAAACAAAAGCATCGCGACTGTCATCGGTCCGACACCACCTGGTACCGGGGTTATCGCTTGTGTCTTAACGGAAACGCTCTCAAAATCCACATCCCCAACAATTCCCTTCTCGGTCCGATTAATCCCTGCATCCACTACCACCGCCCCTTCCCGGACCATCTCGCCTGTGATCAGCCCTGGCTTTCCTGCCGCCACAATCAGAATTTCCGCGCCCTTAACTACTTCGGTAAGGTCGGTGGTCTTACTGTGGCAAACGGTAACCGTCGCATCCCCTCTCTCCCCTCGCAAAAGCAAAAGATTAGCCAACGGTTTACCCACTAACTCTCCTCTACCAACAATAACCACCCTTCGTCCGGCGATAGGAACCGAGTAACGAACGAGCAACTCTACAATCCCGCTTGGCGTTGCCGGCACAAACTTAGGTTTTCCTGCCATCAATCTGCCAAGGTTAACCGGCGTCAACCCATCAACATCCTTATCCGGACTGATCAACTCCAACAGCCTTGACTGATTCAGATGAGCGGGAAGAGGCAACTGCAGAATTATCCCGTGAACGGTTTTATCCTCATTACCACCAACAATTGCCTCTACCACCTCCTCTTCTCCCACATCCGCGTTCAAACGAACAGTTTCAACAGCTACCCCGATTTCCCGGCACGCCTTTTCCTTACTACTCACATAAATCAGCGATGGTGGATAGTTTCCCACCAGTATTATCTCTAACTTAGGATATATCCCCCTTTTTCGCAGTTCTACAACCTTTTGACTCAACTCCTCCCGGATAACTTTTGCGACTCTTCTTCCATCTAAAATAACCGGCCTATTCAAAAACACACCTCCAAAAAATAGAAAAACCGCTCACCTTTTTCTGACAACTCAGGGTGAGCAAATTTAATCTCTTGCCTTTCAAAAATAATAAAACCACTAAAACCGTTTCAGTCTACGCTAAGACCCCCTTTTTTTAATTATGACCCAAAATTTATTACCAGTCAATATTTATTTACTCCTCGGGTTCAATCGCCACAAACATCGGCTGACCTGCCCGCTTTATATAACACAAAATCGGTTTTTTCGCCTTGGCAAATCTCTTCGTCACATCAAAAAAATGGGCTTTATCCCTGATCTCCTCATCTTCAACCCTCACAATCACATCACCCTTCTCAATTCCGGCTTTATCCCCCGGGCTCCCGCTTTCCACCCCAACAACTACTACTCCGCCTTTCACTCCCTGCTTTTTCTGCTCATCCACCGAAAGGTCTGCTACCTCTAACCCAAACCAGGTTTCCTGATTTTCTTCTTTTTCTGAAGGAACCTGAGCCTGGCTCTCTTCCGGAAACTCGGCAAGTTTTGCCTCTACTACCATCCGCTCCCCTTTCCGCACCACCGTCAATTTTACCTTAGTCCCCGGCTTCATTTCCGCAATCCTCTGACGGAACTTCTCCACCCCTTTAACCGCCACCCCGTTAACCTCCACAATCACATCCCCGACCTGCAAACCCGCCTTCTCCGCCGGGGTGTTAGGAAGAACCTCACTCACCAGAACCCCATCACTCGTCTTTAACTTCATCGCCTCCTTTATCTTCTCGGTCACCTCCTGAGGTCTGATTCCGAGATAACCACGCACAACCTTCCCGTGAACAATCAACTCCTCAACGACCGACTTCACAAAACTCACCGGCACCGCAAACCCAATACCGACATTTGCCCCTACCGGCGACCGCAGAGCGGTATTAATCCCGATTAACTCACCCCGGATGTTCACCAAAGCCCCGCCCGAATTGCCCGGATTAATCGCCGCATCAGTCTGGATAAAGTCCTGTCTACTTGGTCCCTCGGGTAGAGGAATCCCCGACCTCCCGGTAGCAGAAATCACGCCCACGGTAACTGTGCCCTGTAAACCGAAAGGGTTACCGATCGCAATCGCCCAATCACCAACCTTAATACTCGCCGGGTCAGCATATTTAATCGCTACCAAGGGCTTGTTGGAATTAATCTTTATCACCGCCAAATCGGTCTGTGGGTCCCGTCCGACAATTCTCACCCCCTTACCCTTAAACTCAGTTCCGTCAGCAAGTTTCACAACAACATTCTCATAACCGGCAATCACATGATTATTCGTAACAATATACCCATCTGGGCTCACAATTACCCCAGAGCCTAAAGAAGTAATATGCTGTTCTGGAATCGGAACCTCGCGAAAGAACTCGCGGAAAAACTCCTCAAAAGGACCCTTAATCTCGGGGAAAATACCCCTTCCTGAAGACCTAATCACCTTCTCTGCAGAAATATTTACCACCGCTGGAATCACCTTCTCCACCACCGCCACAAACGGGCTTTCGCCATTCAAAACCCTTTCCGGGTTTGATACTCCCTGCGCCTGAACCATTCGGGGGCTTAAATTAAGCACTTCGCCCAAAATAAGCCCAAGAACAAAGGCAACTACTGTGGTCGGCGCCAGTATCAAACCAATCAGCTTTAACGAAACTCTCTTTCCCATTTCTTACTCCTTTTTTCCCTATATATTAATAAAGACTCCCAACTGTTCAATTAGGTTTCCGAATCCCTCCGTTATTGCATTCTCGCACCATTAATTAGCGATAAGAAGCTTCCTCTGCACGCACTCTCCCCATAAATCCAAAAAATTAACCCCCCGGTCCTTAACCTCCTGCGCCTGCCTCCGCAGATACTCCAGACATTCAGTAATCTTGTCTGGCTCTACCCGCGAAAGTCCCTTCTCCCCCTTCTCATACCACCTTCCAACCATCATCAGCCCTTCGGTTATTTCTTGAACCCGGTGGTTAGGCGAACGAAACTCATAAATAACCCCACGTGCCTGGGCTCTTCTGGTGTTAATTGCATTACTAAGCGCATTCAACACCTCATCCTCACTCAAATCTGAGCGGTATCTCGCCTCTCGCAACTTCACTATCACCATTCTTAGATTATGAAGCACCTCAAAAGCCTCAGCCTCAAATGAACCATCACCAGCAAGATTTAAAAGCCGTTTCATCGCCTGCGCTTGCGCCTCAATAAGAAAATGGCACTCCTCATCACAACTAATCCGCTTATGCCGATTCTTCCCGCAACACCGAGCACAAATCCGCTCCCGCAGGGTTGGGCAAAACCGGGAAGGCTTACGGGTACCGCAACGACTACAAACCTCTTCCATAAAAAATATTACTTTCTTTTATCGCTAACGCAAGTTCAACAACCTCTACGAGTATTCCCGCCCCGTCATCGCCAGCCCCACCAGCCTTCGGGGTTGAGATAATTTTCTCGGCCATACCTTGACCGTAAACATCGGTGGCTGAGTCTCCAGAGAGGAAAGCGAACGCCCAAAGCGAAAGCCGGTTCTCCCCGAAACTCATTAAGGCATTGATAAATAGTTGGTTATTGAAAAAGGGGGGCGGTTCAGTATACCCTTTCGGGGGTTGTATCTCATCCCCTTCTGATTTCGGTTTTAACGGAGGTTAAGAAGGGGTGAGATAAACGGGGTTTTGATGAGAAATTTAGCCGGGGTTAAGGACTGCCCTTTTAGTGCGCCTTTTCCCGTTTCACCCATTCTCCCAATACCCGCTCTCTCAAATTCACTCCCAGGTTTTACTTTATTTATTCAGTTCCGGCAATACTTGATTCTTATTTGGAATCTGATTACCATCAAACCCAATGGCAGCGCCTCGTTACCAAAGGTTTAAGCCAAAATTTGATTGGCTGTTTTTGGCAGGGGTTTTGGTTTATGTAATTTGCTTTTTTGCCTTTTATCCCCGAATAACAGCAATTGTTGACGAAAACGCTTATCTCACCCAGGCATTTCTTTTCAAATCCGGCAAACTCGCCTATGACCAGGGAAATATTCCCTTACCAATGTTAACTTTTGATATGCGCGCCGCTGGTGGACATATTGTCAGTAAATATCAACCCGGTAATTCAATGTTCTTGGTCCCGTTTCTGTATCTGGGCTGGCAAGGGGTATTTCTTTCCGGTTTAATCTGCGCTCTTGTCGGAGTGTGGTTTTTCACTAAAATCCTCAATAGATTCGCCCCTGAAATAGAGCCATCCTGGTCGCTCCTTTATCTCTATTATCCGACAGTAATAGTGTACTCGCGCACGGTAATGTCCGACTTGCCAGCAACAACCGCAATTCTGGGCTCGTTTTGTTTTCTCCTTCGGGGTAAGGGCTGGCTTTTTCTCGCCGGTCTTTTGTTTGGACTCGGGATTTTCTTTCGCTACCCCATTCTCATCTTACTACCAGCGTGGTTAGGAATCCTCTTAATTCGGAAAAACCGAGCCTGGGAAATGGCGACCTTCCTTTTGGGGCTCTGCCCTTTTATCCTTCTCGCCCTTGCCTATAACCGGTATGCGTTTGGCGGTTACTTTAAACTCCCGATGTGGACCAATGACCGGTTTGCCCTCAGTTTCATCCCCCACCACCTCGTTTTTTATTCTCTCCCTTTAATCGTTTGGTACCCTTTGATGCTCTTTTCCCCGATTTTTGCTCCAAAGGGTTATCGCCTCACCCTTCTTCTCCCGTCTCTGTTCCTTATTTTATTTTACTCAACATTTTCTTATACCCCAGCGGTTAAAAACCTTGCCGAGCGGGTGGTCATCGGTCTCCGTTATCTTTTACCCATTCTTCCTTTTTTTATTATCGGGTTTGCCCTCTTTTTAAGACGAATGAGTAAAACCCTAATGATAAATCCGGTTTGGCTAAGGTGGAGTCTGTTAATGCCAATTGCTTTAGGGGTTATAGTTCAAATTCAGCATCACCGTTACCTCTCAACTCAAGAGTACTATGCCAGAACGCTCCTCAAAACGGTGCCAGTTGATGGGGTAGTCGCGGGCAATAAAGAGGTAATTGAGTTGCTAAATGTCGCTTGGGGCTGGCGCGACTGGTTACCACTGGACTCGCTCGCTAATCCCGGTTTCTCGTTTAACCGCCCGGTCTATGCCGCTCTCTTAGAAAAATCCGCACCCAACGAACCAGAAACCATTTTTCAAAAGATTATGCAAAACTTTCCCAACCGGACGCCCGTTATCACTATTAACCGCCCCTATCGCTTTCAGGTAGTTAAGATTAACTGAAACGACCCATCCCCGATTTTAAACCTGTCATTCCTTGACCGTTCCCTCTTTAATTTATAATCTTTTTAATATGGCACATGCTTATACCCCAGGGTTGAAGGTTACCAAACGCATCCACATTCGTAAGGTGCGTCGGCTTCCCTTACCCGGGGAGACGCTGGTAGAGAAAGACCAAAAGGTTAAAGGCGATGACATCGTCGCCCGTACCGCGGTGCCGGGGAATGTCCATACGGTAAATGTTGGTGGCATTCTTGGTGTCCCGCCGGAAGATGTCCCCCAGTTGATGTTGAAAAAAGTTAATGAGCCGGTGAAGCAGGATGAAATCATCGCCCGCTCCAAGGGGCTCTTTGGGCTTTTTAAAACCGAGGTGCGCTCACCGGTAACCGGAACAATAGAAAGCATCTCCTCAGTAACCGGGCAGGTAATCATCCGCGAACCGCCCCGGCCGGTCCAGATTGACGCCTACATTGAAGGAATAGTTGACGAAGTCATCCCTAAGGAGGGGGTAGTGGTTGCCAATGATGTCAGCCTAATCCAGGGTATTTTTGGTGTTGGGGGTGAAACCCGGGGAGCCTTAAAACTGGTGGTAAAAGACCCGGACGAGGTGCTCGCCCCGGAGGCAATCTCTTCTGACTGTCAGGGCAAAGTCCTAATCGCCGGTTCGCTTCTCACCTATGAAGCGATTGAGCGCGCCCGGGCGGTCGGCGCTAAGGCGGTCATCGCTGGCGGTATTGAAGACACAACTTTAAGGAAATTCCTTGGTTATGACATCGGTGTCGCCATCACCGGCTCAGAAAAGAGCGGTCTGACGATTATCATCACCGAGGGGTTTGGTAAAATGCGGATGGCAACCAGAACCTTTGACCTCCTCGCCGCGCTGGAAAATAAAATGGCTTCGGTCAATGGCGCCACCCAAATCCGCGCCGGGGTCATCAGACCCGAAGTAATCGTCCCTTGTGACCAGAAAGGAACCGAGGAGATTAAACCCAGCGCCGCTGAAGGTGGACTCGCCTTAGGGATGGCGGTGCGGATAATCCGCCAGCCCCATTTTGGGAAAATTGGCAAGGTTACCGCGCTACCGGTTGAACTCCAGACCATAGAGACCGAAGCCAAAGTCCGAGTCCTGGAGGTGCAACTTGACTCCGGCGAGCGCATCCTCCTGCCCCGGGCAAATGTGGAAATAATTGAAGAGTAAAGGAGCCAATTTCAATGTTAAGACTTAAAAACCAAAGGTTAAAGTTTGGTGTTGGTGGTTTGATATTTTTCATTTTGACCGGTTTCGGTCTCTCCGCTCGTCCGGTTGGTTATGCCTGGCTGACAATCCCGGTTGGTCCCAGGGAGGCGGGAATGGCTGGTTGCGGCACCGCCAGTGCGATTGGTCCTCAGGCGCTAACCTATAACCCAGCCGCGACCGCCACCCTTTCGCCTTTTTCGGTCCAATTGAGTTATACCAAGTGGCTCCTTGACACCCACCATCAATCTCTATTTCTTGCCCGAAACTTCCGGGAACTCACCATCGGTGCCGGAATTGCCACATTTAGCAACGGCAGGTTTGAATATCGGGATGAGCGGGCTTTGGAAGAGCCATTAGCAACATTTTTCCCAATTGACCTTACCGGCTATCTCAACCTCTCCCGAACCTTAGGACCAAAAGCGGAAATTGGGGTTACTGGCCGCTACTTTTACTCCAAAATTCTTGCCTCTCAAGCGAGCGGAATTGGCGCCGACATCGGCGTCCGTTTTCGCCCAATTGCCAATCTTACCATCGGCGCTGCGGTCGTAGATTTTGGTAAAACCCTTTACTATGAATACGAGACTTTTTGGCTACCAACAAGAGGGCGACTCGGGCTATTTTACCGCCTCCCTTTCGCCAATAACCAATTAAACCTTGCCCTTGACGGTTCTTATTTCTTCTACTCCAAGAGATTTGCCGGTCAATTGGGTACCGAATTGGTGCTGAGCGAGATTGCCTCTCTTCGTTTTGGTTACGACCTGCTCAACCCCGCCAATCACCTCAACTTCGGACTCGGGGTCAATCGGGGTCTTTTCCGGATTGATTACGCCTTTACCCCGCTCGCCTTTGACCTGGGCATCGCCCATCGCTTTGCCCTATCCTTCGGGTATTAAACTATGTCCGCCCGGAATCGGGGCAGCAGCGGTTCTGCTCCAGGCTGGCTGGATTTTGAAAGACCGCTGGCTGAGCTCATCGCCCGCTTACAAGAGGTTAGCACCTTTGGCACTCGGGAAGAGATAAACCGACTTCAAAAAGAGATTGAAGAACTCAAGGTCAAACTTTATTCCAACCTCACCCCCTGGCAGCGAGTCCTGCTCGCCCGCCACCCCCGCCGTCCTTATACCCTTGACTATATTGAACGGATGGTTGTCGACTTTGTTGAACTCCACGGCGACCGCGCCTTTGCTGACGACCCGGCGATTGTTGCCGGTTTCGGCAAAATTGATGAAATCCCATTTTGCATCATCGGTCATCAGAAGGGACGAGATACCAAGGAAAAACTACTGCGCAATTTTGGTATGCCCCATCCCGAAGGTTATCGCAAGGCGCTGCGGATTATGCAACTGGCCGCAAGGCAGGAGGTGCCAATCCTCTGTCTGATTGACACCCCTGGCGCTTATCCTGGGGTCGGTGCTGAAGAGCGGGGACAGGCGGAGGCGATTGCCCGGAACTTGCGGGAGATGGCGCTGTTGGAGGTGCCGATAATCGTAGTCGTAACCGGTGAAGGTGGTTCGGGCGGTGCCTTGGCGATTGGCGTTGGTGACCGAATTTTGATGCAGGAAAATGCGATTTACTCGGTGATTTCGCCCGAAGGGTGCGCCGCGATTCTCTGGCGGGACGGCTCAAAGGCGGAAGAGGCGGCAAAAGTATTAAAGATTACCGCTGCCGACCTCCTCTCCTTAGGTGTGATTGACGAGATTGTCCCTGAACCCCCCGGTGGTGCACACCAAGATTGGGATGAGGCCGCAAAACTTTTAAAAAAGGCGGTCTTGGCTAATTATTATGTCCTCAATACCCTTCCCGGTGACGAACTGGTACGCCGACGAATAGCAAAATTCAACTCCATCGGCGTCTTTAAGGAAGGTTAAGGTATGCCTGAATCCAAAGGTGACTTTCGGGCTGGCTATGTCGCTATTATCGGACGCCCCAATGCCGGAAAGTCCACCCTTATCAACCAACTCCTCCGCCATCGACTCGCCATCGTTACCCCAAAACCCCAAACCACCCGGCATCAGATTCTCGGCATCCTCAACGGTGAAAACTATCAGGCGGTCCTGATTGACACCCCGGGCATCCTAACCCCGAAATACCCACTTCAGGAGTTTATGAAGCAGGAGGTTGAAAAAGCCCTGACTGATGCCGATCTCGTCACCTTATTGATTGATGTTACCACCCCAGTTTTTGAAGACCTAAAACTCCTTTCTGGGCACAAAGCGATTATCGCCTTAAACAAAATCGACCAAATCGCCAAGCAAAACCTCCTACCGATGGTGGAAAAATGTTTTCAACAAGGGTTTGACCGGATTTTTATGATTTCGGCATTGAAGGGCGATGGCGTTGACGACCTAAAACAGGCGATAGTCAACCTTTTACCCCTGTCCCCGCCTTTCTTCCCACCTGACATCGTTTCCGAGCGCCCGGAGCGCTTCTTTGTTGCTGAACTCATCCGTGAGGCGGTCTTCAACCGCTACGGTGCCGAAGTTCCATACTCCACCACGGTAACAATTGAAGAGTTTCGGGAAAACCCAGGGCAAAAAGATTACATCCGAGCGGTAATTTTTGTTGAACGGGAGTCGCAGAAGGCGATTATAATTGGCAAAGGAGGTAAGGCGCTAAAAAGGGTTGGTGAAATTGCCCGGGAGGCGATTGAGCAGTTCCTCGGTAGACCGGTCTATCTGGAACTTTGGGTCAAGGTTGCGAAAGCCTGGCGTAAGAATGAGACCTTTATCCGAAAAAATGTGTATGGACCAGACCTCCTCCGCCCTTAAAAAACCGATTGGCTGATACCGCCGAAGGGAACCCTCTCTTTATCTGCTTAACAATTTGAGTATCCTCAAAAAGTTCAACCACCCGGCTTGCCGTATTTTCCTTTCTCAGCCGCGTCTGGCTGGCTCAATTCAATCAAAACGCCGCCAGTAGATTTGGGGTGGATAAAGAACACCTTTGTCCCATGGGCACCTGGCTGGGGCGCTGGGTCAATAATCTTTACCCCAGCTTCAAAAAGCAGTTTAAACGCCTGCTCAATGTCATTAACCTCAAAGCAGATGTGATGCAACCCCGGACCTCTTTCCGAAAGAAATTTGGCAATCGGTGCATCTGGCGAGTCGGGCTGGACCAGTTCCAGTTTGGTCTCACCAATTGGAATAAAACCAACAGTAACCTTCCGGTGGGGAAGTGCCTCCTTACCCTCAAGTTTTAACCCTAAGCGTTCGGTAAAAAACCTCCCGGCCCCGTCAATATTATCAACCGCAATTGCTATATGGGAAAGTTTTTTTATCATCTTACCCCCTTTTTCTATCTTATCGCCTTTGGTCGTATTCACCAAACACGCCTCTTAAGGCGTCGCTGATTTCGCCCAAGGTCGCACCCTGACGCACCGCCTCAATTATTGGTGGCATCAAATTGTCCGCTCCGCCCGCTACCTCCCTTACCTCCGCCAGCACCCTTTTGACCGCGGCGTGGTCCCGATTCCTCCGGAACCGGCTTAACTCCTCCTGTCGCCTTAGCGCCAGTTCTTCATCTACTTTGAGGAACTTCAATTTTGGCTCAACCTCATCCTGAAACTTGTTCAATCCAACAACCACCCGCTCCCCCTTCTCTATCTCCTGTTGGTAACGATAGGCGCTTTCGGCGATACGCTCCTGAATAAACCCCTGTTCAATTGCGCTCACCGCGCCACCCCGGTTTTCAATCTCCTCAATTAACTTCCGTGCCTCCGACTCAATTTCATCAGTAAGAGACTCAATACAATAGGAACCGGCTAACGGGTCAACCGTGTCGGTAACACCGGTCTCGTAGGCTAAAATCTGCTGGGTCCGTAAGGCGATAGTAACCGACTCCTCGGTCGGCAATGAGAGCGCCTCGTCCCTGGAGTTGGTGTGCAAACTCTGGGTGCCACCTAAGACCGCGGCCAGCGCCTGATAGGCTACCCGAATCACATTATTTTCAGGTTGCTGAGCGGTTAAAGTAACCCCACCGGTCTGGGTATGAAAACGGAGGCGACAGGAGTCGTCGGCGGCGTTATAGCGCTCACGCAAAATTCTCGCCCAGAGCCTCCTTGCCGCCCGGAACTTCGCCACCTCCTCCAAGATATTGGAGTGGGCGGCAAAGAAAAAGGAGAGTCGGGGGGCAAAATGGTCAACCTTTAACCCCCTTGCTACCGCCGCCTTGATATATTCCAACCCGTTCGCTATGGTAAATGCCACCTCCTCAACCGCGGTTGCGCCCGCCTCCCGAATATGATAACCGGAAATAGAGATAGTGTTCCACTTCGGCACCTCTTTAGCACACCAGGCGATGATATCGGTAACCAAGCGCAAAGAAGGTCGGGGCGGAAAGATATAAGTTCCCCGGGCAACATACTCCTTTAATATGTCGTTCTGAACCGTCCCCTGCAACTTCTTCAATTCCACCCCTTGCCTTTCCGCCAACACACAATACATCGCCAAAATGATGCCGGCGGTTGCATTTATCGTCATTGATGTTGAAACCCTATCCAAAGGAATTCCGGCAAAGAGCCGTTCCATATCTTCAATTGTGGAAATCGCCACTCCGACCTTACCCACTTCACCTTTTGCCAAAGGATGGTCAGAGTCGTAACCCATCTGGGTAGGCAAATCAAACGCCACCGAAAGCCCAGTCTGTCCCTGCTTTAAGAGATAGTGATAACGGGCGTTGGTCTCTTCTGCAGAACCAAAGCCGGCATACTGGCGCATCGTCCAGAAGCGCGAGCGGAACATCGTTGGCTGCACGCCGCGGGTAAATGGAAACTCCCCAGGAAAACCCAGGTTTTCAAGATAACTTTCCTCCTTTTGGTCTAACGGCGTATAAACCCGCTTTAAGATAGTACCGGAAGTGGTCTTAAACTCCTTTTTCCGCTCCGGCACCTTTTCAACTGCGGGTTTAACAACCTCCTCCTCCCAGCGCTTTAACGCCTCCTCCAATTTTGACCTTTGACCTTTCTCGCTTTCTTCCATCGCTAAAGCGGAATACACCCGTGTTTCTTCCAGGGGTTGGTCAAGACCTTGTTTTCTAAAATCCGCAGACTCTCAATGATTTTCCTTCTCGTATCCACAAACTCAATCACCTCATCAATATAGCCCAACTCAGCCGCCTTAAACGGGTTGCCAAACTTCTCCTCATACTCCTCAACCAACCGTTTTCTGGTCTCATCCGGATTTGGGGAATCGGCAATCTCCTTCCGAAAGATGATATTCACCGCGCCCTCTGAGCCCATCACCGCAATCTCCGCGGTTGGCCAGGCGAAGTTAAAGTCGCCCCGGATATGTTTTGAGGACATAACATCATAAGCCCCACCATAAGCCTTGCGGGTAATCACCGTAACCTTGGGCACCGTCGCCTCACAGTAGGCATAAAGCAGTTTTGCCCCGTGCCGGATAATCCCGCCATACTCTTGGGCGGTTCCCGGTAAAAACCCGGGCACATCAACAAAAGTCAATATCGGGATATTAAACGCATCCAAAAACCTGACAAACCGCGCCGCTTTCACTGAGGCGTCAATATCCAGGCAACCAGCAAGAAACTTCGGCTGATTCGCCACCACTCCAACCACCTGCCCATCCATTCGGGCAAACCCGATAATAATATTCTTCGCCCAGTCTCGTTGCACCTCAAAGAAACTCCCCTGGTCAACCACTCGCAGGATAATCTGCAACATATCATAGGGCTTGCGCGGGTCATCGGGCATTATCTCCTCAACCCCTTCAACCGGTCTGTCCCAGCGGTCTTTAGGCTCAACTCGGGGTGGCTTTTCCCGATTGTTCTGGGGTAAATAGGTCATTAACTTCCGAATCCGCTCCAATAGGTCCTTATCATCAATATCTTTAAAATGGGCGACCCCGGAGACTGAATTGTGGGTATCAGCACCGCCCAGTTTCTCCTTAGTTACCTCCTCTTTGGTAACCGCCTTAATCACCTCTGGACCGGTAATAAACATATAACTGGTCCGTTCGGTCATAAAGATAAAATCGGTCAATGCTGGCGAATAAACCGCACCCCCGGCACACGGACCCATAATCGCTGAAATCTGTGGAATCACCCCGGAGGCGAGGGTATTGCGCAAGAAAATATCCGCATAGCCACCAAGACTCTCCACCCCCTCCTGAATTCGGGCTCCACCAGAATCGTTCAACCCGATTACCGGCATCCCTACCCTCATCGCCAAATCCATTATCTTACAAATTTTCTCGGCAAAGACCTTAGAAAGCGTCCCGCCAAACACGGTAAAATCCTGAGAAAAGACCGCCACCGCTCTACCGTGAATCTTCCCATAACCGGTTACCACCGCATCACCGGGAATTCTTCTCTTCTCCATCCCGAAATCGGTGCAACTGTGCACCCGCAGCCGGTCCAGTTCCACAAAACTCCCCTTATCCAAAAGCAAATCAATCCGCTCCCGGGCGGTTAACTTCCCATCCTCATG
>FWPV01007892.1_pt1 | contig 18988 bp, 20 predicted proteins | sample 2228371 | NCBI WGS metagenome assembly FWPV01 (sample SAMEA103939776, study PRJEB20133) | metagenome
TATATGCATAAGCGTGCCTCCTTTTACGGCTTCCGCCGTTAATATTTTTTTCCTGGTGATATTGTATCACCGAGGCACGCGCTTTCATATAATCATCGCGAGCGGAGCGTGGCGATCTCGTAGTCTGTCTTTTCTAAATAAACAGAGAGATTGCTTCGCACCTTTCAGGTGCTCGCAATGACAACCCTTATTCCTTGTCATTCCGAACGCAGTGAGGAATCTCGTTTTTGAGATTGCCACGTCGCTACGCTCCTCGCAATGACAACCCTTCCTTTAATCCTCGCAATGACCGACCCTTATTCTTTGTCATCAAACGCATTTATTGTTTTTACACTGTTTAGAGTCCATCACGGAATCGGTGATGCTTCCTTACACATGCATACTAAAAAATTTTATGGTAATATGTATCTGATGAAAAAATATGGACCTCTCTCTTTAAAGGGAGTAAAGACCAGCTCGCTAATTAAAAGAAAAAGTAAAGTTTCAATTGATTCTTTAGCGACCCCTCCTCTCAAAGGTGATACCTTTGAAACTTTTCTTAAAAAACTCCCTGATCATCTTGCAGTGAAAGATTTTAAGGCTGTTGTAAAAGCAATAGTAAGAGCTAACAAAGAGAAAAGACCAGTTGTTCTTGGTATGGGAGCGCATCCAATTAAAGTGGGACTTTCGCCACTTATTATAGATCTTATACAAAGAGGTATCATAACTGCTCTGGCAACGAACGGTGCATGTATTATTCATGATTTTGAACTTGCATTTATTGGCCACACTTCAGAAGATGTAGCGAATGAATTAAATAGTGGAATGTTTGGAATGGCAGAAGAGACAGGAAGATATTTAAACAAGGCTATAAAAGATGGATTAAAAAAAGGAGATGGGATCGGAAGATCTGTTGGTAGAATGATTTATAAGAGTAAATTTCTATACAAGGAAAAAAGTATTTTTGCCACTGCTTATGCAATTAATATTCCAGCAACGGTGCATGTTGCAATAGGTACAGACATAATTCATATGCATCCCAGTGCTGATGGTTTAGCAATAGGGGAAACAAGTTTTAGAGACTTCAGGCTCTTTACTTCTGTAATAACTGATCTTGAAGGTGGTGTGTATATCAATCTCGGATCTTCAGTTATTATGCCAGAGGTTTTTTTAAAGGCACTTAATATTGCAAGAAATCTTGGATATAAAATAGAAAATATCACGACAGTGAATATGGACTTTATACAACATTACAGACCCCAAGAGAATGTTTTAAAGAGACCTACTCTCAAAAAAGGCAATGCTTTTGCATTAACAGGTCACCATGAAATTATGTTTCCACTATTAACATCAGCTATCATTGAAGAGATTAATAAGTATTAATTCCTATAACCTCCATGAGACCGAAGTCGAAGCAGAGGTCTCAGTTCTTAATTTTGCAATAATATTAAAGTAAGTTAAAGGTTTGAACATAAAAAGAGGTAGTTTATTTTGATTAGGGAATTGAGCCATATCCCTTCTTCAGAATATTTTGGACAGCAATGATTTTTATTATAATTTCCTATTGACCTTATTCAGGTTTTTAATTAGATATTTATTACTTTTATTTCTGAAATTTGGGCTTAGAGAATTTTTACTAATGATTTTGCTCTTTTAGTATAGTTGCCCATTGATATAGTAGTTAGAAGGTTGTAATCACCTTTTGGTATATCATCGGGCACAGTAAATTTTATATTAACTACATGTTCACCTTCAGTTCTTAAAACTTCACGATTCACCACTTCCATTTCTTTAACAGTATTCGAAAGTATTATCTTCTCTGTAATTTTAATATCTTTCGTTGATGTAAGTATATATAAAGAGTATCTGACATTTGCTTCGATGATTTCGCCGGTTTTAACCTTTTGAGGTTCAACGAGCATTTCTTCTATAAAGAATTTTGCAGCTCTCTGTATTTTTTCCTTTGTTTTTGCTTCCTCTTCAATATCAATTGGAACTGCTGGTTTTTCAACGTGTTTAATGAAAAGCTCAACTACAACATCTCCCACAAATGCCCCTGCAATAGCACCCAGAGTATTTCCCTCAACAAGAACCCCAATAACTCCTCCTGTAAACGTTCGTAATGCTGTATTTTTTTCTTCATTATTGCGATTGCTATTTGTGGTAGCACAACTTATGAGGAAAAAGATTGAAAAACAAAAGAGAATGGTAATAAAAATTATTTTCCTCATAACAAACCCTTTGTTTTTTAATAGTAATCTACTATCTTTTTAAAACAATGTCAATGCATAATCTTAAGCCGATTATGGCATAGCCAATTGGTATAAGGGCTGTATATACTGATAGAGTATGAAAGCCTTTAACGCATCTGTTTTTGATCTCGAGGGATATATGGATCGGGATTGCATAAAGGCGATTTGGCAGATGCAGTATTTAAGCGGTTTTAAATTCTTTCGAAGAAAGAATCTTTCTCGGAGGCTTGATGGATATCAAACCGAGGATGATTGACAATACTGCGTCTGCCAAATATCTATAAACTTACGAATAAAGTAGGTTATTTTGGTATACTTTTATTATGAAGAATCGTGAGATAGCAGAAATTTTCAATGATATCGCTGATCTGCTTGAAATCAAGGGTGAAAATCCTTTCAGGATAAGGGCTTATAGGCGTGCTGCTATGAATATCGAAGCATTTACAAAGGATGTTGCAGAAACGTCTAAAGATTTGCTTATGAAAATACCAGGGATAGGAGAAGATCTTGCTGGCAAGATAGAGGAATATGTTAAAACCGGGAAACTAAAGTTTTATGAAGACTTGAAAAAAGAGGTTCCTGAGGGACTTAGTAAGCTGCTTACTGTTCCTGGCCTTGGACCTAAAACAGCAAAGCTACTTTTTGAGAGGCTTAAGATAAAAGATCTGGATGACCTTGAAAGAATCGCACGTAACCATAAATTGAGTGGACTCCCCGGGATAAAGGAAAAGACAGAAGAGAATATTTTGAAAGGTATCGAGATGCTGAAAAGAGGAATGGAAAGGCAGCCATTGGCAAAAGTTCTCCCCATTGCAAATGATATTTATGAATATCTGAAAACAAAAGCACCTGTAAATAAGATCAGTATCGCTGGTAGTATAAGGCGGTGGAAGGATACAATTAAAGATATAGATATTCTTGCTACATCAAAAGATCCTAAAGCGGTTATGAATGTATTTATACATCTGCCTCATGTAAAGGATGTATTAATGCATGGTCCAACAAAATCAAGCATTATAATTCTTGAAGGGCTTCAGGTTGATCTTCGAGTTGTAGAAGAAGATAGTTTTGGAGCTGCTCTTGCATATTTCACAGGAAGCAAAACACATAATATAAGGTTAAGAGAGATGGCATTGAAGTTAGGCATGAAAATAAATGAATATGGTGTTTTTCGTGAGAAAGATGATAAAAAACTCGGAGGAAAGGATGAAGAAGATATTTACAGTTTGCTTGGACTTCCTTTTATCCCTCCTGAGTTGAGAGAAGACAATGGTGAAATTGAAGCAGCTCTCGAAAATAGATTACCAAAGCTCATTGAATTACATGATATCCAAGGGGATCTGCATGTCCATACAAATAGGAGTGACGGTAGTCATGATTTTGATGAATTGATTGAAGAAGCGATCAAGAGGGGATATAAATATATTGCAATAACAGATCATTCAAAAGGGCTCGGGATTGCAAGAGGACTTACAGCAGAGAGATTGATTGAAGAAAAGAAAGAGATAGAAGCTTTGAACAAGAAATTAAGAGGGTTTAAGTTAATAGCAGGGACTGAAGTAGATGTAAAGAGTAATGGAGATCTCGATTTCCCGGATGAAGTTCTTAAAGAAATTGAAATTGTTATTGCTTCTATTCACTCGGGCTTCAGACAGAGTAAGGCTCAAATTACAAAAAGGTTAGTATCAGCTATGAAGAATCCTTATGTTTCGATTATAGCTCATCCAACAGGCAGATTGATCGGGGAACGCGATCCTTACGAGGTAGATATGGATGAAATTTTTAAAATAGCACAAGAAACGAGAACATCTCTCGAAATTAATGCTTATCCGCTCAGATTGGATTTAAATGATGTATATGCGAGGAAGGCGAAAGAGATGGGTATCCAATTAGTAATTAGTACGGACACTCATATAGCTAATCAATTTGATTATATGGCTTATGGGGTGTCGATTGCGAGAAGAGGATGGCTTGAAAAATGTGATATTATAAATACGCTCAGTTATGACAAAGTTTTAAAAAAACTGAAAAAATAAACATGGGATTTTTTCTAAAGGATATGACTAATATAAAGCAATGAAAAAGAAAAAACAGATACTTATTTTTGTAAAAGAGCATGAAGTCAGAAAATTTCTAAAAAAATTTTTTCAGAAGACAGATGATTATGCAGTCTTTTTTTTAGAAACAAGGAATTTTTTATCGAAAAAAATTAATGAGAAAAGTCCAGACGTCCTCATAGTTGATAGTCCAAGAGGAATTCAGAGCATAAAGCCTTCACAAATAAAATGCCCGATAATAGCTTTAATTTCTTCTTCCGAAATAACCAAAGGAATTCGTTCAGCTATTGAATATGATGTTGAATGTTATATTTACAGCCCTTTTAATGATGACGAACTGGATTATAAGCTGAGGCTAATTGTCGATACAAAAAATTTCTTGAAAAGCCTCTTTATGGGGAGTAAAGACCTCAAGGCACTCATAGATCTTACAAATCTTATTTCATCAACACTTAAACCACAGGAGGTTCTCTATCTTATTGTTAAAAAGCTTTCAAGTATTATCAATGTGACGAGATGTTCTTTCATCAGTATCAGCTGCAATAAAAAACGATATGCAACAGTAATCTCAACATTTGAGGACCCAAAGATAACAGGAATGAAACTCAACCTCAAGAAATATCCAGAAATTAGAAAAGCTCTATCCTCAAAAATACCAGTTGTGATAAAAGATGCACTTAGCGACCCTTTAATGGAAGAGGTGCGGGACTTTATAGAACCAATTGGTATTCGTTCAATTGTAGTGGTGCCTGTTATTTTTCGAGATGAGGTAATAGGAACATTATTTCTCCGAACATCAAAATCAGGACATTTATTCACAAAAAGAGAGATACAGTTGTGTATAACTTTTGCAAATGTATCTGCGAACATACTTAATAACGCTTTTATTTATGAGAGATTAAAGAATGAAATGAATAAACTCGAAAAACTTGCGATAACGGATTTTCTAACAGGAATATACAATATCAGATATTTTTACAATAGGCTCCAGGAAGAATTTAGCAGGGCGGTACGGTATGGTTTACCACTGAGTTGCATTATGTTTGATATAGACCATTTCAAAAAGATCAATGATACATATGGGCATAGGGTTGGTGATCTTGTGCTTAGAGAATTTGCACAACTGATAAAAAAACGCACGAGGAAATCTGATGTTTTTGCAAGATATGGAGGTGAAGAATTCATATTAATTCTCCCTGAAACATATATTGAGGGTGCTATTGTTAAAGCTGATCGCTTGAGAGAATTGGTAAGGAAATATGAATTTAAAATTTTAAAAGGGCAAAGTAACATTACAGTTAGCATAGGGATAGCATGTAGTACTGATAAAAAGATAAAGACCGAGGATGATCTGATTAATTGCGCTGATAATGCTTTATTTGAAGCAAAAAGTAGAGGACGTGATCAAGTAGTAGTTTATCGCTCTTCATAAGAATATCCTAAATTATTTGGTAAAATAGATTGTGGATATCATAACTTCTCATATCAATGCTGATTTTGACTCTCTTGCATCAATGGTTGCCGCAAAAAAGTTATATCCTTCTGCAGAGATTGTCTTCCCGGGTTCTCAGGAAAAGAAATTGAGAGATTTTCTGGAAGCCTTTCGTCCTGTGGAAATCAAACGTATTAAAGACATCAATCTTTCTGATATCACGAGATTAATAATTGTTGATACAAAGATCCCGAGCAGGATTGGGCCTTTTGCAGAAATTCTTACTAACAGAAAAATTAAAATCCATATATATGATCACCACCCATTTAGTAAAGGTGATATCAGGGGTGAGGTTGAAAAAATAGAGAATGTTGGAGCAACTGCAACAATTTTTACTGAGATTCTCAAAAACAGAAGATTGCCACTAACCCCAATAGAAGCAACAATACTTGCCTTGGGAATATACGAAGAGACCGGATGTCTTCTTTTCCCTACTACAACAGAGCGGGATCTGCTTGCTGTTGCATATCTGCTCAAGAGGGGAGCTAACCTTAATATTGCATCGAGCTTTTTAAGAATGGAATTAACTATGGAAGAGCTTGATATACTGAATGAACTATTAGAATCATCAAAAGAGATGGTTCTGCGAGGTATACGTATAAAATTGGCAAAGGCAACATGTGAACATTATCTTGGAGATGCAGCACATCTGGCACACAGAATGATGGATATGGAAGATATCGACGCAATTTTCGTGTTACTCAATATGGAAGGTAAAATATTAATTGTTGCCAGGAGCAAGGTACCAGAACTTGATGTATCAAAAATCACAAGAGAGTTTGGAGGCGGTGGCCACCCTACGGCAGCATCTGCAACAATAAAAGAGGATTCTCTTGAAGTTGTAGAAGAGCGATTGATAGATAATATCAATATTCATATAAAACCAGGGAAGATTGCAAGTGATATTATGACGCGTCCTGTTATAACTATCCAATCTGATGTTTCTATAAAAGATGCTGCTTCCATGATGACAAGATACGGAGTCAACGTGTTGCCTGTTTTGAAAGGCGAGAAATATTTAGGGCTTATCTCACGGGAGATTGTCGAAAAAGCATTATTCCATGGTTTTGGTAAGAGCAAAATTATGGATTTTGCAACAACTGATGAATTAATTGTAGAACCTACCACACCTATACGTGAGATAGAAACATTAATGATAGAACAGAATCAAAGGTTTATGCCAGTTGTAGCTAATGGAAAGATTATAGGAGCGATTACAAGAACTGATCTGCTTCGTACACTTTATGAAGAGTTTCTGAGAAGGAGAAAAATCGAAGAGACTATAACTAAAGAAAAACAGCCGATCGGAAGAAACCTTGCCTCATGGCTGAAGGAAAAATTTCCACAGAAAATTTACAACCTACTAAAGATTGCAGGAAATATTGCTGAAGAGCTTGGTTTTAATGCATATCTTGTGGGAGGATCAGTAAGAGATTTATTAAGGGGCGAAGAAAATCTTGATATTGATATTGTTATTGAGGGTGATGGAATTGCTTTCGCACGTTTATTCGGTGAGAGGTTGAATGCAAAGGTAAGAACTCATCAGAAATTTGCTACCGCACAAATTTTTACTGATGAATTAAAGCTCGATATAGCCACAGCCAGAACTGAGTATTATGAATCACCTGCTGCACTACCAAAGGTTGAAACATCATCTATAAAAAAGGATCTTTACAGGAGAGATTTTACTATAAATACATTAGCTGTAAAATTGAATCCAAGAGATTTTGGACTGCTTATAGATTTTTTTGGCGGGCAACGTGATTTAAGGGAAAAGACGATAAGGGTACTTCATAACCTGAGCTTTGTAGAAGATCCCACACGTGCTTTCAGGGCAGTGCGATTTTCTGAGAGGTTTGGTTTTAAAATCAGCAAGCATACAGAAAATTTAATTAAGTCAACAATAGAGATGAATCTTTTTGATAAACTTTCAGGGCCAAGGCTTTACGAAGAACTCCTGCTTGCATTTGACGAGACCGATCCTGTCAGGACCCTTAAGAGACTTTCTGATATTGGGCTCCTAAGGGTTATTCATCAAAATCTGATATTCAATGAGCATCTTGAAGAGAACCTGAAATCAATGCAGGAGACAATCTCCTGGTTTGATCTTCTTTTTCTTGAAGAAAAAACAGATAAAGGCATTTTGTTTCTCATTGTTTTACTGTATGAATTAAAAGAAGAAGATGTTAAAGGTGTGCTTGAAAGATTATCTCCTCCCCCTAAAGTCAAGGAAATGATTATAAATGGGTTAAGTTATGCAAAAGAAATTCTGAGAAGACCTTTTGTTGATGATCCAGTAGAAATATATAGAATTTTGATCAATTTGAAGCTTGAAGTTATTTTATTTGTAATGGCATTAAGTAAGGACAGACAGAAAAAGAAGATGATATCTTATTTTTTAACAGAATTGCGCAACGTAAAGACAATACTAAAAGGTGACGATCTGAAGAATATGGGCATAAAACCAGGTCCAGTATATTCAAAAATTCTTAGGGAGCTTCTTGAGGAAAAACTTCGTGGCCATGTAAAGACCAGAGAGGATGAAGAACTATTTATCAAGACTCGGAGTCAAATCTATTCTCAAATTTTTTCATGAGTTTATCCATAGTTGTATATTCGAGATCTTCAAGTCCAAGTCTGTGTGGTTCGAAAGAGCCGTGATGTCTCATATAATTTGCAATCTCGTTTGCTTTTCTCCTTGCTTCATCAAATGCAACATCGTCAAATAGATCTCTAGGCCCTATAAATTTTCCGTTGCAGATCTGGAATCCAGCTGCAATAACCCTTGGGGGTCCATCAAATCTGGATGGATTTGCTTCATAAAATGGTACAGGCATCAATGGCCCGCAGTGAGATCCACGCATCCAACCTTCCACCAGATGAGGAAATGCAAAAGGTTCAAGAACCTCACCGAGTGCAGGCAATCCCGACTGGCATCTAACGATTAAAACGGGGTCGTCTTTGCCAACATACTTTCCTGCAATAAGGCTAAGTTTTTGTGTAGATGCTACTGCAGCGATCATCCCATCATTTCTATAAACAGCCTTTATTACAAATCTTCTCATAGCTCCGATAAACATGAGTAGATCATAAATCTCTGCAGGACAATTGAAGGTGATCTTTTTATGTTTATATACATCTAAGACATGAAATTTAAAACCTTCATGCATTGCAGGGTCTATTACCAAACCTGCTGTATTAAATGGATCTGCAAACATTTTATATAGTGGAAGATTCCATGCTCCTGGTGATGTCTTATCTGCCATGAAAATTATAACAGGTTCACTTTTCCTCTCCTCAAATTCCATTTCAGCAACACCTGGTCCCATTCCTTTAACTGTGCCAGTAAATGCATCTGAAAGGAGATCCTGTCCTGCTCCATAAAGTTTTAATCTCTTTGCAACTTCAGTGCATGAAACAAATGTATTCCATGCCATTTTGTGTATATCCTCTGAGTCTGTTCCATGTCTATGTGTCATGATGAGTTCGAGATCATCACCACAGCGTGCCACATGAAAATCAATGATTAAGTCTTTTTCTAAAGCGTTGGACAATTTTTCTTTCGCGGTTTCAAGGATTTCACTATGAATGCTCGAGTGCCCAACGTATCCACCAACGTCTGCCTTAATTACGGTTAAAGTTATTTTTTCTGACATAATAACTCCTATTTTTTTAGGGTTTTTCCGATTCTTCGTTCAATTGATTTGACTTTCTCGTCAATTCTATTCAACTTACCTTTACGGTCATCGATGGATAAATTGATGAATACTCTCTCAGCTTTTTTCATGACAGTTTTATGACATTTCTTGATTAACCTTATGATCTCATCCCATTCTCCTTCGATGACAGTTCCCATTGGGTTTATTTTATAAGGCAGTTTACTTGAATCGATAATCATCATTACCTCTGATAATATATCACCAATGCTACTGCCAACTCCAATTGGAATAATGCTGAATTGAATAAGCATAATTACTCCTTTTTGAATTTTATTAACAATAAATGGAGTCTAAAATTAAAGGGGCATATGCTTGCCCCTTTAATTTTAATTTACAGAATTTATTTTACCGCGTCTTTAAGCGCCTTACCAGATGTGAACTTCGGTATCTTTGCGGCAGGAATTGTTATGACGTCGCCAGTCCTTGGATTACGGCCCTTTCTGGCTTTTCTTTTGACAACTGAAAAAGTTCCAAAGCCAACAAGTGTAACTTTTTGCCCTTTCTTAAGTGCGGTTCTGATTGCGTTTAAAGTTGAATCAAGTGCCCTTGACGCATCCGCCTTGCTTAACCCTGTTCCTGATGCAACCTTGTCAATAAGCTCTGCTTTTGTCATCTATTTTCCCCCCTTTCTTAATGAATTAATATGTATTAATAAATAGAAATTAAGCTGTCATAACAGTATCAAGTAAGAAATCCTTTTGTCAAGCCAAAAATGAAATATTTTACTTAGAAAAACTCATGCCAATTACATTGTGATTATTTTTAAATAAGAGAATTTGGTTCTTCTCCAATTTAGTTGCTAAAAAGGGTTCAAGGATTCCAGGATCCGAGAATTCGACGATTCGAGGATTCGAGGATTGAGGGGTTCAAGTGCTTATTTCCCTTTTGTTAATTTGTAGATATCTAAACGTAGTTGATAAGTCCTTTGTCAAACTTTTAAGGCTTTGTAATTCTTAAGCATTTCCCTCGAATCCTTGACTCCTTGACCCCTCGAATCCTCATGATCTTACTAACTTTTTTGGAGATGAACCAGAAATTTTTAAAAAAGCTCTGTATCATTCAGCTTGATAACTTTGCTTAGGAGAGTATGTAAGTTATGAGATAGATAATAATTAAGATAAGGGCAAGGAGAACACCTATCCCCGTAGATTTACAGTGGGTGTCAATACTGCATGTTATACCGTGTTTGCCCATTTCTCGAAGCTGACGATATTTAAACTCTATTTCTGCAAGTTTCCGTTTAGCAACAGTAGATTTTTGCCATGGAATTAATATCTGTGCAAGCTTCAGATGTAGATATCGTGCTGTCAACTTAGGAATGAAGATAGGGTCAGTACTAACTCTGCTAAAATAGTTTGTTATACCTGATAATAATCCCTGTATATTAAGCCTAAATTTATTTAAAGGAATATTGCAGAACCATAAAAATGCTCCTCCAGCTTTTCTGTAAAACCAGTCAACATCAAGATTTATAGCCCGCAATTCTGCAGGATAGATTCCTGAGAGTATGAGTAGACTGAAGGCTAATGTAGCAAAAAGAAGTAGCTGTAATTGAGACATGACATGAGCTACCTTGTAAGGGACATAATCAACTGGATAAGGAAGGATGCTATAAAGGATACCTGGAAATACGCCGATAAATATGCATATAATGGCTGTTAACCCCATAGCAATAAGCATATTAAGAGGCGCCTCTTTAGTTCTTATACCAGAATCATGCGAGAAAAATGCAAAAAACGGGATTTTAATGCCAGCATGTTCCAATACTCCTACAGAGGCTAATAATAAAATAATCCATATGACAAGCATGTGTTCTCTTCCCACTGCTTCCATAATCATTGTTTTTGTTGCGAATGCTGCGAAGAGTGGGAAAGCAGAGATTGATGCATTTCCTATAATACAAAATATGCATGTAAGGGGCATGGTTTTATACAAACCACCAAGGTCTGTGCAATTGATCTTTCCCGTCTGATGAAGAACAGCTCCCATAGCCATAAAAAGAAGCGACTTAAACATTATATTGGCAAATGCATGGGCAGTAGCACCATTAATTGCTAATTCCGTGCCAATGCCGATCCCAACCACCATGAAACCTACTTGGTTGATTATGCTATATGAAAGTATTCTTCTCAGATTATTTTCAATTACAGCAAAAAAGATTGGAAAGGCTGTCATTACAGCCCCTATCCATACAAGAATCTCGGTTCCTGGGAAACCCCTTGCAAGTGCATATACCGCACACTTAGTGGTGAATGCGCTTAAGAATACTGTCCCTGTGACAGTTGATTCTGGATAGGCATCAGTAAGCCATGCATGTAGGCCTGGCCACGCACAATTGATCCCAAAGCCGATAAATATAAGATATGCTCCTAATCCATTTAAACCTATGTATCCAAACTCGATAGAACCTGTATTCTGTAAATGTATAAGTATGCCTGCAAGAAGACATATACCTCCAAAGATGTGGACTAAAAGAAACCTGAATCCAGCAGAGATAGCTCTTTTTGTTCTATTCGCCCAGATCAGGAAGGTTGCAGTTATAGCCATGATTTCCCAAAAAAGAAATAATGAGAATAAATCTCCTACAAAAATAACCCCGAGAGCAGCACCGCCATAGATGATAGCCATAACATGCTGTAAATCGTCTTTTATATGAATGGCGTATAGAATTGCTATAAAGGAAATGAGATGAAATGCGTATGCAAAAAGTAAGCTGAGTCTGTCAACTCTACCAAATATGAGCTCATAATCAAGAAACCTGATTACCCAATGTGTGCCTTCAGTAATATTAATCAAATTTAAAAAACTGACGACAGGTAGAAGTAACAGGTAAATACTCTTTGCCCTTCCTTTTAAAAGCGGAATAAGCAGAGCACCTAATATGAATATGACTGATGGAGGAAGAGGGCTAATCATAATAGTCCTCTTCTCTTTTTACTATGGGTCTAAGAAAATGTTTTGCTAATATAACAATAAATGTGTAAGCTACAAATCCAAAGACCGCATAAAATCCAGGCCACTCTTCAAATGAGAAGAAGGGATGCTTTTGGATAAATAAATCAATTATAAATAGAATAAAGAGTAAAACCCAGAATATACGTAGTATTTTTAATACATTTTCAAATTTATCGAAAAAATACTTTTTTCCCATCTTTAAAATATCCTTAATTTAATTAAAATCATAGTGTTTTTAAAAAAATCAGTGTAAGATATATAACTGCTAAAATTAGAACAATAATGAAAATTTTCCTATATCCAGGTACTTCTTCATGATGTAATTCTTTTAATTCTTCTTCCATGTACATTACTCCTTTTTATATCTAACCACCTAATATATTCCGAACTGCTAAATTAACAATATCATAAAAATTCACAAAAGCATTAGGAAAGATTCCAAGAACTATAGAGGCAATGGCAGTAATCATAAGGGGTATTACCATAAACATAGATGCTTCATTATAACTTGTGTTTGCATCTTCTTTTGCATTTTTGAAGAACGAACTATAAATAATTGGAAAGAAAAATGCTGCATCAAGAAGAGCGCTCGTTAGAAATACAAAAAGAAAGAAAATTTCTTTTGCTTCAAGAGAACCGAGACATAAATACCACTTACTTATAAAACCGCATATGGGTGGTATGCCTGCTACTCCCATAGCTCCAATGGCAAATGAAGCCATAGTCAAAGGCATCTGCCGGCCTAAGCCGTCTAATTGACTGACATTTTCCTTGTGAGTTTTTACATAAATTGCACCAGCAACAAAAAACAGAGTGATTTTCATAAATCCGTGATATGCCATATGGAGCATCCCGCCTTTTATGGAGCTGGGGGACAGCAATGCAGCCCCAAGAACAACTATAGAAAGATTATTTATTGTAGAAAATGCAAGCCTTCTTTTTATGTTATCCTGTGCTAATGCGAAGAAACAACTAACAATTATCGTAAAAGAAACAAAGTAGGCTAAGATTATCCAGAGTCCCATGTCATAAAGGAGTTTTGGCCCAAAGACATAGAGTATGACTCTTAATACCCCGAACACTCCAGCTTTTACCACTGCAACTGCATGGAGTAAGGCACTCACAGGAGTGGGTGCTACCATTGCAGTAGGAAGCCATTCGTGTAATGGCATAATGGCAGCCTTTACCCCAAACCCCATTACGAGTGCTACAAAGAGAAATTTGATCATATCTGATGAGAAATATCCAGCTATGAATCCGCCAGGCCTAAAATCAAGAGTTCCTGTTGAACTATATATAATTGCCATAGTTAAAAGAATTACGACGCCAGCTGTTAATGTATAAACAAGATATTTCCTACCGCCCTTTATAGCTTCAAGTGTTTCTTTATGAGATACTAAAGGATATGTAGCCATAGTTAATATCTCATAGAAAACAAAAAGCGTTAATAGATTACCGGCAAATGCAATACCCATTGTTGCAGAGATAGCTATTGCAAAACAGAAGAAATATCTGGTCTGTGCGTGTTCGTTAAGCCCCCTCATGTAACCAATAGAGTATAAAGATGTAGCGATCCATAGAGAAGAAGCCAGAACTCCGAACAGAAGTCCAAAAGCATCTACCCTGAACTGCAATAAAAGCCCAGGAGCGAGGGGAATTATAGTATATTCAATAACTTTGCCATGAATTACAATGGGAATCATTGAAGAAACAATAATAAACTTTACCACGGAGGCAAGGATTGTCCAGAACTCTCTAAGATTTTTAGACCTCTCTCCAGTAAGAAGGATAAGAAAGCCCGCTATCAAGGATACCAGAACAGCTAACAATGGTTTTAAAGAAATTACAACATCCATATAATTAAAAAACTCCCATTAAAAATGTCATGCTGAACTTGGTTCAGCATCATTTTATTAAACCCTGAAACATGTTCAGGGTTACAAATGTGTCACATTAAAAGCTTGCTGGCACGGCAAATTGAATAACTGTTGCTATAATTTTTCCACTAAAGATTCCCAGAGTAAGTATCCCTGCAACCATAATATATATAGGAATAAGCATGCTCATTGGCGCCTCATTAATAGCTATTTCTTCATGTGTTCCTCCGTTATGAGTGTGCTTAGGCACCGTAGATTTAAAATATGTGCTTTCAATAACCTTAAAAAATACTATTGCACTTAATAAACTGCTTAATATAAGGGCTACTGCAAAAACCCATTGTCGAGCATCTATTGCACCTAAAATTAAATACCATTTACTGAAAAATCCACATGTAGGTGGAATTCCAACTACTGAAAGGGCAGTTATTGTGAAGGCAGCCATGGTAAAAGGCATCTTCTTATGCAGGGAGCTGAAATTGGTTATATCCCTTGCTCCTGTTTTATACATGATTGCGCCAGCCACAGAAAACAGACATGCCATCATAAGAGCATCATTCATGATGTGTAAAATAGCACCTGTTAGTCCCATCCTGTTAGCTACACTGATACCTAATATTATGTATCCTACTTCTGCGATCAGGATATAACAGAGCATTCTCTTTAGATCACGTTGTGCAATTGCAAGGATACAGCCATATAACATGGCTGCAACAGCAGTCCATCCAAGTACAGTTGTTACTGGTATAAGCTCAATAGAAAAATATGGCCTGAAAATTGTAAACATAACTCTAATAAGAACATAAGCTCCTACCTTTGTCATTGTACCTGCGACAAATGCACTTACTGATGATGGAGCATAGGTGTATGCATCAGGAAGCCATACATGTAAAGGGAAAAAAGCCATCTTTATACCTATTCCTACTAAGAAAAATGTAAAAGCAACCAGAACAGCTTTTGAATGATACAGGTTAGGTAAAAGATTCGAGAGGTTAGCCATATTCAGTGAACCTGTAACAATATAAAGGTAACCAACACCGAGTAAGTAAAAGCAGGCGCCGATTGTTCCCATAATCAGGTAATTAAAACTGGCAAGAGGTGCTCTATCTTCTCCCATAGCTATAAGGGCGTAACCTCCAAGAGAAGCAATTTCTAATAATACATAGAGATTAAAGGCATCACCTGTTACTGTCATCCCTAAAAGTCCCATAACTAACAAGGTGTAAATGGTATAGAATTGTGGGATCTTTTTAGGTATTTCCTTTTCAACACTCTTTTTTGAGTATATGCCTATAATCAGGCCTACAAAAGAGACAATAACAAGTATGAATGCATTAAGATGATCAACTACATATTCAATGCCCCAGGGCGGTTCCCAGCCGCCCAGTCTATAATGTATCGTGCCCTGTGTGATGACTCGATGTAGAATGCCAATAGATGAAATAGAAGATACAATCGAGGCTAATATAGCCATATAGAAACACGGCTTTTTCCACCACCAGCCTACGATATTAATGAAGAAGGCCGTGATAAGAGGAAAAACTATGATTAGTGCAGGAAATTGTTCTTGGATCATTTAACGGTTTTTTGATGTTTCCTCTATCTGCAAAATTTCGTCTTCCTCTAATGTACGATATTTTTTGTAAATCATTATTGCCAGCGATAATGCAACCCCTGTGGTGCTAACACCAACTACTATCGCAGTCAGCATAAGCACGTGGGGTAGGGGATTCAAATATTGAATAGCTTGAGCTGTCTCATAATGTCCATGTGAACCTTTAACAATGGGAATGGTAGCTCCTCCTGTTTTGACAGCAGTAGATATATAAAAAAGGATGATTGCCCACTGAAATATATTCATCCCCAGTAGTTTTTTAATCAGATTTCCTTTACCAATCATAGCGTAAAAACCTATCATCATGAGAACTATATAAGCCCAGTAGTTATATTTGGCGATGATATATTCAATCATTTTTCAGAAGCCTCCTCATGTTTGCCTCCTGTGATGAGATCAATAAAAAGAGAGACCATTATTGCCATTACGGTGATACCAACACCGACTTCGACAACAAAGACGCCGTAATATCTTGCATGAATATGGTCTACTGGTAAGATTTTGCTTAAAATTCCATAATCGAGGAAATTAGCACCCAATAATAAACACATCCAGCCCGTCCACGCATAAATGAATACACCCAAACTACAGAATAAATTGACAAGTTTTTCTGAAAATCTTCTCTTTGTCTCTTTAAGTCCGAAAGCGGTTAAAAGAAGAACAAAGCTTGCAGCCAGAATACAGCCTCCTTGGAAACCACCACCAGGGCTACCATGTCCATGTGCTATAACGTAAAGACCAAATAATTGAATAAAAGGGATTAGCACTCTACATATAGTCTGTATGATGACATTTTCAACCTCTTTTATCACTTCAACGATCTCCTTATAAGCAATATTGCTGTAACTCCTGCAGTGAATATTACCGTCTCTTCAAATAAAGTATCATAGCCTCTGTAGTCTGCAAGTATAGAAGTAACCATATTCGGTATAGCTGTCTCTTCCACAGTTTTCTCAATATATCTTGGAGAGACGTGACGACTGGCAGGTGACTGTGGATCACCCCAATCAGGAAAATCCACTGTAGCATAAATTAGCAGCGCTCCTGTTATTATTGATACAATCAGAGCAAGTAATTTCAATCCTTTGTTCTCCTTGTTGTTTGAAATACTGCTGCAATGAAGAAGGCTGTACTTACTCCTGCACCTACAGCCGCCTCAGTAAATGCAACATCAACAGCACCCATTTCTGTCCACAACATTGCCATTAGAAAGCTGAATGCGCCGAACAAAACTGTAGCGCTAAAAAGATCTTTTATCGAGACAGCGGCTGCTGCACATATAATCACGAGTGTTAGTAGAACTATGTCGAGCTGCCAGATCATTGTTTTTCCTCCTTATTTTGGTGGCCACTCAATAACAGACCTGCCGTCCTTTGTCCATGGTAATATGCCGGATTTGAATGCTGATCTTGTAAGTGCATGAGTTGCAGTAGGATTACCTAAGAACCAGAAAACAGCAATAAACATTATTTTCAAACTCACCAATAAACTTGCAAAAGAAAACCCATCGTGGAAGTTGTAAATAGCGAGACCTGTAAGTGAAAGAACAAGTCCCAGTGTATCACTTTTCCCGGTGGAGTGCATTCTTGAGTAAAAATCTGGGAAACGAAGAAGTCCAATAGTACCTGCAGTAAGGAAGAATACAGCAATCAATATGAGCACTATTGCTGTCACTGTTAATATCATAGATATTTAAAATACCCCTTTCTGTATAAAATATTTCGAAAAGATAAGCACACCAATGAAATTTATGATTGCATACAATAATGAAATATCCACAAACATATCTATTCTGTTGTATATAAATCCCATGAGTAAGAGGATAATTAATGTTTTTGTTCCAACAGCTCCAACACCGATTATCCTGTCGATAACCGTTGGACCAAATATGCCACGGTAAAGACAGATTAGGGCCAGAAGTCCTAAAATCAAACCGATGGCTATAAAGAAATCATTCACCTTGGTCCTCCATAAATATTTGGCCTACTCTATTTTCCATCTCTCCCGGCAAACCTTCTGCGACAAACTTATCTATAGCATGTACAAAATAATATCCTTCTCTTATTAAAACGGTGATTGTACCAGGTGTTAGGGTAATGGAGTTGGCAAAAGTAACAAGAGAAAAATCCTTTTTTAGTTTTGTCTTGAATCGTATAATATGCGGATCTATCATATCTTTCATTTTCGGATGAAGGGCTAATTTTGCAATATGGATATTTGATAACACGATTTGATAAAACAACCATGGCAGATATTTTGTAAAACGAATCGCAATGGTTATATTTTTTGTTGAGAGCTTTTTATCTTCAAAAAGAAGATCATGTGAGATATATGTTACAAGGATACAGGAAATAATTCCGAGAGAAAGGTGCCACGCATCAAACACACCAGACCATACTACCCAGAATATAAATAATATAAGAAAGGTGACAATATATTTTAGCACCTTATTCTCCTTAAAATTAAGAATAAAATTAAGTAAATAAAACTCAAAAATTCTAATAAATCAATAGTTGTTTGTCAAGCAAAATAAAATAATTTTCTAATTAACTATAAATTTGAAATTAGTTAACATCAAAATTATCCAAAATCACACTTGTCCAAAATAGATGTTTTAAGCCTTGATAATAGCCGTTTTCCAAAATGAGATTGCTTCGTCGCGTTCGCTCCTCGCAATGACAGCAAATCGGCGTTATTACTGACTTTGTCATTGCAACCACGAACTTGATTCGGGGGAAGCAATCTATTATTTTGGACGCGTATGATCCAAAATAATAGATTAGTATGGATTTCGTTCTTGCAATAACCTTGCATGTATTTCGTTATCACATTTACTGATAAATCATGTAATAAGCAAATCAATTATTGTTTGTGATAAAAAGTACTAAACAAAAGTTGATACTTAGATCATTTACTGCTTACAATAGCAACGGTCTGATTCTTGCACCGCTGAAGCACAGTAGAACTCACCCCGCCTAACACGAGGTCTTTAAATGCAGTCCTTCCTTTACGACCCATAACAATTAAACTATAGTCTCCTTC
>FWPV01007893.1_pt1 | contig 18983 bp, 20 predicted proteins | sample 2228371 | NCBI WGS metagenome assembly FWPV01 (sample SAMEA103939776, study PRJEB20133) | metagenome
AACCGAACGATGCCTAGTTACTCTTGCGCAAGGAGTGAAACGCACCCCAGCCGCTCTAACAATGGTTGACATCTCTGTTCAATTTCCATATTGAGGATTGCTGACGCGCGCCGGCTCACGTTGACACCCTAATGCCGCTGGTCTATAATGGCACCACCTTGGACCAAGCGAGGCCGTTGTGTACCCACCCGCAATCTGGCGGCTAATCCTAGATGATGCACGCGATGGCGCGTGGAACATGGCGGTAGACGAAGCCATCGTTACCGCTGTTGGGCAAGGCGACAGGCCGCCCACTTTGCGCCTGTACCGCTGGGAACCGCCTTGCCTGTCTCTGGGCCGCGGCCAACCCTACGACGATGTGGACGTGGCGGCATGCGCCAAGGCCGGCTACACCTGCGTGCGCCGCCCAACCGGCGGCCGCGCCATCCTGCACAAGGACGAACTTACCTACAGCATCAGCCTGCCCCTTGGCGACCCACGAGCCGCAGGCGACATTGTGGAATCGTACATGCGGCTCAGCGAGGGATTGGCCTGCGGCCTGCGGAATCTGGGCATCGCTGTGGAGCGCGCAGAGCCGCATGGGGTGGCGGCCGGCGCTACCCCGGCCTGCTTTGAGACGCTGGCGGGCTACGAGATCACCGTCGGCGGGCGCAAACTCCTCGGCAGCGCCCAGTTCCGCACCCGAACGGCGCTCCTCCAGCATGGCTCGTTGCCCTTGTACGGCGACCTCGGGGCCATCGTGGACTTCCTGGCCATGCCCGAATCCCAGCGCACGGCCCTGCGCCAACGGTTGCGGGCCGGCGCCATCACGCTGGAGGAAGCACTCGGGCGGCGCGTACACTTTGACGAAGCCGCACAGGCCCTCTGCGACGGCCTCTCGCACGCGCTCAACGTGCGGTTGGAACAGGGAAGCCTTTCGCCTCAGGAGTCAGACTTGGCGCGGCATCTGCAACGGGAGAAGTACGCCGACATCCGATGGCCCGCCGCGCGGCAGGCGCAGGCGGATCGCTACCCGATAGGAGTGGGCCCGTGATCGTGGGTACGTGCCGCCTCCAACTGCGATTGCCGGCCAACGGCTCGCTTAAGGGAAAACGCCAAACCGTGCAGTCCATCGTCGCGCACATCCGCAAGGATTTCAACGTGGCCGTCGCCGAGGTGGACACCCAGGACTCGTGGCAACTGGCTACCCTGGGCATCGTAACCGTCAGCACAGCCGCCGACCATGCCCACGGGCTGTTGATGGCTGTGGTGCGAATGGTAGAACGCGGCCACTGGGACGTGGAACTGTTGGACTACGAGATTGAAATCCTGTAGCACCGCTGTGGCAAGGAGGACAAGATGAGCCTGGGATTCTGGCGGGATATCGCCGTCGTGCTGCTCGCCCTGGAGGCCTTCCTAGGCGTGCTTGTGGTTGGCGCGGCATGCTACTTCGCCACCCGCGGCGTGTTCTGGCTCAAGGCCCGCATTCCGCGCGTTACGCGCCCTGCCACGTATTATGTAAATCAAACCCAGGACGCCGTCCGGCGCGGCAGCCACATTGCCATTGCTCCCTTCGTACAGGGCGGAGCGACGGCCGCTCGCATTCGTGCCGCCTGGCGCGCCCTACTCGGCTCCGAAAGGGGGAACTCCCATGTCTAAGCGAGAACGTGCCATCTTCGCCGGCACCCTGATTGGAGGGCTTCTTGGCGCGGCTGTGGCGTACCTCCTCGCCCCGCCCAAGGAGCCAGGAGAAGAAGAACGTCCCTCAATGCTGGCGGGCATTGGGCTTATAGAAGCGCTGGCCATCGGCCGCGCGGCGTTCTCCTTCATCCAGCAGATACGCTCGGTCAGGCAGAAAGGCGCCACCAAGAGGCGCGGAGAAAGGCGATAGGCGGCGGGGCACGGCGCGATTCGGGCCATGCCGCCCACGTCTTTTTGACAGCAGGCGCATTTCGCGCTAGCATGAGTTAGCCGATTCGCTTGGCATCTATCCAACTGATAGCCCAGCAACCCCTGGGGCCAGGTGTTTCGGCTTTTCTTTTCGCCCAAGGGGGAAGGAGGTGAGCCCATGGAACAGACTCGCGTAGATGCCGCGCTCCGCACCGTGCGTGCGCTACTGGAAGCCAACGACATCCAGGCCGCCATTCGTGTCCTGGAATCCCTCAACGCGCCGGACCAGGCCGACGTGTTTGAGGAACTTTCGCCCGAGCACCAAGAGACCTTGCTCCCCCAGTTGGACACCGAGGACTCCGCCGACATCCTGGAGGAAATGGAAGATGAGGACGCGGCGGAGTTGGCCCAAAAGTTGCCCGTAGAGGCCCTGGCCGACATCGTGGATGAAATGGAACCGGACGAGGCAGCCGACCTGCTGGGCGATCTCCCCGATGCCACCACCGCCGCAGTCCTACGGGAAATGGAGGATGCGCAAGAAGTCATCCCCTTGCTCGCCCACGAGGACGACACCGCCGGCGGCCTCATGACCCCGCCCGAGGTCGTCTTGAACGAACGCATGACGGCGGAAGAAGCCATCTGTTACGTGCGCGAGAAGGCACCCAGTTCCGAAACCGTGTACTATCTCTTTGTCGTAGATGACGAGAATCACCTGGTGGGCGTAGTAAGCCTGCGTGAACTTATCGTCGCCAAGCCCCACACGCTCATCCGCGACATCATGAACCGCGACGTCATCTCTGTCCGCGTGGACGCGGACCAAGAAGAGGCGGCGCGCCTCATGACGCGCTACGACCTCCTTGGGCTCCCCGTCGTGGATCACCAAAACCATCTCCTCGGCATCATCGCCTACGACGAAGTCGCCGACATCCTAGAAGAAGAGGCGACCGAGGACATCCAGCGGTTCGGTGGTGCCGAGCCACTGGACAAGCCCTATCTGTCCACCGCCGTCAGTTGGGTGGCCCGCAAGAGGCTGGGCTGGCTACTTTTGCTTTTCATTACCGAGACGTTCACCGGCTCGGTGCTGCGGCACTTTGAGTCCACGTTGAGCCAGGTGGTATCTCTGGCCTTTTTCGTCCCATTGCTCATCGGCACGGGCGGCAACTCCGGATCGCAGACCACCAGCACCATCATCCGCGCGCTGGCGGTGGGCGAAGTGGACACAAAGGACGTCCTTCGCGTTTACTGGCATGAATCCAGGGTGGGGCTGTTGCTAGGGGCCATGATGGCCGTAGCCGCATTCATCCGTGCGCTCACCTGGGGCACAACCGTATGGGTTGCCGTTGCCGTGGGCCTCAGCATCTGGACCATCGTACTGTGGGCCAACAGCCTGGGGGCGCTTCTGCCCATCATCGCCCACAAGTTGCGCGTAGACCCGACGGTGGTATCCGGGCCCGTGATGAGCACCCTGGTAGATGCCACCGGCCTGTTCATCTACTTCACCATCGCGAGGGCTGTCCTGCGACTGTAGGCACACGCCGGTCCTGTGCGTCAGAGCGCCGCCAGAACGGCCCGCACAACGTCTTCCAGCGGGATTCCCTGCTCGCGGGCGATGCGCGCGCAGTCCTCATATTCTGGCCGCCGCTGGACGATTCCGCCATCCAGAACCTTTACTTTCACCCGCACATCGCCCCACGGCGTCCGCGCGGTCTCCGTGCGCCGCTCGGCAGTGCGTCGCTCCAACTCGTACCAGCGCAGCCCCAGCGTGGGAGTCTCGCGCAAAATCACCTGGGCCAAAGCCTCCGCGCCATCCATCGTAGCAATGACCGACAGGGCAACCCCTGGGCGATTCTTCTTCATCTGAATTGGCGTGAACCACACATCCAGCGCACCTGCGGCGAAGAGCCGCTCCATGGCGTAGCCCAACGCCTCGCCGGTTACGTTGTCCAGATTGCACTCCAACAAGACCACCTGCTCGTGCGCGCCAACGCGGGTCTCGCCCAACCACGCGCGCACGGCATTGGGCCACGGGAAATCCTCTCGTTTCCCAAAACCGTAGCCCACGCTGTGAATACGCATCTCGGGCCGCCTGAACTGCGCGAACTCCGCCAGAAGGACCGCGCCTGTGGGAGTAACCGTCTCCCCCTCCACGTCTGCGTTGACGGTCGGCGCGCCGGATTCGGCCAGAATCTCCAGCGTGGCCGGGGCGGGCAACGGCAGAACCCCGTGGGCCGTGCGCACAAACCCTCGCCCCAGCGGCAAAGGCGAAGCGTACACCTCCGACACATCGGCCATATCCAGGGCCGCGGCGAAGCCCACAATGTCCACGATGCTGTCCACCGCCCCCACCTCGTGAAAATGCACTTCGTCGGGCGGTGCGCCGTGGACTTTGCCCTCGGCCCGCGCCAACCGGCGGAAAGCCGCCAGCGCACGCTCCCTTGCACGCCCAGATAGGGCATCGCCAGCGCCCCGAATCAGTGCCTCAATATCCGCCAAGTGGCGCTGGGGCTGATCCTGCGTACTCACGCGCACCTCAAACCGAACGCCCGCGATCCCGCCCCGTACAACCTCCGTCGCCTCAATCTCATATCCGCCCAGGGGTAAGGCTCCGAGCGCCGCCCGAAGGCCCTCCAAGGGCACGCCCGCGTGAATGAGCGAGCCAACCAACATATCACCGCTGGCTCCGGAGAAACAATCAAAGTACACGGCACGGCTCACCCGGCACCTCCCTGACGGCGGGCGGCCGCCACGCGGTTCGCGATGAGTGCCGCCATGACTCCCGCGCCCACGCCGTTGTCAATGTTCACGACGGCCAACCCCGGCGCGCACGTCTGGAGCATGGAAGTCAACGCGCCGATGCCCCCGCCGCCGAACCCATACCCGACCGATGTCGGCAATCCTATCACCGGCACATCCACCAGACCCGCCACCACCGACGGCAGGGCCCCATCCATCCCCGCCGCCACGATGATCACATCCACTTGCTCCTCATGCACCATCTTGCGCAGCGGCTCAAACAATCGGTGCAAGCCCGCGACTCCCACATCGTGAGCATGGACTACCTCACACCCCATCTCACGGCAGACGAGGGCCGCCTCCGCCGCCACGGGAACGTCCGAGGTGCCGGCAGTGATAATCCCCACCCGCCCACCGGAAGGCGTAGGCTGTCCGCCCGCCGTGCGCAGGATAGCCGCGCGCGCTTCGCTATCCCACTCCAGCCACGGCCGGTTGGGGTCATCGGGATCCGGCTCGGTTGGGAACTCCGCCCGCAATCGCGCTTCCAATTCCGGGGGCACGCGGCTCAATATGGCGCGCCCCCGCTTCTGCAGAAAAACCTGCGCGATCGCAAGGCACCGATCGGCAGGCTTGGTGCTCGCCAGTATGACTTCCGGAGCGCCTTTCCGTTCCTCCCGGAAGATGTCCGGATTCGCAAACGCGAGATCATCCACGTGGCTTCTGCTCCTGTGTCATCAGTTCCTCATTCATGCTTCCGCTTCTGTAACCGGCCAGGTCAAGCGCAACGTAGGTATAGCCGATGGCCCGGAACGTGCCCAGAATCCGCTCGCGAGCCTCCTCGGCCAGCAGGCCGCTCCAGTCCGCCGGATCGCACTCTATCTTGGCCAGCGAACCCAAATGCCTGACCCGCAGTTGCCGCAGGCCGAATTCTGCCCGCAGGAACTCCTCGGCACGTTCCACCCGCCGCAGATTCTCCTCGCGAAGCGGGACACCGTAGGGGAAGCGCGAGGCCAAGCACGCTTGGGAAGGCTTGTCCCACGTCGGCAGCCCTAGCGCCCGCGACAGCGCCCGAATCTCGGCCTTCGTCAGGCCAGCCTCGGCCAGCGGTGCGCGCGCCCCCAGTTCCTCGGCGGCCTTCTGACCGGGACGATAGTCCCCGGCGTCGTCCACGTTGGCCCCATGGGCCACGAAGGCCAGCCCATGTTCCCGTGCCAGGCCCCACAATTCTGTCAGCAGCCTGCGCTTGCACACGTAACATCGGTTGGGCGGGTTGGCAACAAAATCCGCCTCCTCCATGACCGGCAGGGAGATGAGGAGATGTCGGCTCCCAAGGCGTTGGGCCAGTGACACGGCCTCGCCGATCTCGCTCCTGGGATGGATAGGCGCGTCGGCGGTAACGGCAAGCACGTTCTCTCGGCCCAGCGCCGACAGGCTCTCGGCCAGCAGGTACGTGCTGTCAGTGCCCCCCGAAAAGGCCACAAGCACCGACCCCATCTCCCGAAGCAACTCTTTCAGCCGGCGCCTTTTCTGTGCGAGTGTAACCTCCAGTTCAGATTCAAGCAGGCAGTTCACCCCATTGGCTCCCAATGTCGTGGATTTGTGAAGCAGAAATCGCGGATGGGCACAGGCCCCTCATAGGAGTTGCAATTGGCGGGGGGCGTCATCCTCGTCCGCAACGGGGTACCCATGCGCGATCCGCCACTCCCGGTCCGGCCCCGCCCACTGAAAACGCCGCAAGTCGGTGTAGCCCCGCGCGTCAAACTCCACGCCTTCGGCTTCCAACAACCTGCGCTGAAGGACTGCCTCCTGCTCCCGGAACTCGGTGCTGATCCCGCCGCGCGCGTTGATGACCCGATGCCAGGGGATCTCCAAACCCGGCGGCATCGCCCGCAGGGCCCATCCTGCCATCTGCGCCGTGCACGGCGGCCCGACAATGCGCGCAATCTGCCCATACGTCGCCACTCGCCCATGCGGAATAAGTGCGACGATCTCATACACCCGCATGTAGATGTCCTCAAAAGGCAGCGAGGCCAGTCCCATCCCGTTTTCCTCCATACCGCATACCGCAATACTACACGCAGGAGGCACTGCCGTCAAAGCGGCTTTGCGCGCCGCCGGGAACATGCTATAATGTACCTGACACCGCACATAAGGAGCAGTCGGGCATGGCTCTGATAGGGTACGATCCCAAACAGCGAGGCGAGACCCCTGCGCCGCGACGGTCGAGCAGGCTGGTGGCTCCCCCGCTGGACCAAACGGTCATGATCTCGCGCACAGACCTCCCCAAAGTCCAACCGGTGCGGGCCCTCTGGCTCATCCCACTGGTAGGAGGAGGGCTCTCCCGCGCCTGCATCATCCGGGAGCCAGAAACCATCGTGGGGCGGCAGATGGGTGCCGGCCTACGCCTGTGGGACAGCAAAGTCTCACGCCAACACTGCAAGATCGTCCTGGAAGAGCGCGGCGCAGTGGTGATAGACCTGGACAGCAGCAATGGCACCTTCGTCAACGAGGAGCCGATTGAGCGCGCCGACCTCAAGGACGGCGATCTCCTCCGCGTAGGCAACACGGTCCTCCGCGTTCGGTACATGGATTTCGGCGATCAGACCATGGCCGACGACGCCTACTGGGTCGCCACACGGGACCCGGGTACCGAACTCTACAATCGGCAGTACGTTCTGGAGTCGCTCCAGCGCGAGTGTGCCCGGGCCGCCCGCCACGACTATCCGTTGACCCTGCTCCTGGCGAGCATAGAAACCCGGAGCGACTCCCGCGGAGCCCGCCTCACTATGCTGGACAAGGAGTTCCGAACACTCGCGGCCATCTTCCGACAGCACGGCAACGAGGACATGATCCTGGGCCGATACAGCACCGGCGAGATGGTTGCCATCCTTCCCATGGTAGCACCCACAGACGCCCGTGCCATCGCCGAGAAAGTCCAGGCCGAATTCCTTGCGGCCCAGGGCGACACAACCGGCGAGCGAGGACTGTTTGTCGGCCTGGCCGGACTCCCTGAGCATGCCGACTCGCCACAGCAATTGCTGGAAAAGGCGGAGATTTTCCTGTACCAGGCACGCACACCCACGCCGCCCGACGCGGTCTGAAATCCACGGCGCGGCAGCAGCGCGCCCTTGACCAAGGGCTGAACATCTCTAACAGCGAGGGGCGCAGATGGAAAACCTTGTCGCGTTCCAGAACCAGGGGCAAACCCTTTACGGCATGCTCCATCTCCCCGAGGGAGCAGGTCCCCATCCGGCAGTTGTATTGCTCCACGGCTTCACCGGCCACCGCAGCGAATCCCACTTCATCTTCACCAAGCAGGCCCGCCATCTGGCCCGACACGGGATCGCCGCGCTGCGATTTGACTTCCGCGGCTCCGGCGAGAGCGAAGGCGACTTCGCCGACATGACCATTGAGGGCGAGATATCCGACGCGGTGGCCGCGCTGGACTGGCTCAGCGCCCAACCCGCGATAGACGCAGCCCGTATGGGCGTCCTCGGGTTGAGCCTGGGCGGCCTTGTTGCGGCGTGCCTGGCGGGCCGCGACCCGCGAGTGCGCGCCCTGGTGCTCTGGGCAGCGCCTGCCCACCTCGCCGAGGTGTTGACGAAAGGCGCAGCCAACGCCCCCCGCCCGCCGACGCCCCAGCCGAAAGGCTTGGACATCGGCGGGCTAATCGTCGGACACGAGTTCATCCGCCAGGTCATGGCCGTCCGACCGCTGGACGAAATCCGCCGCTTCACGGGCCCCACCCTCGTCGTCCACGGAACGGCCGACCAGTCGGTTCCCCCCTCGGACGCCCACGAGTACATGAACGCGGTGGCTGGCCCCAAGTCGCTCCTGCTCGTCAACGGGGCCGACCACACGTTTTCGTCCGTAGCCTGGGAAGAGGAGGTGATGGCCGCATCCACCAACTGGTTCGCGCGACATCTCTAGAGCCCTGCTGAAACCCACCGCCCAAACACGGATCGCGCACAAAAGGTACCGGTGAACCCGGAAATCGGAGCCCGCTCCGCGGTGAAATCGCGTTCACTCGGCCAGCATGAAAGGCACCGCCAGAACGAACTGGCAATCAGCAAAGGAGGCGAATCATGCGCGTAGTAGAGTCTGGTATCGGCCCGCTCATCCAGCCGCCTGACATCAATGCCTTCCGCGAGTGGAACCGCAAGCACAAGAGCAAGGCCCTGGTGGACAAACTGATGTCAGAGCAGGAAGCCATCTCCCGCTTCATGTTTGACGGTGCGTACATCGGCACCGAACTCTACGGAACCGTCCGCTGTCCCATGTCCCTCGTCCGCGAACTCATCCGCCAGGGATACAAAGACCTGCGGGTCGCCGGCCAGGGCGTGATGGAACTGGACATCCTGCTGGCGACAGGCCGCGTGCGCGCCCTGGACATCACCTACATCGGCAACGAGGTGTACGGCATCTCGGCCAACCTGCGCCGCGAGGTGGAAAGCGGGCGCGTGCAGCAGGTCGTGGAGTGGTCTAACGGCGGCATCACGTGGCGCTTCAAGGCCGCAGCCATGGGCGTCCCCTTCATCCCCGTCCGCTCCATGCTTGGCTCGGACACCCTCAAATACAGCGCGGCGAAAGTGGTGGAGTGCCCGTTCACCGGCGAGAAGATCGCCCTGCTCCCCGCCCTCATCCTAGACGTGGGGTTCATCCACGTGCACCGCGCCGACCGCTACGGCAACTGCCAGATTGACGGCATCGCGGGGTTCGCCTTGGAGATGGCCCGCGCCTGCAAGCGCCTCATCGTCAGCGCCGAGGAGATCATCCCCACCGACGAGATCCGCAAGCGCCCCGATCGCACCGTCATCCCCTACTATCTGGTGGACGCAGTCGTGCACGCACCCTTTGGCTCGCACCCGGGCGAGATGTGTTATGTCTACCGCCGCGACGAAGAACTCATCCGCGAGTGGGTCAAAGAGATGGAGCAACCCGAGACCGCCCAGGCGTACCTTCAGAAATACGTATACGGCCTCAAGAATCACGAGGAGTACATGGACTTGGTGGGACGAGATCGGCTGGAAAGCCTGCGATACCGCGAAGGAGGCGAGCGATGAACGCCGAGTACAACCCCCGCGAACTCCTCATCTGCGTGGCCGCGCGCCTCATGGAAGACGGCACCACCGCCTTCATCGGCACGGGCATCCCCATGCTGGCCGCGGCCCTGGCGCAGAAACTTCATGCGCCCAATCTGGTAACCGTCTTTGAATTCGGCGGCACCGGCGCCATCTTGGAGGAACTGCCCCTGGCCGTCGGCGAGGAGCGCACGTTCCACCGCGCCCTGTCGGCCACCGGCATCTGCGACACCATGGAGACCGCCCAGCGCGGGTTCATAGAATACGGCTTCCTGGGCGGCGCGCAGATTGACCCGTATGGCAACCTGAACTCCACGGTCATCGGCGACCACGCGCGGCCCAAGGCCCGCCTCCCCGGGAGCGGCGGGGCCAACGACGTGGGCTCCCACTGCTGGCGCACCATCGCCATCATGCAGCACGACATCCGCCGTTTCGTGCCCAAGGTGGACTTCATCACGACGCCGGGCTACCTGACGGGCCCTGGCGCGCGGGAAGCCGCCGGTCTGCCCCCGGGAACCGGCCCCTACCGCGTCGTCTCAAGCCTGGCGCTCATGGGCTTTGACGACGAGACCAAGCGCATGAAACTGCTGGCGGTGCACCCGGGCGTAACGGTGGAGCAGGTCATTCAGAACACCGGTTTTGAACTCCTGCTGGCCGACCATATAGAGGAGACGCCCCCGCCCACGGCCGAGGAACTGCGCCTCCTGCGCGAGGAAATAGACCCCCATCATCTCTACATCTGAAATCGGCAGGTGCACGCCCTCGCGCTCCGCGCAACGTGGAGCGCGAGGGCGGATATTTGTACGAACTATTGACTTGCCGAGAAAGTGGGTGTATACTACTGTAGACAGCGTCTACAGGTAGACGCCCGTGCAAGCCACGCCGATTACGGCCCGCGCTGGTGAAGCCGACAAACGGCACCGTCCCGGAGCGCGCTGGTTTTCCTCCGCGCCCCTCCACGCCCCAGAGGGAGAAAGGAGGCCCCGAAGTGTCCACCTCACGTAAGTTGTCCCGCCGAGAATTCCTCAACTTAGCAGCCCTCGGCACAGGAGCGGCGATTCTCAAAGGAGCGGAGCGCCGACTCGGAATGCAGGCTGACGCAGCCCCAGATCTAGCGCCATCGTATGGGCCGCCCAACTCGCCTGCGGCAGTACCCCCCGACTTGATCCTCTTCAACGGGCGAGTGGTAACCATGGATGCGGCCAACACGGTTACACAGGCAGTCGCCATCCTTGGCGACCGAATCCTACAGACCGGCAGCGATACGGAGATGCGCGCCCTTGCCGGCACGGGCACCCGTCTGTTTGACCTGCGTGGCCGCACCGTAACGCCGGGCCTCGTGGATGCCCACTGCCACGTCTCTCCCTACGGCCTGGTTGGCGCGCCGTACATTGACCTCAACCCCACAACCGTCAAAACCGTTGCCGACATGCAGGCCAAGATCGCCGAAGGCTGCGTCCAGCAAGGCCCGGGCCAATGGGTCATCGCGCAAGGCTACATCACCTACGAGGGAGAGTATCCCGACAAATTCATGCTGGACCCCGTCTCCCTGAACAACCCCGTCATGCTCATCAATCAGGGCGGGCACATGGGATCGGTCAACTCGTATGCATTGGCCCTGGCCGGCGTAACCGCGGATACGCCTGACCCGGCATTCGGCGTGTTCCTGCGCGACGAAAACGGCGAACCTACCGGCGCCCTCGTGAATCACGCCGCGATGGACGTTTTTCGCGCCCTCTGGACAGACACTGTGCTGACCCCGGAGATACGCCATCAGTCTGTGCTCAGGCCCCAGAGCGACTTAGCGTCATTCGGCATCACGACCTACGGGGATGTCAACGTGCGCGGGCTCGCGTCGGCCGAATCTTACTTCAATGCAGCCCGCAACGGCGAACACACGATACGCGGCTATGTCCTGAATACCGTGGAGTACGCCAGGGAGTTCCCTGGTCGGCCAGCGGCCATTGACGCCATTCGCTACGAGGACGACTACTTGCACTTCGGCGGCTACAAGTTCCTGCTGGATGGCGCGATTGCAGCCTCATACACACATCTGCCCCACAACGGGCTGGTGTGGAACATGCCAACCTGGAACCGCGTACCGCTGGGACAAGTCGTGAGAGCAGTGCACGAGATGGGCTATCAATGCGCGTTTCACTGCATTGGCGACGCCGCGGTGGACTTGGCATTGGATGCCATTGAGTACGCCATGAACGCATCCCCGCGTCCCGACCCGCGTCATCGCATTGAGCATGCCGTGCTGAACACCAACTCGGCCCTGCAACGCACCCGCGACTTGGGAGTGATCATCTCCACACAGCCCCACGGCATCCGGCTGCTGGGCAACGAGATAAAGGAAATGTGGGGGGATCAGCGTGCCTCTCGCATGATCCCTACGCGCGAGTGGCTCAATAGAGGGGTGCCGCTCTCTCTCAGTTCCGACTGCCCAACGACATCATGGTGGCAGCCTCCGATCGTCATGGCAGGCGGCGTAACCCGCCTTTCGCCCACCAATGAGGTCATAGGCCCCGACCAAGTGATGACTGTTGAGGAATGTATGCGTGCCTACACCATGGGGGGCGCTTACGCCTGCTTTGAGGAAGACGTCAAAGGCTCTTTGGAACCGGGCAAGTTCGCCGACCTGGTAGTGTGGAGACTCGATCCCTATGTTACTCCGCTGACCGAGATGATGGCAACGCATCCGGTGGACGTGACCATGGTGGGCGGGAAAATCGTGTTTGAAAGGCTGCGGCACATATTCATGCCTGTGGTAGCCGTGCAGTAGCCCGGGTTGCTGACCATTCGCCCTCTTGGGCGACGGATGAGCAATTGGAGCCTGCGGGCATCTCAAACGCCGGGCGAAGGCTACTGCGGCCGTCGCCTCGGCCCCGTACCCGTCGGCGCCGATTCTGGGCGCCCAGCAGTCCTCAATGTGGCTTTGTTGAGAATGGCCGGGGCGGCAGTACGTCCCTTGACCTCACCTACCCCCTCTCACCCCACGCTTCCACCCGTGCCGCTCCGCTGCGCGGCGCTGCGCATCCACCCTGCCGTTTGCCCACAAGCGGCGAAGCGAACACCCCATCCGCAACGGAAATCCCTCCCTGCACTTGCGCCTACCCGTCGCATAGGGTACAATGTTCCGGCATTGGACACTCCGTCGCTGCTCGGCACGGTTTCTGAAGAGGGTAGCCGACCCCTACCAGCCTCGGCTGAGGAGTAAGGAGCATGTACCGCGACAACCGAAAGATGGGTCTGGACGTGAACCGCCCCATCCATCCGGCCACCGGCGAAATCTCGCCCACCGTGTCCGACTCGCGCCTTCCCGCGCATCGCGCCGCCTTCCTCGCCGAGGAGGTTCTCGGCCGGGACGAAGGCGTTGGAGATGAACGTGAGCGGCATGATCACCATGAAGGAGGCGTTGTTGACCACCTCCGGTGAGGGCACCATCAGCCCGACGCTTTCATCCTCGGCCCCTGGTCGTCCCCAACCGACACGACCGAGTACGCCGGTCGCACATGGCTGGAGACCTACGATCACATCATAGACCGCTACCTGGCCCAGGGCCTGCGCATCTACGCGCTTGTGGGCGCGGAGGCAGTGAAAAACCCCGCCGCCGATGCCAATGCTTTCCGAAGCCCGGCCCCCAACAGCGCCGCCGAGTCGTGGCTGGACGAGTATGTTACTAATTTCGGACTCATCGCCGAACACTTCCGCGGTCGCATCTACGTCTACGAGTCGTTCAACGAGCCCAACGACTGGCACCGCGTGCCCGGAGGGCCGGCCTGGACCCAGCCCTGGATTCACCCCTACTGGTTCGCCCGAATGCTCCAGGAAATTTACGACGAGATCAAGGTCCGGCGCGGCTTGGATGTTACCCTGGTCTCCGGGCCGCTGCTGACCCACGATGCGGACACGGGCGCCCAGTACCTGGCCGATACCTACACCCAGGGTATCCACGCGCTCCAATGGGAACCCATACGATTCAACCATGGCCGCTACCCACTGGACGGCATCGGATTCCACCTTTATGTCAAGCAGGACTGCCAGGCCACGCCCGATTCCATACGGGCTGTGGTGGCCACCCGCGTTCAAACCCTGTGGGACACCGCATTCGCCTTTGAGGGCGAGGTCCTAGAAGAGAAAGGCCTCTACCTCTCCGAGATGGGCTGGCAGTCCCTGTCGTGCGGGCAAGATTTTCAAGCCGCGAGTCTCCGCGCCGCCTACGAGACCCTCATCCCAGACTGGCGCGTCCGCACCGCCATATGGTTCTGCCTCCAGGATTTCGGCCCTGACAATACGTGGGGGTTGTATCACGCGGGGGACCTGGTTACCGAAAACCGCAAGAAAGCCTACGGCGTCTACAAAGACTTGGCCTCTAGCAAAGCGCCGCAAGTGATCGGCTTTGAGATACCGTCAGTACAGCAGGTTCTGGCTGCCCAGGGCGTGCCCCAGTCCGAACTCCCCTCCCTCCTCGCCCTGATCCAAGAGCAGATAGGCCCGCCTGATCAACTCGTCCCGGGCAAGTACCAAATCACCATCAAGCCGCCCCTCACATACACCAATCAGCAGATCATCAATGCCTTCTGGAGGGCAGGCAACAAATCGTGGGCGCTGCTCGTCAAGGCGGGCCTCAACCTGGATGCGCTCGTGGCCGATCGGGATGGCGCCTATGCGGGGCCGCCCATAGACCAGTTGCCCAATCTCACCGATGACGAGAAGAGGGCCGTCAAGGCCGCACTCCCCACCGAGCCGGCCCCTGGCGAGTTGGAACTCTGGGGCAAGGGCATGTACATCTGGCAGGTAGACCGATGCGAGGGCGGAGACATCCAGCGCATCGTGAACCGCGCCGTAGATGTGGGGTTGGATTTCGTGCTCATCAAGATCGCCGACGGCACCAACCCGTACAACGGCGACATCACCACCTTGGTCAACCGTCTGCGCGAAGTCGGCGTCGCCGTCTGGGGTTGGCAATACACCTATGGCGACAAGCCCGCCCAGGAGGCCACCTACGCCGCGGAACGCGTCAAGAGGTTCGGGCTTGCCGGATTCGTAATTGACGCGGAAACCGAATATGAGGGCCAACCTGGGCGCGCTACTCAGTACGCCAGCACCTTGCGCGGCCTGCTGCCGGGGGTTCCCATCGCCCTCAGTTCCTTCTACTGGCCCGAAATGCACCCCACCTTCCCCTGGCGCGAGTTCCTGGCCCATTGCGACTTGAACATGCCCCAGGTCTATTGGTACAAGAAGGATCCCGTGGAGGCGCTCCGACTCAGCCTCGCGCAGCACATCCGCTACGGTCGGCCCATCCTGCCCGTCGGCGCCACCTACGAAATGCTTCCCGGCAAGCGGCCCACCCGCGAAGACCTATCCCGCTTCCTCACCGAGGTGGAAAGCCGCGGCCTTTTGGGAGCCTGTTTCTGGTCCTGGCAGCACACCGACGAGGATCAATGGCTGGCCATCAAAGACTACCCTTGGTAACCGCGGGATGAGCGTCAAGCCGACCCTCATTGAACTGCTTGCAAGCCATGCCTTCTTCAGGGGGCTAGATCGCAAGGCCCTTGAAGAGATCGCGCGCTCCTTTCGGGAATGCACCTATCACCGTGGGGAAGTCATCCTCCTTGAGGGCGAACGCGACTGCGGCGTGTATTTCGTGCAGCGCGGCGTCGTAAAAATCCTCCGTTCATCCGAGGATGGCCGCACCCAGACCCTTGCCATCGTCGGCCCGGGGCAATCGTTCAACGAGGTGCCGGCGGTGGACGGCGGCCCCAACCCGGCCTCGGCGGAAGCGATGACGGACTGCACGGTGTACGCCCTGTCGCGCACCGAGTTCTTGCGGCTGTTGGACCGCTACCCCCAGGTGAGCAGGGCCATGCTCGGCATATTCGCCGCCCGCCTACGCCAACTGGTAGAACTCGCGTCGGACCTGACCCTACGCACCGTGCCCCAGCGGCTGGCGAAATTGCTCCTGGAGCAGGCCAATGTCGCGGGACAGATGACCCAGCACGAGATGGCTGCGCGGCTGGGAACGGTGCGAGAAGTCATCGGCCGTTCCTTGCGGGCCCTTTCAGACGAGGGCCTCCTCCGCGTGGAAGGCCATCGCATCATCATCACCGATCCCGAGGGACTCAAGAGAAAAGCCGGTTTGGAGTAATGCGACCTAAGTCACATGCACGGCGCTCCTTTCATGATATAGTGTGGATAGGAAAAGCGCACGATGGAAGGAGTGTCCCATGCTGAACAAGTTCTGTCCGGGCAGCATCACATTGAAACAACCCACGCCGGAAGAGATCACCTGCGCAGGGTGTGGCCGCGTCTTGGAAATCTGGAGCGACGAGGTCAAAGTGCGCTGCCGGGAATGCGGCACCGTAACGACCCGCGACCTGCCGCCTTCGTGCGTGGCATGGTGCCCTGCCGCACTAGAATGCGTCGGGCCCGAACTCTACGCGAAAGTAACAGGCAAGCAACCAACGCTGAAGAAGGCATCATGAAGGGGAACGCCAACACAGAAGAACCGATACGCCCCATCATCATCCCAGAACTGTGCATCGCCTGTGGCGCATGCGTGGAGGTGTGTCCTTATCACGCCCTGTCGCTGATAGGGGGTGTGCCTGTTCTGGACACGTCCATCGTGTGCCAGTACTGCGGCAACTGCGAGGAAGTTTGCCCAACCGAGGCCATCCGCCGTTCCTTCCTCGTCGTCTTCAGCTCGTCCGCTGCCTAACCGCCGCCACGCCGCGTGGAAACCTGGCGGCGGTGCGGGGCTGAAATCTTGCCCCGTGAGGGCGCGGCCCCCGCGCATTTGTGCCAGAAGCCCTGTCCGACTACAATGCGAGCGTTGTCTCATCCGGCTTCGCCAGGAACGCACAGGAGCATTGCATGGCACGACGCGAATGGTCAGGCACGGCACTCACGATTCTGTCCGGCGTATCCTTCGGGGCACTGCCCCTGTTCGTTACTTGGCTCAGCCGCGCAGGAGTGGGCGTCTGGCTTCAAGTGGCGGTGCGCCTCCTCGTGTCCATCGCCGTCTTCGCCGTCATCCTGTTGAAGGTTGCACCCGGGAATGCCAGGCCGATTTCGCTTCGCCAATGGGCCTTCGTCGCATTCAACGGCTTCCTCATGGTGGCCGCCTTCACCACGTATGTGCTGTCCATTTCGTTGGGCACGCCGCCGGCCAAGGCCATCCTTCTCGTGTACCTCTACCCTGTGTTCGTGGCGCTTCTCGGTTCGCGCACCCTGGGCGAACGGCTGACATGGCGCAGGCGGCTGGGCATCGCGACGGGCGTCCTGGGCGCTGCCGTCATGGTGGAGTTCTGGACGATCCGCAGCCTCGGCCAAATCCAGCCGGGCGACTTCTTGGCCCTGGGCAACAGCATCGTGTACGCAGGCGTGGTGGTCCTGGGTCGGCGCGGCAGCGTCCGCGAGGGAATCCGCCCCTTGGCGCTCACGATGTGGTCTTTCGTCTTCGGTCTGGGCTGGCTCGCCCTGGCGGGGCTGGCGATGAAGTCCGCCAACTGGGGTGGCGAGGTCCTGCTCGGCCTGCCGCAAGTCGTTACCCTCCGCACCGTTGGCGACTTCCTCGGCATCGCCATCTTCGGGACGGCGATCCCCTACAGCCTGATGTACGCGGGCCTGCACCGTACCGAGGCGACAAAGGCCAGCGTGCTCCTGCTCGTGGAGCCCATCAGCGTCATTGTGATGTCCGCCCTGTTCCTAGGGCAGGCCATGGGGCTGTGGCAGGCGGTGGGCGGAGCCATCATCCTGGGCGCGGCCATGCTGGCCTCCCGCTGACCCGTCGGACTTCACAGCGCCGCATACCACCGAGCCCACCGGGCCAGCCCACCCGCCTTAGGCTCCGACGGCGACGGACGATTCACCCTTGAACTCGGGCGCTAATCGTGTGCCCGCCGTATGGCTTCGCGTGCCTGCGTTGCTACATTCTCCGGCGTAAATCCCAGATTGGCGTACACCACGGGGCCCGGGGCGCTGGCCCCAAAACGTCGGATTCCGATGATAGCGCCATCGGTGCCCACATACCGCTCCCAGCCCAGCGGCGTACCCGCCTCTACGGCGACCCGCGCGCGCGCGGCGGGCGGCAGGACGTCATCCTTGTATTCCTGCGGCTGGCGTTCAAACACTTCCCACGACGGCATGGAGACGACCCGGATGTTGACTCCCTCCGCTTGCAGTTGCCTCGCGGCGGCCAGAGCGACGTGCACCTCCGAGCCCGTGCCGATGAGGATGACATCGGGGATTCCATCGCCCGACTGCCAGAGGGTATAGGCTCCGCGCCGCAGGCCATCGGCGGGTGCCAGCCGCGAGCGATCCAGCGTAGGCACATTTTGCCGCGTCAGAAAGAGCGCCGTCGGGCCGCGCGTGTTGAGCAGGGCCATGCGCCATGCTTCCGCGGTCTCTGCCGCGTCGGCGGGGCGAATCACCGTGAGATTGGGCACGGCCCGCAAGTTTGCGATCTGCTCCACCGGCTGGTGGGTGGGGCCGTCCTCACCGATGGCGACGCTGTCATGGGTGAACACGTACACGACGCGGATGCCCATGAGGGCGGCCAAGCGCATGGGCGGGCGCATGTAATCGGCGAACACGGCAAACGTCGCCGTGTAGGGAATGATGCCGCCGTGCAGGGCCATCCCATTGGCGATGGCACCCATGGCATGCTCGCGGACGCCGAAATGGATGTTGCGCCCGCCGTACCCCCATTCACCGCCGACCGCGCCTTGTCGGTCCTCGGGATTGTGGACGGGGCACTGAAAATCACCGTACCCCTTGAGCCAGGTGAATGTGGACGGATTCAAGTCGGCGGAGCCGCCCACGATTTCGGGAATTGCCGTGGCCAGGTGTTGGAGCACCGTTTCCGATGCTTTGCGCGTAGGCAGCCCTTTCTCGTCGGGCAGGAACGAGGGCAGTGCCGATTCCCATCCTTCCGGCAACTCGCCCACCATACGCCGCCGGAACTCCGCGGCGAGTTCGGGGTAGCGCCTCGCGTATCGTGCGAACAGGGCCTGCCAGCGAGTTTCGGCCTCCGCCCCGCGCGCCACGGCCAAGCGCATGTGCGACAGAACCTCGGGCGGAATGTGGAATGGCTCCTGAGGCCAGCCTAGGGCCTCCTTGGCCGCACGGAGTTCATCCGCGCCGAGCGGTGAGCCGTGCGCCTCAAACGTGTTCTGTTTGCTCGGCGCGCCGTACCCCAGAACCGTCCGTACAATGATGAGCGACGGGCGGGCGCGTTGGGCCTTTGCCCGCCGAATGGCCGTCTCTATCGCGGCCAGGTCGTTGCCGTCGCCCACA
>FWPV01007896.1_pt1 | contig 18977 bp, 18 predicted proteins | sample 2228371 | NCBI WGS metagenome assembly FWPV01 (sample SAMEA103939776, study PRJEB20133) | metagenome
CGGACTCCGTGATGAAGGTGACGCTGCAGGCGGTGGAGGTGGAAAGGGAGATGCGGGAGAAGGGGGGAGAGCCGTTCGGCACGGCCGAACCCGCCAGAACCGCCTGATCTCCGGTCATTCCGCACGAAGCGGACAGAATCTCCTCCATCGGCGGAGAGCCCCTCACGGCAGACCTGAGCGGATCCCCTCTCCGACCGGCATCGGGGACCCCATCCGGCGCTTCGATGCCCCGGCGGGGGGAAATGCGGATCCCGGTGCACATGCGGAGAGGGGAAGGCGATCCGGTGCCGATCGGAGAGGCGCAGGGTGGAAGACACGCATATACCTCTGAACCGCGAGGAAAACCTTAACTCCTCATGCGGGATCAGCGTCCGCATGGCTCCCGATCTGTCCGGGGCGCGGTCGGCCGCTGCAGCCGCGAAGAGCGCGACCATCGCCCTCGTCGCCCGGGACATGGCATTCAGCCTGGAGCGGATCCCGGTTCCCGCCGGGGCGCTGGTCAGCATCGAGTTCGAGAACCGCGACGAGGGCGTCCCCCATAACTTCGCCCTGTACGAGAACGAGTCCGCGGAGGATCCTCTCTTCGTCGGCGAAATCGTGAGCGGCCCGGCAGCGATCACCTACGTCTTCGAGGCTCCGGATTACCGCGGGGACTTCTTCTTCCGCTGCGACGTCCACCCCACCCTGATGCGGGGGCGGTTCGTCACGGTATAGGCCCAGGACCGGGGGTGCCCGGGCACTCCCGCCCCGCACCGCCGATCGATCGCGGGTATGCGGGGGGCTGTCGCTGTACGGCAGATCCCCTCTCCCTTCCCGCAGGCGTGCAGTCCGGAAGTACGGCGGGGGATCGGGGCGGCCGCCCTCTCTACCCGCGCCCCTTCCTGCCGGGCCGTCTGGCCGCCCCGCGGCGCGGGGCATACTGGACGGCGCTCATCTCCTCGTTGAGGGGGGTGTAGAACAGCATCTGGTCTTCGTCCACCAGGCAGTACTGGCATCCGCCCAGCCAGGCTTCAGCAGCGAACTCGAACTCCATGGCGATACCATGGGGCTGACCGCATATCAACTTTCTCAGAATCCCGATCGGCCGAGAACTCCCTGGATTTTCCGGAATGGCTGCGGCAGGTTTGGATTGGGCGGACGGAGCAGATCGGCCGGCAGGCGGCGAAGGTTTCGCGCTTCAATATGCACATTTAATGTCTGCAACGCCGAATACTCTTATCCCGATAGAGAGTGGCGTTCCGCCTGCAGGGGATGCAATGCCGGCCACGAGCAGCAGAGCCCGGAGCCTTCGAGAGAAGACTGCCCTCGCCTGGGATCGGATCTACCGCATGGACTGCATCGAGGGCATGCGATGCCTGGAGGACGGCGTCGTGGACGTGATCGTCACCTCCCCGCCCTACAACATCGGCAAGCCGTACGCCCGCTACGACGACTGCAGGCCCCGCGGAGAGTATCTCGACTGGCTGGAGCGGGTCGCCGTGGAGGCGAGGCGCATCCTCAAAGACGACGGATCGTTCTTCCTGAACATCGGCGGAAAACCGAGCGATCCCTGGATCCCCCTGGATGTCGCCCAGCGGTTCCGCAGCCACTTCGTGCTGCAGAACACCATCCACTGGATCAAGTCGATCGCCATCCAGAAGGCGGATGTGGGCAACTACGACGCGATCTGCGGGGATATCGCCGTCGGGCACTACCAGCCGGTCAACAGCGCAAAGTATCTCAGCCAGTGCCACGAGCACATCTTCCACTTCACGAAGGACGGCGACGTGCCCCTGGACAAACTTGCCATCGGCGTCAGTTACCAGGACAAGAGCAACATCGGGCGGTGGAAGCGGGCACGGGGGGATCTCCGCGAACGGGGCAACACCTGGTTCGTCCCCTACACCACGATCCGCCGATCCCGTCCTCACCCGACCACCTTTCCCGTGAAGCTCGCGGAGATGTGCATCCGCCTGCACGGGGTCTCTCCCGGGACGACGGTCCTGGATCCGTTCATGGGCATCGGAAGCACGGCGGTCGCCTGCGTGCAGCAGCAGATCCGATTCCTCGGCTTCGAGATCGATCCCGAGTACCGCGCGATCGCGCTCGAGAATGTGGAGCGGGCGAGAGGAGCCCTGCAGTCGGTGCAGGAGCGGTGAGGCAGCCGCACACCCGCGTCGCTTATTACGCCGACGGCCGAAAGACTGTACGGATGCATGCGCTGGCCGCCTTTGCCGTCTCCCTCGCCTTCATCACCGTCATCGGGATCCGCTACCGCATCATGCCCTTCATCAGCCTGATCGCCGCTTCCCTCCTCTACGGCCTGCTGGCGGGCATGGACCCCGGGACCGTGGTCGACGCGATCGCCCGGGGGCTCGGGAGCGTCTTCTCCCTCCTCGCCGTCGTCATCTTCTGCGGTTCGGTAATCGCCCAGGTGCTGCGGCAGGGCGGATACCTGGAGCGTATCGTGGCGGATATCCAGAGGATCTCCCATAGGCCTCTGCAGGCCTCCGCTGTCTCGGGGTACCTCCTCTCCGTCCCCCTGATGTGCAGCATCACCAGTTTCGTCATCCTGGCGCCGGTCGTCTCCCGCCTGCAGGGCGGGGAGGCGCCGTCGAGGCACGCCCTCTATCTGGCCGCCATCGGCGGGGTCGTCTCCTTCGCGCTCCTCTACCCGTCGCCCGTCGTCTTCAGCATCGTATCGATCCTCGGCATCCATCCCGAGTCCCCGTGGACGATCGACTGCCTCACCCTCCCTCTCTCGCTGGTCCTGCTCGCCGCGATCGTCGTCCTGTGGGGAGGGCGGCGGAAGAGCCCGCAGGGGGAGCCCCGAACCCCTCCGTCCGTCTCGAGCCTGCGGGCCTGGTCGCCGATCGGTGTCCCGGTCCTCTTCTTCCTTGTCGGGTCCCTGGCCCCCCCGCTCCGCCTTCTCGCCGATGTCAACCTGGCGCTCCTCGCCGGTCTGGCCGCCGCCCTTCTGGTCGCCGGGGAGGACCTGCGGCTGGACGCCGTCAGCAGCGGGACGAAGAACGCGGGCGTCATCATCTTCGACCTCACCGCCGCCGGGGCGCTGGGGGCCACGATCGCCGCGAGCGATTTTCCCGCGCAGGCATACGGGGTCTTCAGCGGCGTGCTGCCCCCGGTATTCATCCCGTTCGTCCTGGCTGCGCTGGTGCAGACCGCCCAGGGATCGAGGGTGACCACGGCGGTCGTCACCGCCGGCATGGTCAGCGCAACGCCTGTCGCCGCCGCCGTCCACCCCTTCGCCCTCCTCCTGATGATCTGCGCGGGAACCTGCACGTTCTCCTACGTGAGCGATCCCTTCTTCTGGCTCATGCAGCGGATCACCGCCGATCCGTTCCCCGCCGTGGTGCGGAGGTTCACGCTGCCGCTCGCCCTGGTGGGGCTCGCCGTTTTGGCCGCCGCGCTGGTCGTGGATCTGGTCGCCTGAGAGCCGCCGAGAGGGGAGCCGTCACTCCTCGTCCACAGTCCAGCTGATAGCGCCCGCGCAGGTGCGGCAGGAGGGGCCGGGGGGAGAGGGGCGGCGGAGCCGCGCCTCGTAACTCCACGCGCAGCGGTCTGAACAGAAGTAGTGCTGCTTCTCCGCGAGAGGCGCGCCGCACATCTTGCAGCGGGCGGGCGTTCTTCTGCTAGCCTGCGGATCGTCCGTATTCTCCATCTCCTCTGCATAGTCTCTGTCCCGGGAGCATATAAGGCGGTATGGCGGCGCGCCGTTGCCGCGGAGGGCGGAACCACGGTATGCCCGGCATCGGCCGGAACGCCCCTCCTGCCACCGCGGGGAGATCGCGGGCGGCGAAGGATTTCCCGAACAGGGGCTCTGCAGAAACGCTCTCACAGTGCCGATCCCGGTGGCGGGAGCGTGCTCCCCCGTCGCGGCCGGGGGCGTCTCCATTGGAGGCCGACGGCATTGCTGCCTGCCCGCAGGGTCGGACGATCTGCCCGAACGCGTGTCCGCGGTTTTCGCCCCGTCAGCATCCTCTTCGGGAGCGCAGGGGCTTTTCGGAGAGTCGAGAAGACCGGATCCGCGGCGGGATGGCGAAGGAATCCTCAGGGATTGCCGGCAGGGATGGATCGGGCAGCAGGAATCCCCGTCCCTCGTTCCAGGGGCGGTGCGATCCGCCGGGCAGATCCGCCAGCGGTTCGACGCACCCGCCCCCGTCGTGCCGCGCGGTGGCGGCGGGGGGTCAGGGTCGCCCGGCGTCCGATCGGGCCGTCACAACCATCTGAGTGTTTTTTTATACCGGTTCCGCCATGGGGGGTTGCGGTGAATCGGATGCCACCACCGTACAGGAACGAAGAGGATCTGCCCTATCTCATACGGCAGGAACTGCCCGAACACGCCCGGGAGATCTGGATGGAGGCCGCAAACTCCGCGTGGGAGCAGTACAGGGATCCGGAATCGAGGCGGGATCCGGGCGAGTCGCGCGAGGAGGTCACCTACAAGGTCGCCTGGGCTGCCGTGAAGCAGGAGTACGAGAAGGACGAATCCAGCGGCGAGTGGAAGCGGAAGGAGATGGGCTGATTATTCTCGATCCCGCAGCACCGGGGTGTCTCATGGGGGAACCGAAAGATCAGCGCCCTGAACGCCCATCTGCCTACCCGGATCCCGGGAAGGGCCGGGTGCGGAGCATGTCTGCCAGGAGTTAGCCTGTGCCTATCCGTTCAAAAGACGGGTGATCACGGGCAGCTGGATTCCGAACCGCCTGTCGAGAACCGCCAGGGTGGCCCAGGGGATGATGTCGATGATGGGGATCAGGTCCAGAGCCCCCGCAAGCACGGAATTGCGCTTCGGCACTCCCAGGCGCAGGAGCAGCAGTGTCTCGACGATGGAAAGCGGGAGCTCGTAGACGAGCCCCAGCCCGACGAGATCCAGGGGGATGAGATCGGCCAGGTCGATCACCAGTGCGGTGCACAGGAGAACGCCGCTCTCGACATCGAGATGCCCGGAGTGCGTGTTGGCCGTACTCCCCGTACCATACGCGGTCATGTTCCGCCACCTGTTGTAAAAGAGCGTACGGCCGCCTCCTTTAAGGCTTTGCTGCCCGGACGCGAATCGGATCCCGGAGGGAAGGGGGGGTGCCCCGCTGCTGGATACGGCATTCTCGCCGGCATTCCGGAGAGCTATCGCGCGGCAGAGGAGGGAAGCCCGAACCCCCGGGGAAGGATGAGGCCCGTCCATCCCTCGACAGAGCCTTTTGCGCCGCATGCTGACGCATTCTGTCATGACTCCTCTCCGCGAGAGAAGATCTGAACCATTCAGCCATCCTTTTGGCCGAAAAGGGTCGTGGAACAGGCGGGCAGCAGCCCAGGCGGGTTTTTTGCAGAGCAGATGCCGGCGGCACAGGAACGACAGGCGGGATGCGGACCGGTTGTTCACCGCAGGTGCTGCAGGATCCAGCTCCGCACGTCCGCATACACATGAGAGGCGGCTTCCCGGAGCGCGTGCCCCGCTCCCTCGTAGAGGATCAGGGACGCACGCCCGCGGGCCAGATCCCTGGCGGCCTCCGAACAGCAGGGGGGCAGCACACGGTCCGCACCGCCGTGGATCAGCAGGACAGGCACATCCGCGGGCATGCGGGCAAGCGGTTCGGCCCCGAAACACTGCGTCGAGAGGGTGACGATGGTGCGGACGGCGGGATCGGCCGCCGCCGCCTGCACGACCGCGGCGCCGCCCAGGGAGTGGCCGATCAGCCCCACGGAGCGGACGCCCTGACGCTTCAGGAATCGGACACCCAGTACGGTATCCAGCGCCGCCTCTCCCAGATAGGCGGGATGGCGGTAGCGGACCCGAAGGCAGCGGATACCCCTCTCCCGCAGATCCTCGCTGAGGCGGGGGTAGAGGTTCCTCGCAGGGGAGTCGAATCCGCCGCCCGCACCCCCGACCATGACCACTCCCCGCTCGGACCCCCCGGCGTCGTAGTACCGGCAGTGGACGCTCCCCCTGTCGGTCTGGATTGCCAGCGGGCGGTAGGGTCTGCCGTGCACGGGCTCCAGCACGACGTGCTGCACCGTCGCCTCGAGTGTCGACCCCATCACCTCCATCCGCACCCGTCCCGGCATGGAGTCGCGGTAGGACTGCAGGGCAGATTAAGGATACGGTCGCGGAGGACGGTGCAGCGCTTGTCCGCGCATCCCGATCGGATTCTTCAGGGATCGGTGGAATACATCACCTGGGGAGGCAAGATCGTGCAGATCACCGTACGGCCCGCCGGAATCCGGGACATCGAGACCATTGCAGAGAACAACCGCGCCATGGCCCGGGAGACGGAGGGGCGGGAGCTGGATCCGCCCATCGTGCGGAGAGGAGTGGAGGCGGTCATCCGGGACCCCGCACGGGGATTCTACCTGCTGGCGGAGCACGAGGGGGAGGTCGTGGGCCAGTGCATGGTCACCTTTGAGTGGAGCGACTGGCGATGCGGCACCTTCTGGTGGATCCAGAGCGTCTACGTGCGCGGGGAGTGGCGGCGCAGGGGGATCTTCCGGCGGCTCTTCGGCACGCTGGCGGCCCAGGCGCGGTCGCGCCCCGATGTGGCGGGATTGCGGCTCTACGTGCGGCGGGAGAACCGCGCTGCACAGGCCGCCTACCGGAGCGCCGGCATGGAGGAGACCCGGTACGCGATGTTCGAAACCGTCTTCCAGCGGGGCGATCCGGCATCTCCGCCCCACGGGCATGCGGGACGCGATCCCGTGGACGCACCTCCCCCCGCACGTTCCGGCATATGCTGACCGCTACAACAATTGCAAAGGCTCATCAACCGGTCGCCACGAAGCACTGATCATGCAGATCGGATTCGTACCCTTTGCCGAACGAACCACCGAATGGGAGAAGAGCTACCGCAGCATCTATACCGTGAAGTGCGCCACATGCGGGCAGGAGTTCAGGACGGAGAACCAGAAAAGGAGATTCTGCTCCAACCTCTGTCTCCGCCGCCAGAGGAAAGGCTCTAGATCCCTGAAATAACCTCCCCATCCATACGGTTCGGCGGGGAGGTGTACACCCTTTTCCGCGGTGCGGCAGCATAACCCCCGCTCTCGATGGCCCCGCCGGGCATGCATTATTTATACGATGCCGGCGGTCTCATGGCCGCGAGCAATGGGTGTCTACGAGATCGGCTGGCGGATCGGAGAGCGCCACCTTTGCCGCCTGATCTGCTACGAGGATGCCGTGCTGGAAGACGGCGTCTTCCTGAGCATCCTGCGGTGCCGCCGCCGGGGGAGCGGAACCCCCTGCATGGAGCGGTTCATCGACGTCATGGCGCGGATGGGCTATTCGGGCATACGGCTCGAGGCCTATCCCATGGACTATCCTCCGGGGCAGGCACCGCGGGAGGCGGTGCAGAGGCTGGTGCGGTGGTACGAGCGGTTCGGATTCCGTCTTCGGAGGAACTTCCGCGAGGACTCCTACAACGAGATGGTCCTGGCGCTGTAGCCGCCGGAGAGGGGGTGGAGTCCTTACCAACTATCGGGGCAGGGCAGGGTACGGTTTCATAGCGGGGCTCTTATATGCGCGGACATCCTAGAGCGGTAACACGGAGTGAGCCAATGCAGGCAGGATTCATCGGCCTCGGGCATCTGGGAACGGCGATGGCGCGGAGGCTCATCGCCGAGGGAGTCGATCTGGTGGTCTGGAACCGAACCCGTGAGAAGGCGCTGGGTCTGGGCGTTCCGGTGGCGGACAGCCCGGGCGATCTGATATCCCGCGTCGACCTGGTGTTTCTGAACCTCTTCGACAGCCGGGCGGTCGGCGAGGTCCTCTCCGCCGAGGACGGGATTCTCTCAGGCGACTGCAGGGGCAGACTCATCGTGGACACCACGACCAACCACTTCGATCGGGTCCCCGAGTTCTACGCAAGCGTCCGCGGGCAGGGCGCCGAGTACCTGGAGGCCCCGGTCCTCGGCAGCGTGGTCCCGGCTTCCCAGGGGGCGCTCACCATCCTCGTGAGCGGGGATGCGGCCGCATACGAGCGGGCCGAGCCGTTCCTGAAGCGGCTGGGAAAGAGCATCTTCTACCTGGGGGAACCGGGGCTCGCCACGCGCATGAAGCTGGTCAACAACCTCGTGCTGGGTTCGTTCATGGCGACGCTCGCAGAAGCGGTTGCCTTCGGGGAGGCCGCGGGCGTGGAGCGGGAGAGGGTCGTCGCGATCCTGCTCGCGGGTGCGGGAAACTGCGGTGTGCTCGCCGCCAAGAAGGACAAACTGATCGCGGAGGACTTCTCGACCCACTTCTCTTCCGCCCTCATCTACAAGGACCTGCACTACCTCCAGGATCTCGCACGGACGCTGAAGAGGCCGCTCTTTACGGGCAGCGTCGCGAAGGAGCTCTTCGGCATGGCGCACGCGCGGGGGCTCGAACACCTGGACTTCTCGGCCATCTACACCGTGCTGAGGGAGTACTGAACGGGGGGCTGCATGCCTACAGGAATCCGCATCCGCATCGGAAACGTCTCCCTGGAGGGGCAGCTCGCCGACACCCCCGCCGCCGCCGAGATCGCCCGCCGCCTTCCCATCGAGGCGGCGCCCCGCGAGTGGGGCGACGAGTTCTACTTCGAGATCCCCGTGGATCTGCCGTCCGACGAGACCGCGACTACAGCCGTGGACGTCGGGGACATCGGCTACTGGCCGCCGGGACGGGCGCTTGCCATCTTCTTCGGCCCCACACCGATGAGCAGCGGGAACCGCCCCGTGCCGGCGAGCGCCGTGAACCTGGTCGGGCGGGTGACGGGGGACGCGGCGCTGCTGCGGCAGGCGAAGGGCGCCGACCGGATACGGCTGGAACGCGCCTGACGAACGCCCCTCCGGGCGATGGAGAGGGAGACGATGCGGCGGCATTCCTTTTATACGGGGCGGTGCGATGTACAGCCATGGAGGATCCGACGCAGTTCTTCGAGAAGGACAACTTTGCCCGGGAAGCCGGCATCGAGCTCCTGGAGACGGGTCCCGGAAGGGCCCGGGTGCGGATGGAGATCGCGGACAGGCACAAGAACAGCCACGGAACAGTCCACGGCGGGGCGATCTTCACCCTCGCGGATGCCGCATTCGCCCTGGCATCCAACTCCCACGGGATCCCGGCCGCGGCGATCAATGCCCACATCTCCTACATGAAATCCGCCCGTTCGGGGACGCTCTACGCCGATGCCGAGGAGTTCTCGGCGAACCCGAAGCTCGCCACCTACGTCGTGAGAGTGACCGACGCCGCCGGGGAGAGGATTGCCATCTTCCAGGGGATGGTCTACCGCAGGACCCCGGGCCGATCGCCCTGATCGACGGCGGGAGGCGTCTGCCGCTCCCATGCCCGCGGCTGCCGCGGAGAATCGCTGACAGGCCTCCGGGAGAGCGCAAGCTTTACCTTTTCGGAGCGGGAAGTACCGCCGTCTGCCGGGGGTCGCGCACGTGGAATTCTCCCGTCTGGTGCAGTACCTGGAAGAGCTGGAGGCGACCGCATCCCGCAATCGCATGGTCTCCCTCCTGGCAGAGATGCTCCGGGAGAGCACGGCGGACGAGATCGGCACCGTCTGCTACCTGGTCCTGGGGGAGATCGCGCCGGGCTACTCCGGCCTGTTCATGGGCCTCGGGGAGCGCCTCGTTCAGGCGGCCATCGCTCTAGCATTCGGCCTGGACGAGGGGGAGGTGGCGAAGAAGAAAGCGGTCGGCGACTGGGGTGATGTTGCCTTCCGGGTCGGCGGGGACCAGAAGCCTGTCCGCCCCGATCTTCCGCCCTTCCCGTTTCCCCTCACCGTCGTGGACGTGCACCGCGGATTCCTCCAGATCGCGCAGGCAAAAGGGGGCGGTGCCCGCGATGCGAAGGTACGGATCCTGGCCGCGATGCTGGCGGGGTCCAGCCCGCGGGAGAGGCGCTACCTCGTCCGCCTGGCGACCGGGGAGATGCGGCTCGGGGTGGGGGACATGACCGTCCTTGATGCGCTCGCGGAGGCGTACCTGGGGTCGCGGAAGGAGCGCCGGGCGCTCGAGCACGCCTACAACATCACCTCGGATATCGGGCTCGTGGCACGGACACTGAAGGAGAAGGGAGTCTCGGGAGTGGAGGCCCTCGGGATCTCGCTCTTCCGCCCCATCCAGCCCATGCTCGCCCAGCGGATTGGCAGGCTCTCGGATATTCCGGCAAAGATGCACTCGGAGTACGTCTCCGTGGAAGAGAAGTACGACGGGGAGCGGATCCAGGCCCACAAGCAGGAGGACGAGATCCGACTCTTCTCCCGCCGGCTGAACGATGTGACGGCGCAGTTTCCGGATGTCGCCGAGCAGGTGAGGACACACGTCCGTGCGGAGTCCGCGATCCTGGATGGGGAGGTGGTCGCCTATGATATCGGAAAGGGGGTGTATTACCCCTTCCAGCAGCTGATGCAGCGGAGGAGGAAGTACCGCGTGGAGGAGTACGCCGTGCGGTATCCGGTCCGCTACATGGTCTTCGACCTCCTCTACAGGGAGGGGGAGTCCCGCCTGACGGATCCTTTCCCGGTGCGGCGGGAGGTCCTGGAGCAGACGATAGAGAACGGCGACTATATCGCCGTCACCCGGCGGATCGTAGCAAAAGAGCTCGACCGGATCGAGGAGTTCTTCCTGGACTGCATCGAGCGCGGTCTGGAGGGGATCCTGATCAAGTCCTGCGCCGAAGACTCCCGCTACCAGGCCGGCTCCCGCGCATGGCAGTGGATCAAGTGGAAGCGCAGCTACGGCACGGAGCTGACGGACACCCTGGATCTTGCTGTTGTGGGGGCATACGACGGGCGGGGGAGGCGGGCGGGCACCTACGGATCCCTCCTCTGCGCCGCCTACCACCATGAAGCGGACATCTTCCAGACCGTCTGCAGGCTGGGGACGGGATTCTCGGATGCGGAGCTGCAGGCGCTGCCGCAGAGGCTTGCCGACGCGGCGACCGCAACGAAACCCGCCCGCCTCATGGTCCGGCGGCAGGCGGAGCCGGACCACTATTTCGTCCCGAAGCACGTTCTTGAGGTGCTGGGTTCGGAGATCACCCAGAGCCCGATCCATACCTGCGGGTGGGACGAGCGGGAGCAGCGGGGTCTCTCCCTCCGCTTCCCCCGGTTCGTGCGGTGGCGGGAGGATCGGGCGGCGGAGGAGGCGACCACGGTCGAGGAGGTCGAGCGCATGTACCGGGAGCAGGGCGAGGCGGCAGAGCATGCAGAAGGCAGGAAGGATTAGGAACAGCGAGGTGGCGGGGATCCTCTACGAGATCGCCGATCTTCTCCAGATCAAGGGGGTCCCCTTCAAGCCCCGTGCATACCGCCGGGCCGCCCAGGCGATCGAGACGCTTCCGGAGGACATCACGACCGTCTGCGAGCGCGGGCAGCTCGAGGAGATTCCCGGGGTCGGCGAGAGCATCGCGGAGAAGATCGAGGAGATCCTCAAGTTCGGCCGCCTCGCCTATTTGGAGACGCTGCGCAGGGAGCTTCCCGCGGGAGTCGAGGAGCTCACGAAGGTGGAGGGGCTCGGCCCGAAACGAGCCCTCCTGCTCAACAAAAAACTGAAGATCCGCACCCTGGACGAGCTCGAGGCGGCGGCGCGATCGGGAAAGATCCGCGGCCTGCCGGGGTTCGGGAAGAAGTCGGAGGAGAACATCCTCCTCTCCCTGGAGCGGGCGAAGAAGGTCGGGCACCGCTACCTTCTCGGCTACATCCTCCCGATCGCGCAGGACATCCAGCGGCGGATGGAAGAGTCCGGTACCGTCTCGACGATCAGCCTCACGGGATCGATCCGCCGCCGCAAGGAGACCATCGGCGACGTGGACATCCTGGCGGTCTCCCCGGATCCGGAACGGGCCATGGAGGCGTTCCTGGGAATCTCCGGCATCGCCCAGGTGCTGGCCCGGGGCACGACCAAGAGCAGCATCGTCCTCACGAACGGCCTCCACGTCGATCTCCGGGTGGTCGGGAGGGATAGTTACGGCGCCGCCCTCCAGTACTTCACGGGCTCCAGAGAGCACAACATCCGTCTCCGCGAGCTGGCAATCGAGCGGGACTGGAAACTCTCGGAGTACGGGCTGATCGAGCGGAGCACGGGGGCGGTGATCGCCGCGGAGAGCGAGGAGGAGATCTACAGCGCCCTTGGGCTGGCATACATCGAGCCGGAGCTGCGCGAGGATCGCGGGGAGATCGACGCCGCACGGGAGGGGCGGCTGCCGGATCTCGTCCGGTACGGTGACGTGAGAGGGGATCTCCATGTGCACACCTCGTGGAGCGAGGGGAGCAACACGATCGAGGAGATGGCGGAGGCCGCCCGATCCCTCGGCTACGAGTACATCGCCATCTGCGACCACACGAAGGCGCTGCCGGTTGCCCGCGGGCTGACCGAGGAGGAGATCCGAGAGCAGATGCGGGAGATCGAGAGGCTGAACCGCCGCCTGGACGGGTTCACCGTCCTCGCCGGGGTTGAGGGCAACATCGACCGGGGCGGGAAGCTGGATATCGACACCGCGGTGCTCCGGGATCTGGACGTGGTGGTCGCGAGCGTCCACTCGGGGTTCAAGCAGTCCGAGGCGGAGATGACCGAACGGCTGCTGACCGCCATGCACAACGAGCACGTGGATATCATCGGCCACCCCACCGGCAGGCTGATCCATCAGCGGGAGCCCTACCCGATCGATCTGGCCCGCATCTTCGCGGCCGCATCCGAACTCGGCACGCTCCTGGAGATCAACGCCTTCCCACGGCGGCTCGACCTCTCCGACGTCAACTGCCAGCGGGCCCGCGAGCAGGGGGTGCGGTTATCGATCGGCTCCGACGCCCACAACCGCAGCAACCTCCGTTACATGGAGTTCGGGGTGGCGACGGCGCGGCGCGGCTGGCTGGAGAAGAAGGACGTCGTGAACACCCTCCCGCTGCAGGACCTCCGGGCGCTGCTCGCGCGAGGACGGTAGCCCGAACCGATCAGGATTCATCTGCCCTGCAGTCCTTGGCACATGCCAGCATTTCTCTGACCTTCTGCACCGAATAGCGCGGTGCACGGTTGGAAGTGTGGATCGGCCTCGTACACGGGACTGAGTAGGATCAATCTCAATTGCACCCGCTCTGTCGAAATCCTCATCGAGGTTGCCGGCGTTCTAGCATCCCCAGGGGAGGGGTCTTGCCCCTCCCCCACCTTCGTGCGATAGGGATGTTTCACCATCATCGGTATTCAGGATCCAGACCCGCGTTGGCCTCTCCCGAGCGGGGCCATCGCACAGGGGGGCCTTTCCTGAGAATATGCCGCCCCGGATCATTACCCCCCTCCGATGCGGATTTCAGCAGAGCACGCCATGAACCGGAGGCTCATCGATGAGCACGAAAACGGGTGATAGTCGACCCGTATCTTTTTACTTCTGGGAGAATGTTGCGTGGGTAGAGGCAGATCAGGCCAATTTCGGCTTGGGTCCTGAAACCTGTTACAGAGCTTGATCGTGGTTCCGAATCGATGAGTGTGCTGCGAGCACGGAGATCCGTCTATCTCTGTCACACCACGCCGCCTCTACCCGCCGAATCTCAGGGGGGGCTAATGGAACTTGTATCCCCGCGCGGATACAGCCTGTGGATCAGACGTCCACAGGTCCTACATTTCGGGAGCAGTATACCCGGAGTGACGGGTCATTCGACGATCCGTCAATTCTCTACGGTGTTTGGCAGTTTAACGGAGTTGCTGGCCCGCCGTGAAACATCCGTGAAATCCGCGAACGCACGAGGACTCACCGGCAACGGGTCGAAGAACGAACAATCCATGAAAGCAGGATCCATAAACTGCTGGTGAGGAATGGCATCCGGTTGTCAGAGGTCCTTTTCGGTATCTTTGGGAAATCCAAACTATTGATTATCACCGGCCTCGTCGGGGGAAACCCGATCGAGCGCATCCTGGAAACCATTCACGAGCCTCGAATTCTCAAGAAGAGAGACGAGATCGAACGGGCCATCTGTGGGGAACTCGGTGAAACCGATCTCTTTGTCATTTGGCAATCCCTCGAGTCCGTCGGGCATCATGACTCCCACATTGCTCGGTATGAAGAGGCAATCCTCAGACATCTCGCCGGTACCCGGAATCCCCGGAGGTCGTTATGAGCGTTCCGGGGTATCCGGTACACCATTGGCTCGGCAATTCTCGCTGAGATCGGTGATGTCAACCAGTCTGCCACTCCGAAGCGCCTGGTGAGCCGGGCAGGACTCGCACAGGCAGTATATGCGTCTGCAGGAAAAACCGCACACGGACTCATCACCAAACGAGGATCGAAATTTCTCAGGACGATGCTCGTCGAAGCGGCGCAAACGATTGCCCGTGGCAAACCAAATCTGCTGAAACAGTTCTTTCTCCGTATCCGTTCACGAATAGGGTGTAAAAAGGCGATTGTGGCGCTGGCGCGGAAGGTTTTTTTCAATTATTCATCATCTCCTCGCGAATCGTGAGATGTACGCAGAATCGCCGGGAACGGCGAAGAAAGTGAAACTACCCAAGATCCGTTCCGAACCGGGAATCGATCATAACGAGATGATCCAACTCCTTGCTCGGGCAGGATACATCGTTCGGAAGCTGAACGCCGAGTGACGATCGGAAGCGAAGAAAAGCAGGTTGGTCGAGCGGACGCTTTGCGTATCTATAGGGGGTTTTCATGCCAGCCAAAAACAGGCATGGTTGATTACGGACGCAGAAAGATAAGGGATGTTGAAAGGGCGATACGCCCCCTCCCCCTTCAGCTCGCAGACACTGCGGCGGGCTGTCCTCCCGCTCCCCGCTTCTTCACCGCCTCGTCGTAGACCAGCCAGTTCCGCTCCCACTCCGGGTTGCGGGTCCGCAGCTTCTCGAGAACCTGCTGGCGGATCTCGCCGGTGCTCACCCCTTCGCCTGCGCTCCGCTCGACGTCCCGCGCAATCTCACGGGCGTACTCCGGCGGAGCCCCGGACTTCACGGCGCTCACGACGATCTTCTCCTGCATGAAGGGCTCCTGACTTCCATCTCTCTTCCGAACCATTGCCATGGTGGATCACCTCGCAAGGCGACTATTCTCAATAGCTTCTAGTATTTAAGCGTTGAGGCAGGTCCCGCGCGGATCCTCCCGCATTCCGCCGCCTCGACGGTTCGAACGGCGCCGGCAGCAGGGGCTGACGGGTCGGTGCGCCGATCGGTCGGGGGAGGGGAAGCATCGAGACCTCCGGGCGGCAGCCCGGTGCCGCCGGGAGAGGGTGTACCGTTCCCAGACATCAGATCGCGAGGAATCCCTGCGGTGCGAGGCTGGTGGCGAGCGTCACCGCGTTGATATCCCGGTGCTCGATCCAGGCGGCGGTCTCCTGGTTCCTCTCGTCCATCCAGAACTGCTCGATCGCCTCACCCAGCGGGGCGTATGCTGCCAGGGACTCGACCCGCCGCTGCAGAGAACCCGGGAACGACTCCCGGTTCTCCCCGACGAGGTGCTGCCGGAGAAGATCGGCTCCTTTGAGCCCGATCGAGAGCCCCAGTTCGCGGAAGGGCAGACGGCACTCCGCCGGCAGGTGCAGGGTTCCACCTTCGGCGAAGGCCCGGAGGCCGCTCGAGGCGGCTGCCGCGACGGACTCCAGCAGGGATCCGTAGCGGAACCCTCCCGCGACGATCACCTGGGCGATTCGCGCCGCGTCGAAGAGGAGTCCGCCGATGCCGAGGGGATCAGAGGTCTCCCAGCGCATCCCCCGGCAGATGGCAGCCATGTCGGCAATCTCCGCGGCGAGAGCCGGCTGCGGGGAGGCTCCCACGTCCCGCGCCGCCAGCTGCAGCTCGCTGTAGGTGACGAGGCCGTCGAGGGGATCGTGCTGTCCCATGGCGGCGACGAGCGGGCGGGTGAGGTCGATGCTCATCTTCCAGTACATCCGCTTCCGCCCGCCGGCGGGAGGGGCATAGACGAACGCGGCGTGAGTCGTGCGGGCAAATTCCAGCGCCCAGCGGATGTATGTCGGATCTTCGAAGACCCGTGCGGTCCGGCCGAGCGCATGCATCCACTTGGTTGCGTAGTGGTAGTACTGGCCGTCCCGGTCCCACTCCCGGCGCTCGTCCGGGGCTTCGCCGGGACTGCGTTCGTTCAGGGGCTTTCCGATCCGCAGCCCGCCGGCGGTCGGATGGAGCTCGCCCTCCCGCCCGCTCAGGCCGCTGATCCAGCCGCAGCGGGGATCGTCGTCGCGGTGCCGCCCCAGGGTGTGGTGCACCTGTCCGACGAGACGCAGGGCGAGGTTGCCGAAGGCCGCGTCCTGCGTGCGCCGGAACAGTTCCAGGAGCGTGCAGACGGCGAACGCATCCGTCCAGAGGTAGCGCCGCGGATGGGCGTCGGGCGGTGCAAGCCCGGTGCGGCGGGCAAAATCCAGCAGGATCTCCGAGACGTATGCATCGACCGCTGCAGGCTGCACAGTCGCAACCTGTCTCCGGAGTTAAAAAGGTTAGCCGTGATCTAAAGCACCGATCGCCGATGCGCGGACGTCGCGCGACAGGCCGATAAATGCCGCTCTCGTTGCACCGTTTTCCTGGCAAATAGCACATGGAGGGCGGATCCGCATTCCCGGCGGAATCGAGGCTCCATCGCCGTCCGGACATCCCTCGATTGCGGCCTGCGCCGCGGAGCGTGTCCGAAATCGATCACGATTAATTATATTGGATAATTTATAAATAATAAAATATATTACCTGTGGGTCTCAGATCCTATGTACAGTGTTTCTGTGATGGATGTACAGAGCTCCACCAATGCTGACCCCCGATCTCCTGCGGAACGTGCGGGCAGGAGATGGGTATACGACTTTACCGAAGGCGACGGCCGGGACAGGATGCTCCTCGGCGGCAAAGGCGCGAACCTCTGCGAGATGACGCAGATCGGGATCAACGTCCCGCCCGGTTTCGTGATCACCACGGAGGCCTGCCGGGCCTACCTCGAGGATCCGGACCGCAACCTTCCCGCCGGTCTGCTCGGCCAGGTGCGCGCCGCCCTTGCCGCCGTCGAGGCAAAAACCGGGCGGCAGTTCGGCGGCAGGGATCACCCGCTCCTCGTCTCGGTCCGCTCCGGCTCCGCCCTCTCGATGCCGGGCATGATGGACACCATCCTCAACCTCGGGCTGAATTCCGGGACGCTCCAGGGGCTGATCGCCGAGAGCGGGAACGAACGGTTCGGATACGACGCCTACCGCCGCTTCATCCAGCTCTTCGGCAAAGTCGCCCTGGGTGTCGCGGAGGAGAAGTTCGATGCCGAGTTCGAGGCGGTCAAGAGAGAGGGCGGCGTGAGAGAGGATCTGGAACTCACCGCCCGGCACCTGCGCGAGATCGCCGATCGGTTCCTCCGGGTCGTCGAGAAGGAGACGGGGCGTCCGTTCCCCGCGGATCCCTGCGAGCAGCTGGAGATCGCAATCAAGGCGGTCTTCAACTCCTGGATGGGGAAGCGCGCCGTGGACTACCGCCGTGAGTTCCGGATCACCCCCGAAATGGCGAACGGGACCGCGGTGAACGTAGTCGCCATGGTATTCGGCAACATGGGCGACGACTCCGCCACGGGCGTCGCCTTCACGCGGGACCCGGGCAGCGGCGAGAACGTCCTCTTCGGCGAGTACCTGACGAACGCCCAGGGCGAGGACGTGGTCGCCGGGGTTCGCACGCCGAAGCCCGTCGCAGCGCTGGCAGAAGAGATGCCGGACCTCTACCGCCAGCTCCTCGACCTCCGCGACCGCCTGGAGAGGCATTACCGCGAGGTCCAGGACTTCGAGTTCACCATCGAGAGAGGGGTTCTCTACTGCCTGCAGACCCGCAACGGCAAGATGAACGCCGCCGCCCTCGTCAAGACATCTGTCGATATGGTCAACGAGGGTCTCATCGACCGGCGCCGGGCGATCCTGCGGATCCCGCCGGAGCTGCTCGAGCAGCTCCTCTTCCCCCGCCTGGATCCCGAGGCGGATGCAGCCCCCGTCGCACGCGGACTCGCCGCATCCCCGGGGGCCGCGGCGGGCATCGCGGTCTTCGACGCCGACCGCGCCGAGAAGCTGGGGCGGGGCGGAGAGCGGGTGATCCTGGTCCGGGAGGAGACCAAGCCGGAGGACATCCACGGATTCTTCGCCTCCGAGGGCATCCTCACGAGCCGGGGCGGCAAGACCTCCCATGCCGCCGTCGTCGCGCGCGGCATGGGCAAACCCTGCGTCGCCGGCGCCGAGGGGATCCACGTGGACGTCTCGCTGCGGAGAGCGGTCGTCGGCGACCGCGAGTTCGAGGAAGGGGACCGCATCACCATCGACGGCACCACGGGGAACGTGTACATCGGCGAGGTCCCGATGATCGAGGCGGAGTTCTCGCCGGAACTGGCCGTCCTCCTCTCCTGGGCGGACGAGATGGCGGGGCTCCAGGTGATGGCGAATGCGGATACGCCCGAGGATGCAGCGAGGGCCCTGAAGTTCGGCGCGATGGGCATCGGGCTCTGCCGCACGGAGCGGATGTTCAACGCAGCGGACCGCCTGCCGATCGTCGTGGAGATGATCGTCGCCGAGACCCGCGAGGACCGCCAGGCCGCCCTGAACCGTCTCCTCCCCGTACAGCGGGGGGACTTCAAGCGGATCTTCGAGATCATGGCGCCCCGGGCGGTCACCATCCGCCTCCTCGATCCCCCCATCCACGAGTTCCTGCCCACCGAGCAGCAGCTCGTCGACGAACTGGCCCAGCTGCGCCATCTCCGCGATGTCCTGCGCGGCATCAAGGTCCTCTCGGATACGGTGGACTTCATGTACCGCACCCGCGACGTGCACCCCGAGGTGCGGATCCCCGCAGAACCGTCGCTGGTGGAGGAGGCGATCGAGAAGAAGGAGTCCATGCTGAAGAAGGTCCGCGCCCTGCACGAGATCAACCCCATGCTGGGGCACCGCGGCGTGCGGCTCGGGCTCACGTTCCCGGAGATCTACGCCATGCAGATCCGCGCCATCCTGGAGGCCGCCGGCGAACTGCTGCTGGAGGGAAAGAAGGCGTTCCCGGAAATCATGATTCCGGTGACCGCC
>FWPV01007187.1_pt1 | contig 18976 bp, 14 predicted proteins | sample 2228371 | NCBI WGS metagenome assembly FWPV01 (sample SAMEA103939776, study PRJEB20133) | metagenome
GGTATAAAAAGGCTTCGCATGGAAAAAAATGGTCTGAGGCCACCGATTTCCGTTTCCTTTATTTTTCTTTTTGCCTTCACTCTTTTTTTCTACCATCTTTCCAGCGAGCCCTGTCCCTTGCACGGGCAGGGTCTTCCTCATGGCTTTAGCTCCTGTCTTGCCTCAACAGGACTGGTATGTCGTTGTCCTCTGAGCTTTTTTTGTTTTCCCTCTTTTTCTTCCCCGCCTCTTTTGAACCCCATCGTAAGCTGGCTGAATCTCCGGATTTCTGACCAGCCCAGCGAACTTTTGGTCTCTGAGATTTTTCACCCCCCGCGCCTTTTTCCTTTCCTTGTTTAACCCTCGCGGGTTGATATTTTAGCGGGAGGAGCTCACCATGCGTATCAAAACTATTCATTTTTTCGGCATTTTCATGGGGATATTATTGCCCCTTCAAGCTGGCCAAAAAACGCTCACCCTTGAGGAAGCTATTGCCCGAGCTTTGGAGTCCAATCCTGAGATTCTTCTGGCCGAGAGGGAGCTCGAAGCGATCCGGGGAAAAAAGCTTGAGTCCAAAGCGCCGGCTAACCCAGAACTGGTCTTCAGCCAGGAAGGTCTTCCAACCGGTCCGAACAAGGGTGAACGGGAGGTCACCCTGGGTGTGGGTCAGCTTATCGAATTTCCGGGGAAAAGAGCCTTAAGGATAGAGGCCATAGCTTCTGAGGAGGAGGCCATGGTGGCTGAAATCCAGAGTTTGAGGCTTCTTGTGACTGCGGAGGTTAAGCAAGCCTACTTTAAGGTTGCTCATTCTCAGATGCTCATCGTCAGAATAAAAGAGCTCCTTGATGTGCTCGAGCAATGCCAGGAAACGGCGAGGATTCGTTTTCAGGCCGGCCAGGTTTCCTCCATTGATGTGTTGCGATATCGGCTGGAGTCGCTCCGGGTGCGCAGCGAGCTCATCGAGGCCGAGCGCCGGCACCAGGAGAATCTGGCTGCCCTTGATTTGACCATGGGGAAGTCGGTCGAGGAGCCCTATGCTGTCTCACCTGCGCTCGATTTCACTCCTCTCCAAAAAGACCTTTCCATTCTCCGCCAGGAAGTAGAGGCGAGGCCTTCCTTGCGGGCTGCTTTGCACCGTCTGGAGCAGAGCCGGCGAGGTCTGAGCCTGGCTCAGAAGAGTCGGCTTCCTGATTTGACACTCGGGTTCTACTACCCCAGCCTTCGGACCTCGAGCTGGGGATTTTCGCTGGGGCTTTCGATCCCTCTCTGGAGGGATCGCTGGAAGGGTCAGGTTCTTCAAGCTGAGATGGCCGCGGCCGCTGCGGCGACGGCAGTGAATGCCCGGAGGCAGAAAATTCTAACCCTGCTCGAAGCCGCTTATGCGGATGTTCGGGCGGCTGAGGAGAGGCTGGCTCTCTTTGAGACGTCTTTGCTAGGGGAAGTCGAAACGATGCTCGAGCTTGGAATATCACAGTATCAGTATGGGCAAATCGATTCCTTGAACTTGTTTGATATCTACAAAACCTATAAGTCGACCAAGCTCGAACACCTGGATGCTCTTTTGGCACACAAAATTGCTTTATCACAATTGGAAATCGTGGGTGAAAAATAAAAGGAGTCAGAGATGGAAAAAAGAAAACTCTTATTTTTCTGGCTGATTTTTATAACCGGGTCAACGCTTCTTTTCCTATGGGGATGCAGCCGCGAAGGCGGCGCGCCCGAGGGAGAAAAGGCGACAGAAGAATCGCCCGTTCTTCGGCTCGACCCTGAGAGGTCCCAGATGGCGGGGGTAAAAACCGCCCGGGTTGAGTCGAGGCTAATATCGATTCCCGTCAAAGCAACGGGCACGATTACTTTCAACCGCGCCAAATTTGTCTGCCTTTCCTCGCGAGTTCAAGGGAGGGTCGAGCAGGTCTATGCCTTCGAGGGAGACAGAGTTGAGGCTGGCGATTTGCTGGCCGCCATTTATAGCGACGAGTTCCTGGCTGCTCAGCTAGAGTTCATCCAGCTTCTGGGTCGGCATCAGAGGGCTCTCGATTCCCGAGATGAAGAAGCGAGCCTCCTTTCGTCGAAGTTGCTTGATTCAGCGGCGCAGAGGCTCAGGTTGATGGGCTTGACCGAGCTTGAGATTGAGCACTTGAGGGAGACCAAAAACCTGAGCCATGATTTGTTCTTGCGGGCTCCCCTTGGGGGGAGTATTTTGACAAGCCGGGCTTCAGCCGGCGCCTATGTCGAGCGGGGCAGCGAGCTCTTCGAGGTGGCCGACCTCACAACTGTCTGGGCAGAAGTCGATATTTTCGAGAAGGACCTCGCTCTGGTCAAGCCGGGTAGCCGGGCTGAGGTTCGGGTGCAGGCATATCCGGGCGAGAGCTTCTCTGGCCAGTTGGCTTCTGTCGGGGATGTGGTGAACGAGACGACAAGAACCATTAAAGGGAGAGTAGAAATTCCCAACCGGCACAGAAGACTGAAGCCGGGAATGTTTGTCGAAGCAATCCTGCTCGCGGCTTCAGCGTCAAAGGCTATTGTCGCCCCGGTTATGGCTGTCCGCAGCCTGGAGGGAAAGAGCGTCGTCTTTGTCTCGACGGGAGAAAATATTTTTGAAATCCGTCCGGTCAAGGTGGGCCGAATAATCGACGACTGGGTCGAAATTCTGGATGGAATCAAAGAGGACGAGGTCGTGGTGACGGAAGGAAGTTTCTCCCTCAAAGCCGAGGTCCTCAAAAAAACCCTGGGAGGAGAGGAATGATTGAGAAAGTTGTATCTTTTTCGTTGAGCCGGAAAGCGGCGGTCATTTTTGTCCTCCTCATCCTTGTCGCCTGGGGAGTGTTTTCATTTCTCAGGATTCCTATCGATGCTTTCCCAGACGTCAGCAATGTCCAGGTTGAAATCATCTGCACGGTGCCTGGACTCTCACCGTTTGAAATCGAGCGCTTTGTCACTTATCCCCTGGAGATGGCCATGCGCGGATTGCCCGGGCTTCAGCTGATGCGTTCGGTCACCAAGTTCGGCATCTCTGTTTTGACGCTTGTGTTTCATGACCGGGTGGACATCTATTTCGCCCGACAGCTTGTTTTTGAGAGGATGGTGGAGGCAGCGAAAAGCATCCCTGAAGGGGCAGAAGTCACTCTGGGGCCGGTTTCAACTGCGATGGGGGAGATCTACCAATACACCCTCGAGGGTCCGATGCCAGAGGAGGAAAGTGAAAGAATAAATTATCTTACCGAACTCCGGACGATCCAGGATTGGGTGGTGACACCTTTGCTGAAGAATATTCCCGGAGTCAACGAAGTAAATTCTTTTGGAGGATACATCAAACAATACCTTGTTCTGCTCGACCCGGACCGTCTTCTTCAGTTTGACCTCACGGTGACCGAAGTCTTCGAGGCAGTAAGAAGAAACAACCTCAATACTGGGGGGAATGTCATCGACCGCTATTCCGAGCAACTTATCGTTCGTGGAATTGGGTTGGCCAGGTCAGAGGAGGATATCCAGAACATAGTTCTTAAGAGCGAACGGGGAGTCCCTATCTACGTCCGGGATGTCGCGGAGGTGAGGGTGGGCCAGGCGGTGCGTCAGGGGGCGGCCCTAAAAGATGGAAGGGCCGAGGTCGTCGGAGGCATCGTCATGATGCTTCGGGGAGAAAACAGTCGAGAGGTAACAAGGAGGGTTGAGGCCCGGGTCAGAGAGATTAACAACGAAGGCATCCTTCCGCGCGGCCTGAAAATCGTGCCCTTCTATAAGAGGTCGGATATCATCGATAAAAGCCTGAGCACAGTGACCAAGGCCATTTTAGAAGGGTCGGTTCTAGTCCTCCTTGTTTCAACCCTTTTCATAGGAAATCTCCGGGCCGGGTTCATTGTCATCCTTATCCTTCCTCTTTCAACGCTTCTAACTTTCATCATCCTTCGCTTGGTCAACTTGCCTGCCAACCTTATGTCCCTGGGGGGAATTGCCATTTCTATCGGGATGATTGTCGATGCGGCCATCATCCAGGTGGAAAATGTGGAAAGGCATCTCCGCGGCAGAGGAGAATCTAACCGGACAAGAGATGTCCTCCAGGCTGTCCTTGAGGTCAGAAAGCCGAGTATTTTTGGCGAGCTTATTATTGCCCTGACGTTTGTCCCTCTTCTGGCGCTACAGGGGATCGAGGGAAAAATGTTCTCGCCACTGGCCATCACTGTCGCCATCGCCCTTTTCTCCTCTCTTCTGCTCTCCATTTTTGTCGTTCCTGTGCTCAGTTTTTATTGGCTGAGGCCTGGCCGTCAGGAGCGTTTTCTCCTCGTTTTTCTCCGCCGATTCTACCTCTCGGTCCTGCGTACGGCGTTGCGTCATCGCCTGGTGGTGCTTCTTTTGGTCCTGGCTCTCCTTGCGACCGCCTTAGCAATTTTTCCCCGCCTGGGGAGAGAATTCATTCCGGTCATGGATGAGGGAGCGTTCGATATGGATGTCCAGCTCTTGCCCGGGATTGCCCTTCCCGAGGCGCTTCGAGTGACGGGTCTCATCGAGAAAAAGCTCATGGAATTTCCGGAGCTAGAGACAATCGTCTCGCGAACTGGGCAGACCGGCGTCGCTCTGGAGGCTCGCGGTGTCGATAAGACTGGCTTTGTGGGTGCGCTCGCCCCGCGCTCCCGCTGGCAGAGCGCTCGCTCCAGGGAAGAGCTTTTTGCCAAGATGCGAGATGCTATTTCCTCAATTCCGGGCACAGCCTTTACCTTCAGTCAGCCGATTCAGTGCCGGATTGACGAGCTGGTGGCCGGCACTAAGTCCCAGCTCATCCTCAAACTTTTCGGCCAAGACCTCGAAGTTCTCAAGAGCAAAGCTAATGAAATCGCTGAAATCCTGGCGGCAATCCGAGGAACGACAGACCTCATGGTCGAGAGGACAGCCGGACAGAGCTATCTTTCCGTGCGCATCGATCGGTGCCGCATTGCCCGCTACGGTCTTAATGCTGAGGATATCCTGCGCCTTATCGAAATTGCCGTAGGCGGACAAGCGGCAACTTCTCTTTACGAAGAGAACAAGTTCTTCGACGTCGTCCTCCGTTTTCCTGAGGAGAGACGAAACTCGGTCAAAGCCATTGGGGAAATGCTTGTCAAATCCCCTCAGGGGATGCGAATTCCTCTCTCTGAACTGGCTGATATCTCCGAGGAAGAAGGACCGGTTCAGGTCAGCCGGGAAAATGGAGAGAGGAGAGTCGGGATTGAGTTGAATGTCAGCCGTCGCGATATCGGCGGGTATGTCGAGGAAGCCAGGAAGAAAATCAGGGAAAATGTTAGCCTTCCCCCCGGTTATCATCTTGCCTGGGGAGGTCAGTTCGAAAACCAGCAGCGGGCCATGCGTCGGATCCTCTTTATCGGGCCGCTGGCTGTAGCTTTAATTTTCACCCTTCTATTCCTTACCTTCCGCTCGCTCTCGGCGGCCGGTCTCGTGCTTCTTACTCTCCCGCTTTCTCTCATCGGCGGGGTGCTGGCCCTTTATTTTTCTGGCCTCTATCTTTCTGTTCCGGCTTCGGTCGGCTTTATTGCTCTTTTCGGAATCGCCGTTCTCAACGGGATTGTCCTGGTGGCCTACATTTTCCAGTTGTGGCAGGATGGCCGGCCACTTGAGGCGGCCATTCTCGATGGCTGCACGGTGCGGCTGCGGCCCGTGCTCACGACAGCGTTGATCACCACTTTGAGTCTTACTCCACTTCTTTTTGCCCAAGGCCCTGGTTCGGAGATCCAGAGGCCCTTGGCCGTTGTCGTCGTCGGAGGCCTGACAACATCGACGATATTAACCCTTATCGTCCTACCCGTCTTTTTTAGCTTTTTCAAAAAGAGAAGAGGCCCGAATGATGCTAACTCTTCGGTCTGACCCTTATCCTGCTAATTTCATAGAAATATACTGAGCCCTGAGAAGGAGGACACGTCTAAGAATTAGAGTTTGTAGAAAAAGGTCAAGGCTAATTTTCAGGATCATAGAAATCAGGCGTTTTTGCCTGAATGCTCTAACGACGAAAAAGAGAAATCATAGAACAGGGCTCAAAGAAAGGTTCGCGGGAGTACTCTTCTTCAAATGCTTTCCTCAGGTGTCAGTAGGGGTTTGACTCAACTGAGGGCGTAGTGTAAGATAGCAACGCTACGGCCGGTGATGCCATTCAGCCGAGCCAGGACCTAAGAAAATGAAAAAAGAGTTACCCAAGCACTACGACCCCGCGGCGTATGAAAAGGAAATTTACCGTCGCTGGATCCAATCCGGGGCTTTTTCTGCCGTTCCGGATGAACGCGATAACCGCTACGTCATCATGATGCCCTTGCCTAACGTCACCGGAGCTCTTCACATGGGGCATGCCATGGACAACGTCATGCAAGACCTGCTCATCCGCTGGCATCGGATGCTCGGGGATAATACTTTGTGGATGCCCGGGACCGACCACGCTGGTATCGCCACCCAGGCTGTCGTGGAAAAGCGGTTGTTCGAGCTCGAAGGAAAAACGCGTCATGATATTGGCCGGGAAGCCCTGGTGGCTAAAATCTGGGCCTGGAAAGATGAGTATCAGCAGCGCATTATCCAGCAGCTCCAGAGCATGGGCTGTTCCTGTGACTGGGAGCGGGCCCGATTCACCATGGATGCGGTTTGCACCCGGGCAGTGAGAGAGGCTTTTTTCCGGCTGTTCAGGGATGGACTTATTTACCGGGGCGACCGGCTGGTCAATTGGGATTGTCAGCTCCAGACAGCCGTTTCCGATGACGAGATCATCCACGAAAAAATTCAGGGACACTTCTGGCACATTCGCTATCCAGTGATAGACCCGGAGCCAGGGGAGCCTCAGTTTGTCACCGTTGCCACAACCCGGCCAGAAACAATGCTCGGAGATACGGCGGTGGCCTGTCACCCAGACCCAGAAGCGGAACTCGAGCGGGTGCGCCAGGAGCTTAAACAGAGACTCTTGACTGTTCCGAAGAAAGAAAGGGCCGCTCTTGAAGCGGAGCTTGAGGAAGTTGAATCGCGACAAAGAAGCCTTCTCCCCCAGCTTCTCCAGCTCTGCGCAATGGCTCGCCGGGGAAAAAAGGTTATGTTACCGCTTCTCCACAGGCCTATCCCCCTTATCCTCGATGAATGGGCCAAGCCGGAGCTCGGCTCCGGATGTGTCAAGATTACGCCAGCTCACGACCCGAACGATTACGATGTCTGGACGCGGCACAGAGCCAGGATTGCTATTATCAACATCCTCAATCCTGACGGCACCTTGAATGCCAATGCTGGTCCCTATGCCGGGCTTGACCGCTTCGAGGCACGCCAGCGAGTTGTGGCCGACCTGGAGAAAGAAGGGCTGCTGGCCGGAGTGGAAGACCGGGAGATTGAGATCGGGCATTCCGACCGTTCCAAGACGCCGATTGAACCCTATCTTTCGAAACAATGGTTCATCCGGATGGGAGATGTCGAGGGAGGAATTCTCTGCGGAGCCGGGACAAGTAAGGAATTTAGGGCGGCGGGGCTTGCTCAAGCAGCTATTGACGCCATCGACCGGAATTATCGTTCGCCTTCAGGACGAAGGTTGACTTTCTATCCCGACCACACTCGTTATGGAGGAACCTATCGCAGCTGGCTGGCTGAGAAACGTGATTGGTGTATCAGCCGACAGCTATGGTGGGGACATCGGATTCCCATCTGGTCGTACAGGTCCAGCCGCGCCGGGGTTTCTAGAATTGCGGCTTCGCTCCCATCTGGAGACCCGGACAAGATGTGGATATGGGTGGCTGATGAGGAAGGAGCGCTTTTTCCGCGCGAGAAGCTCCCGCTCCAGGGAGAGGAAAAGCAATACGAGCTTCTTGTCTGCTTGAGAGACGAGGAGGCTGAAATCAAATACGCGACCAAGCTCGAGGCTTTGGGCCTTCATCAAGACCCTGATGTGCTCGACACCTGGTTTAGCTCGGCTCTCTGGCCTTTCAGCACGCTGGGCTGGCCAGACCCTGCCACAGCGCAAGTGGACGAAGGCCAGAAGCCGCTCGGCCCGGTCGATGGACACCCCGATTGCCTTAGCTATTATTATCCAGGCTCCTGTTTGGTCACCGGCCGAGATATTATCACGCTCTGGGTTGCCCGGATGATGGTTATGGGGCTTTATCTCCTGGGCGATGTTCCCTTCACCGACTGCTTTGTCCATGCAAACATTCAGGACGGGAAGGGTGAGAGGATGAGCAAAAGCAAGGGCAACGGCATTGACCCGGAGGATATCATCGAACGCTACGGCGCCGATGCCATGCGCTATGTCCTTTGCGAGATGCAGACAGGCACTCAGGACATTCGGTTGCCAGTGCAGGCCATTTCTCCTTATACGGGCGAGCTTGTCGACCTGGCCACAGCTCGGCACGGTCGAACGATTTTTACCTACATTTGTCCCTCAACTGGCAAGGAATTTGACGTTTTGGGGACGATGCCCGACTTGCCCATGGCCAAAATCATTAGCGAGCGTTTTGAGGTTGGCCGGGCCTTCTGTACCAAGCTCTGGAACGCCGCTCGGTTTGCCCTCCTGAACCTCGGCGAACATCCATTCCGGCCACTTACTCTTGACGAGCTCGAGCCCGAGGACCGCTGGATCCTTTCGCGTCTCAGCCGGGCTGTCGCTCAGGTAAACGAGGGGCTGATGACTTACAACCCAGCGGCGGCCATAGCTGCCGCCCGGGATTTTTTCTGGGGCGAGCTTTGCGATTGGTACCTTGAGTTCATTAAGCGGCGGTTCAAGGAGGAAGCGACAGCCGCGACCGCGCGAGCGGTTCTGGCTTTGGCTCTGGATTATGTGCTTCGCCTTTTCCATCCATTTGCTCCTTTTATCACCGAAGTCCTCTGGGAGAAGCTGGGTTCCCAGTGTCCTGTGCGCGGACTAGAAAAGCCGCTTCCTCCCTTTGAACTCCTGATCAGGGCGATGTGGCCAGAGCACCGTCCGGATTGGGAGGATGATAAGGTCGAGGCCCAGTTCAACCTCATTATGGACATAATCCGAGCTATCCGGGACTTGCGCTCTCGTTATCATATCTCCCCTCGGAAATCGATTGAAGCCCTGATCAAAGCGGGGGGCGAGAGTGCTCTGGTGTTGGGTCGACTCCAGGAGCTTGTGACCCACCTGGCTGGATTATCCCGACTCGAAATTGCAGCTCAAATGAAACGGCCACCCACAGCCGCAACTCAGGTCGTGGGCGAGATTGAAGTGTTTATCCCTGGCGTGATCGACCCGGAAAAGGAAAAGGAAAGGCTGAGAATTCAGCGCCAAAAACTTGAGGAGGACCTGCTCAAAGTGGAATCGAGGCTTCAGAACGAACAATTCATGAGCCGGGCTCCGGCTGAAGTTGTCGCTAATGAGAAAAAGAAGCTCGAAGACCTCCGGGCTGAACTCGCCCTGGTCGAAAAACACCTTTACTCGCTCGAGGCGGAATAGTTTCCTTCCCCTATCGCTTAAAGCAAACAGCTCCTGTCTTCCAGTAACTGGCGGGCCTTGCCATCGCCCACCTCTTTGACCAAAAACGACTTGCAGATCCGGCCGTCCACGAGCTCGAGGATTCTGTCTGCCCTCAAGGCCACTTCCCGGTCGTGAGTGACCAGGATGAGAGTAGTCCCCAGTTCCTTGACCATCCTGGTCATCACGTCGAGGACCGCAAAGCCTGTTTCCCGGTCGAGGTTGCCGGTGGGTTCGTCAGCGAAGACGATTTTTGGCTCGTTTACCAGAGCTCGGGCGATGGCCACCCGTTGTTGTTCTCCACCTGAGATCTGGCTGGGATACTTGTCTTTGATATCGAAGATGTCAATTTCCTTCATCAGTTTTAGCGCTTTCTGGACAGCGGTTTCAGGCGGTCGGCCCCGGCCTATCCAGTAGGGGATGAGGATGTTTTCCAGGGCTGTAAATTCAGGGAGTAAATAATGGAACTGGAAAACAAAGCCGATGTGGGCATTCCGATAGGTAGAGTAGAGGTTGATATCGCCGGCTGAAAAATCCTGTCCATCAACGAGGAGGAGGCCGGAAGAGGGGCTGTCGAGGAGGCTGAGGATGTTGAGGAAGGTGGTTTTCCCGGAACCAGAAGGCCCGACGATGGCGGTCATGGTTCCTCTTTCAAAAGAAACGCTGATGCCATGAAGAACTTCTGTCCGGATGACCTGGCCAAAAGATTTAAAAAGGTTCTTGACGGTGATGATTTCATCCATTCCGGATGACCTCGATTGGAGAAAGCCGCGAAGCTCGCCGGGCTGGAATAAGCGAAGCCACGGCCGAGCCAAGTACAGCAAGGCAAGCCGGGATGAGAAGGTTGAGGACCTCAAGCTGGAGACCGAAAGTGCCAGTGCCGAAAAACTTCAGGAAAGCGGCTCCCATGGCATAACCGAGAACAATTCCCAGGATTGAACCCGTCAACCCCAACGAGAGCCCTTGAATCAAGAAGATCCGGGCGGCCCCTTTGTTGTCGACGCCCATGGCTTTGAGAATTCCGAGCTCCCGGGATTTCTGGACAGCGGCGATGCCGAGGACGCTGGCAATGCCGAGCGAGATGGCAAATAGAACGAAAAATTGAATCACCCCGGAAGACCCGCTTTGGGACCGGAGAGCAGTCAAGAGTTCCCTGTTCCTGGACTGCCAGGATTCGAACCTCACGCGAGAAAACTCCGTCTGGAACCTTTTGGCCAGGGCTTCTGCTTTGAACACATCCTGAATTTTGACCTCGATCGAAGAAATTCCGTTGAGAGAGAAAAGACTTCTCGCTCTGTCGAGCGACATGAAGACCACCGAGTTTGCTTGAACCGAGCCAAGGTCAATGATTCCCGCAACGCTAAAGAAGTCGCCACTGCCTTTCTGGTTGCGGATAAAGAACCTGTCGCCGAGGGTAAGCTGTAGCTTGTCGGCAACGGTTTGTCCAACCAGGGAAAGGTCACCAACGAGGTCGACCCTCCCTGCTTTCAGGTTTTTCTCAAAATTGTAAACTTTCGACCCTTCTTCCGGGAGGATGCCCTTGACGGCCACGCTCGCCGAGACCGTTCCTTCTTCGACAAAAGCCTGACCTCCAGAAACAGGACAGGCGGCGATAACTTCGGGAATTTGTTTCAGATAACTCACGTACTCGTTCCAGCTGAGGATTTCTGGACTTTCCGCAGCCGGGACTTTCCTGAAATCGACGGCTTGACCGTCTTTGGATAAAAAGCTGGTCGGAACGGATTCGGAAGGGAGGACATAAAGATGGGGGGCAGAACCCACGGTTCTTTCAATCAGGCTGAGCTGTAGTCCACCAATAAGGGAAGAAAGGAAAAATTGGACGGCCACTCCGACCGCTATTCCGCTCAACAGGAGCACAGTTTGCCCCCGTCCTTTCACCAGCCAACGGAAGGCAATGTAGGGCTCGTAGGGCTTAAAGACCATTCTGTCCCGTCTAACCTAAACGCCGGCTATCTGTTTACCCGGCCTCAATTTTGAGGCGGAGGCGCGAATTTCTGCGTCGAGAACGACTTTCTCAGCCGCCACCCCCTCGACCAGAACCCATCGTTCTCCGACCGGTTTGATATCAACCGGAACGAGGCTCGCTTTCCGACCATCCCAGAGCCACAAGTAGTTTTGGCCAGCATCCTTTTTCACGAATCTCGAGGGCAGGGCAAGCACATTTTCGAACCTGGCGGCAAGAATTTCTGCCTTTCCAGCCATTCCGTACTTAATAAAAGGAATGTCTTCTTTGATCTCAACCCGGAGCTCACAGGTATTCTTTTCCTTGTCCACTTCGGTGCAGACGTAAGAAACCGTGGCTTCGATTTTTTTATCGGGATACGCGTCCATCATCACTTGAGCTGGAAGGCCGGCCCGGAGAAAAGGAAGTTCCTTCTGGTCGACGTTGAGAACCAGCTGCCAGCTGGCGTTCTCGAGCAGGGTGATAGCCTTTGTCGCCGGAGTAACCTTTTGTCCGGGCTGAACATGGATTTTAAGCACCGAGCCCTCAAAAGGAGCATGAATCCGGGTGTCTTCCACTCTCTTGACAGCCAGTTCGTATTGGGCCCGGCTGGTTGATACCTGGTTTTCAAGGCTGGCCAGCAACCCGCTTGTTGAGAAATTCTCGACCTCGAGTTTCTGCTGATTGTACTGAGAGAGGGCCCGTTGGTACTCCTTTTCGGCCTTTTCTAATTCCGACCTGGGTATTCCACCCGAAGCTTCAATTTTCCGGTATCGCTCGAGATTGAGTCTGGCCCGCTCCAGGTTCGCTTCGTACTCGTTGAGTTTCTCCTTCAGGTTAGGAAGAACCTCCTCGCGCGCGTTCTTGAGCTTCAGCTGTGCAGTTTTCAGGCTCTCGGCGCTGATGACCAGGTTCTGCCGGGCCTCAAAATCATCGAGCTCGATGAGCTTCTGTCCCTTGGCGACGCGGTCTCCCTCCTTGACCTCGATAGTTCTGATAATTCCTTCCTGGAGAAAAGACATGTCCAGGGGTTTTGGATAGTCGACTGTGCAATTGGCCAGGATGGTGTAACTCAAGTCCCTTGGTCTAAGGACATAGTAATCCACTTTCGTTTTAGCACCAGATTTCCAAAGGAAAAAAGAAAGAACCGCCAACCCCAAAACAAGGAAAATGATTCCTTTTTTCAGCTGACGTCGCGATTTGAGCATCTAACTCTCCTTCAGAGCCTTTTATGATAGCATACCCAGGAGGATTCTTGAATTCACCTTTCTCCGACAAAGATGGGGAAGCCTCTGCTCCCCCGTGATGTTCTGAGAGGAGAAGTCAGGTGGGATTTTACCCTGGATGAGCGGCAATCATATCAGAGGAGATTAATTTCGGACTCTTGCCTGGCCTTGGCCAGTCTTCAAGGAAGTAAAGCAGGCCATGAGCTGTCTCATATTATTCACGAAGGTTCTTGTCTGAATAGCCTCGATGGGGCGAGCTTTGGAGCGGTCCCGGAAGTCCGGATAGTAAGGGATAACCACTCTTTCCACCCAGGCTCCTCGACTGTCCATCGAGCGGATCAATTCTCGGACATTTTCACCGCTGGCGTTTTTTGGAAGGACGGAAGAGTGAATAGCTGATTCATACTCCTGGCGTGCCCTTTCAGGTGAAAGTGCGCTGACGCGAAGAAATTCCTCCTGAAGCGGACGGAGGTCAAGTTTAAAGGGTTCGCCGTAGTGACCGGTAAAATTTCCAAATTCGTGATCGACCCAGTAGCCTTTCATGGGGTCCTTAGAGTCGAGTTCAGCTCGAGATTTTAGGCGATGGGGATAGAGCGGCTTATTGGTCTCGACTTCGTAGAAACTGGCATGGGTGTATGTTTTACCCTCGTATTTTACACCCCGTCCGTTGTTAAGAATCGAATTTTCCAACCACTGGAATGCATCCGGAATCCCGCGGAGGAAATTGCGATTTCCGGTAATTTGATAAAACCTCATCAAGTCCGATATGCATTTCAGAGTCTGACCGACCGAGAGAGCCGCGGGCTCAAAGCTCCGCGCCTTGGCCGGTCTCATCTCATGGTCATATTGAAGAGCCCATCCAGCTTGAGGAGGCGGCAATTGGGAAAGTAATACGAAGTCCATCCCCCGCCGGGCCGCAGCTTCATATTCGGGATTTCCCAGTGCCGCCGCCGCCTCGAGGAGGAGGCCGATATTCCCGGAGATGACGCCATCGTTAAGAGTATAAAAAGAGGTGTAATCATTTTTGAGCGGGAAGCGTTGCGGCCAGGCGCCGTTGGAAAACTGAGAGAGGAGGACAAAATGCAGTGCTCGGTCAAGAGGAACCCGATACTTCGGGTTGCGCTCGTATGAACCTCATCGTCGAAGGTGCAGTTCCCGTCATAATGGTCATACTCTTCCCATCCCCAGCACTGTGCCGCGACAGTTTCATAGTATTCCCGAATACCCTTCGGTTCAAAATCGATAAAATAATTCCAGCCGCCAAGAGGGTGTTGACCATAAATTAGAGCCCCAGCAATCCGTTCAGCAAAACGGAGATAGTCCGTATCACCCGTCAATTCATAAAGATCCAGCATCAACATGCCAACTGAAGTTGTCCCGGGCGGTTGAACCCAGATTTGGGACCGCCGAGCCGGAATCTCGCCCCACTGTTCGGCAAGGTCAGACCGATAGGTCCAGACAAATCCGCCTCGGTATGAAACGGTATCCATCATGAAGGACGCAGCCTTTTTCATGGCCGCCACTATCTCTGACTGAGCGAGATCCTCTGCTCCCCAGCCTGAGAATGGGCAACAAATGGACAGAAGAAGAGGAGCGATTATGACTGAAATTGATAGTTTCGAATCCTTCATCCATAAACCTCCTCGTTTTTATGGCCTAAGAAATTTGATTTTCTTCCGCCCGTGAAATTAGTCCGCTGACGCCGGCACTGTCCTTTTCCATCGTTGGCAATGATAAATTGAGATTTTAAGATAGAGCATTATAGAGCATTATGCCCTCCGATTTTAGCGACCGAATTTTAATAGGTTGCGAGGGCAGTCCCGGGTGCAGACGGTACAGGAAAAACAATCGGGGACGAGAACAGCGTCTTTCAGTATCTCAGCCACAGTCGGGCAGGGAGCTCTGTCAGCGCACACCTGGCAATTATTGCAGCTATCTTTCTTCTTCACAACACGGAAAGCAGCAATCTGCTCAATGGCGTTGGTAAACAGACCAACCGGACAGACAAAGTAACAATAGGGTCGGTAGGCAAAAAAGGCGAAGGCCAGAGTCAGAATGAGCGGCAGAAAATGGAATAGATTGTCTAAAAGCGCCGGCTGAAAGTTCCATTTAAATCCATCAAAAGCGTTGATGTAATCATATATTGAAATGGCCTGGACCTGCCCTTGATAGATGGCGTTGACGATGGCCGTCCAGCTGAGGGCGATAAAGGCCAGGAAAATCAATCCCCGGACCGTCTGAGTGAGTCTGAAAGACGGTTTAAGTCTTTTGATTTTAAGTTTATCTGCCAGGATGGCGATTAATTCCTGGATGGCACCGACAGGACAAACATAGCTGCAGAAAAGCTTTGGTCCTATTATGCTCAGGAAAAGGATCACCGCCATTGTGGCCAGCATAGGAGCCCTTAAACCGTAAAGAATCGGTTTGGTAAAGGCGCAAAGGGGGGAGGGATGCATCGAAAAGCCGGAAAAAAGCTTCAGTCCGAGGTTGGCTGAGACTCCGTAGAGAAAAGTAGCAATTACCAAAATCGGGATTCTGGTCCGGTTGTCCATCTTTCCGGTCAGCAACAGCACCAGCGCTAACAGGCCGACCACCAGCATGGTAATCAGCTTGGGCGTGAGGAGAAAGCGAGAGAAATTCTGGGTGGGAAGGGGTTGCTGGTTAGCCAGCCTCTGTTGACCCTGCCTCTGTCTCATATCCTGGGCTTTCTTCTGGCTCGCCCCTGGAGTTGATGCGCCTTCCTCGCCGTGAAAATGCTCGTGCTTCTGTTTTGAGACGGCTGTAGCTTGACCGGCAATGGTGGGGTCTTGTTGTTGCTCCCGGGCAGCTGCCAGAAACGGCAGGCTGACCATAATAGATATAGTGGTCATATAAATAAACCAGTTAGTATTTTTGCCAGCCATTTTTGCCTCACAAAGGATAAGTTGAGCTGGTTATTATGTCAGAATTTCTGGAGGAAGTTAAGAGCGCTGTCAAACATGAATGCAAATTCGTCTTTTGAGATAAATTTCTGGCAGGCGCAACCCCCAACCTTTGTTGACATCCCAGAAACCTCTATCTATATTATCTGAAAATGTTTAGATGTTTAAAAGAACAGACAATCATTTAGAGACCTGGCAGGGTAACCCAGCTCAAAACGAATTCCTTATCTGTCAACGCGTCCGCGTTCAAGACCTTTTCAATCAGAGGGCAATTCACCGTACACTTCAAGATGGTCTTCTTCAACGGGATAAGCATGCCGCTTCCCAGGGTATCGGACAGCACGACCGGCATCACCTCAGAGCGGTTCTCGAGCAACCTGCCGAGGAACTTGTAGCTAACGTTATGGCGGAGCTGGGAATTCTCGTTTTCCGGTCGCAGGCAGAAGGAGAGGTCGGGCTGACTCCCGGCGCTTCCTCGCCACTCACTGGGAAAACAACTCTTTGGCCGGCGATCTCCGTGGGCTAATTCATCCTTGCGAGCAATCGCTGCATCTGCGCCCAGATTTGCCTGTCAATGTCTTGGCCATTTGAAGATTGCCCTGGAGGCGAGGCGCCGACGTCCGAGACTCGCCCTTTTTAACGGCGACGAATTCAACTGCCTCAAATACCTAAAAGCCGGGTATGATGGGTTGCTCCTGGGTGGCGGGGTCTTTAATGGTCACCTTGCGAACTTGATTTTTGAAGCCGTAGCCGCGGGGGATGAAGAAACGGCTGCTCGCCTGCAGGCACGGATGAACCGCTTGATGTTCGATGTCTATGGCGGGAAAAAAATCCGGACCTGGCTTTCGGGCGAAAAATATCTCCTTGTCCGGATGGGAATCTTCAAGACCTACCGGAATTATCCCGATTATCCGCTGACCGCCGCGGACAGAGCCCGGATCGACCGGGCGCTTGATCGGGATCGGCATTTTTTGCTGCCATGAGGCGGAGTTTAGCAGTCAGCCGGCGATTTTTGTACGCTTGTTGACGAAGCCATTCCGCCTGTGTTAAGAGAAGCTGCCTGATAGAGAGTGCGACGGGCCTTTTGATTGACCATCGGAGCAGGCTGATAAGCCTTGGGGTTTTCGAGCGATGACGGTCCATCGTGTCATGAGGCGGAAGGCGGCGGACAACGTCTATTTGCACAAAGACTTTCATGGCGCTCTGAACCAGGCCCTCATTTATATCGAGGACCGATTTGGTCCGGATGCGGTGAGAGAGTATCTCCGCCAATTCGCCCGAACCTATTATTCGCCTCTGACAGAGAAGTTAGGGGAGAAAGGTCTCAACGTTCTGAAGGAACATTTTGCGGCAATCTATGCGCAAGAAGGCGTAGAATGCCGCATCGAGGAATCCGCGGATGCCTTAGTCCTGACAGTCCCCAGCTGTCCGGCCGTCGCTCACATCCGGAAGATGGGATTTCGGCTTTCACCCTCATTTGTTGAGACGACGCGAACGCTGAACGAAGCGATTTGCGAAGGGACGCCGTATCAGTCGGAGCTTCTCGAGTTCGACCCGGAGACCGGAAGGACCGTGGTACGTTTCTTCAGGAGAAAGCCGTGATCTCCTGTACTGATTTTATCCCCGCTTACAGCGAGCTCTTCAAGTTTCTCGAAAAAAAAGGCGGGAAGAGCGCTGTCGTCGATTTCTGGAATTTTCTTTCCGATACCTACCTCACTAACCTGCGCGACCTTGTCGTCTCCAAAGGCCTCGACGGCTGCTGGATGTACTGGGAAAAATCCCTCAACGAAGAAGCGGCCGATTTCACCATGGAGCTGGATGAAAAGGCCGGCGAATTCCGCATCCTCATGCATCATTGTCCTTCCAAAGGCCGCTTGCTCGAGATAAAGCATCTCGAACCCTACCCGGACTATTGCGAGCATTGCGATGTACTCTACCGCCGCGTTCTCGAGCCTCTGGGGTATCGGTGTGAAGTCGATTTGAGCGAGACCGACCAGGCCCGATGTCGGCTGATTGTCCGCCGCAATCGGCCAGAACCGAATTCTCGTTAGGGACGCCCCGGTTCAAACAAACTTCTTGAGATGCTTTTCGGAACGAAGCGGAACTTCCTCTCGAAAATAATCGAAAGAAAGCCAGAGGCAGGTTTTTTTCTTGGCAGAAGTGGACAAGGGCCCTTCGAACCTGGGGCATCGTCATCCATAAAAGTAAACTCCAAGGAGGAAGTATCAATTTCAGACCAGCAAAACAGGAAGGTGGTATTTTTTAGTTCAGCCGGACTCTTCCCATTTTTGGAGATTTCTTTATAATTAAGAAACCTTCTTTTCGCCAGGAAGGAATCATTTAAGGATTATTGGCCCGGGAGACCTGAAACGAGAGAGCTGACCATCCTTTCTCTACTCTCTTTCCTCCTTCTCCTCTACTTTCTTCAGGAAAAGCATCTGGTGAGTAGCAGGACGTCCAAAATCCGGTTTCGCATTGCGGTTACAGGGACCCGAGGTAAATCGACTGTGACTCGGCTCATCGCTTCTATCCTGAGGGAAGCGGGCTATTCTGTGCTCGCCCGAACCACCGGCTCAAAGCCCGTGCTTATCCTTCCTGACGCCAGGGAAGAAGAAATCAAAAGGAGAGGAAAGCCGTCTCTTCTTGAGGGAAAGAGAATTTTAGAGAAGGCAACCGCCTTGAATGCGGATGCTCTGGTGGCTGAGATGATGAGCATCCAGCCGGAATGCCTGCGGGTTGAGTCCTCTCAGTTGTTCCGGCCTCAAATTCTTGTCATGACCAATGTTCGCCTCGACCATTGCGAAGAGCAAGGCCGTTCGAAACCCGAGATTGCGGCCAGCCTGGCCTCAGCCATTCCACCCGGCACAACCGTCTTCTTGCTCGAGGAGGAGCTGCGTCCGGAATTTGAAGCAGTAGCTGCTAAAAGAAGTGCGAAGGTTGTGGCTGTACCCAAAATGAGTACAAATAGATTCTCAAGATTGGAGGTCGAGAGCACCCCGGTTTTTGAAGAAAATATCCGTCTGGCTTTGGCCGTCACCGATTCCCTTGGAATTTCTCGAAAATTTGTAGCTCAGGGTATCGAGCGCGCCAGGCCAGACTTCGGCAGTCTCAAAGCCTGGAAGGCTGAAATCGGGAATCCTCCTGGCATCTGGACGCTGGTCAGCGCTTTTGCCGCCAATGAGCCGGAATCGACGGCCTGTATCCTTTCTTACCTCAACACCAAGCCAGAACTTGCTCGACTGACGCTTCTAGGAATACTGAACTTCAGGGAAGACAGGGGGGATCGCTCCCTCCAGTGGCTTGAAGCTGCCCAGGAGGGCTTTTTTTCGAGTTTTAAAAGGGTATATTTTGTCGGTGCGCATGTCCATTGTCTAAGGTTGAGAAAGCTGGCCAAACAAGACTCGCGCCTGATTCCCGTTGCTTTGACTTCTCCCCAAAAGATTATGGATAGAAT
>FWPV01007900.1_pt1 | contig 18970 bp, 15 predicted proteins | sample 2228371 | NCBI WGS metagenome assembly FWPV01 (sample SAMEA103939776, study PRJEB20133) | metagenome
CTTTCCCCGCAGGGACTTGGAGGCAGACGCGTCAGGCTGAGCAGGCCGGGTATTCAAGACCTGATCAAAGGAACTCCCCATCCCAGGGAATAGCGCTTGAAATGCTGGTGACACGAATCGGGTGGGATGCCAAACGAACACCTCTCTTCAAGTGAAGGGAGGCTGTTTGCAAGCGACTGCACCCAATCACCCGAACACGTCACTGCGGGAGCGTGACTTTCGCCGCGCTGCGGCTCATGCTGAGGGCATGACGCTGGTCGTCCGTAGCGTGGCCGCTGGGGATTTCGCCGTCCCGGCCGGCCCGTTCCTTGCCGACGCCATCAACCTCCCGCTCGTGCTGGAGATTGGCATTGCCATCCTGGTCCCGTTGATGGCCTTCGATGTGTTTGTCGAGGCGCTGGTGCTTCGGAGGCTCTGGGGGCCGCCTTGGCAGGAACTTTGCCGGCTCACCTTCCGCGCAAACGTGTGGTCGCTGCTGGCGGGGATTCCGGTCAAGATGTTGAACGCATGGATTTACAGCCGCATCGTTCCCACCGATATTCCGGGATACTTTGCGACTTACCCATGGGCGGCGGTCCTCGGGGCCGCGGTATATTTCCTGGTCACTTTGGGAGTGGAAAGCCTGATCGCAGTCCGTTGGGTGCGGCGTGAAGGTTATGAAGTGGCCAGGGGTGCCCTTTGGAAGGGGATTTTCTTGGCGAATTGTGCCACCTACGCGGTCGTTGCCCCGCTGCATTTTTACTTCACCCAGCCCCGCCATGAATTAACCGAGCTGACCAGGGACGTGCGATGGACCCAGAACTCAGGAATGCAAGTGCTTTGCTCCGATGTCCCGAGTGGACATCTCGTCGTGGTTCAGCTTGGCTCGGGCGTATCCGCAACGCTTGTGCCTGAGGTCGTGCGCGATTACTTGGTTTCCGGAGATCTGGCGCTGGTTTTGTTCCGAGGAGACGACAACCATCTTTACCTCTATCGTTCTGGGAGGGGTGAACGCACCTTGATCTGGCGAGCCAGGGAACGTTTTCTTATGAACCAGGTCGCCTTCAGCCCCTCAGGCCAATACGTGGCCATCGCCAGCCAGGAAGATGGCGCCATCGAGGTCGTGAACACCCGGACTTCTCAACGCTGCCGCCACCCGGTGCCGTTGAATATTGACCGGTTCCTCACCTTGGCATGGACCACAAATGAAACCGACTTCTTCATGAAGGAGTTTGGAGCCAATGCCCCCACGCTCCTCTCCATTACCACTGACATGGAACTCGAACAAAGGCAGTTCGAACCGGCCAGCCCTCCGGCGCTGCTGCCTTGCTACGGGCGGATTGGGAGCGGAGGCTGGTTTGGCGGCAGTGACTGGGGAACGGCACTCAAACAGGACGAACGCGACGATCTCAGGGCAAGGGCCGTGCCGGGCCTCGGAAGCAGGCTTATGCTTTATCGCAAAGGCCAGGAGGGGCGGGTGTTGTCATTGTCAGTGAGTTCCGGCCTCCTCCACCTCGCGCGCTTCCAGTTTAACGATGTGGCCTTTCTGCCCCAGGGCCACGAGCTGCTGTTCGACGCGCAGGGGCATGTCTATCTGCTCGACTGGGAGCGACAACGCATCGGTACCGTGGTCCCGGGCGATCGGTTCATCACCTTGACGCCGCGATACCAGAAAAAGCTCTAAAGGCACGTTGCCCGGCTCCCGGGCAGGGGGCTTTTAATCCGGCTCGAGTTCGATCCAGGCGACGACCGGGCAATGATCGCTGGGAAACTGACCGTTCTTCGAGAAAATGACCACTTCCGTCCGGTGGGTCACCACGGGGCCGCGGGCCAGAATCCAGTCAATCCGGCTGCCTTCCTTGAGCAGGGCCTTGAAGCCGTTGAAGGAGTTGTATTCCTCGTTGTGGCGCACCTTGGCTTGGGACCAGGTGTCGGTGAAAAACCCATCGCCGACCAGCCGGTCATACGCCTTGTTGCGCCCGGCGATGGCGTTGAAGTCCCCGACCAGGAGCACCGGCCGGTCGGTGTTGAGGGCCGCCACGCGCTCGCGGACGAGGTCGGCGCTCTTTTCGCGCGCGGCTTGGATGAGGTGGTCGAAGTGGGTGTTCCAGAAATAGAATTCCTTTTTCGTCTTCAGATCGCGGAATCGCACCCAGGTCACCATGCGGCGATTGGAATTTCCCCAGGTGGAGGAACCGATGACCTCGGGGGTGTCGGAGAGCCAGAAATGGTCGAAGGCCAGCGGTTCGAGCCGTGACTTGCGGTAAAACACGGCCATGAACTCGCCGCGGCTGCCCCCATCCCGCCCCAAGCCGATCCACTGGTATTCCGGCAGATCGCTGCTCAGTTCCTGGAGCTGCCAATAGAGTCCCTCCTGCGTGCCGAAGACGTCCGGGTTCACCTGCTGGATGCACTCGCGCATCAGTGGACGGCGGTCAGGCCAGGCATTGGGAGGAGTCCGGCTGGCAAACCGAAGGTTATACGTCATCACGCACAGCGTGTTGGGGGGCAGGTCGGCTGGTTCGGCCGCGCCGGCTGGTGGGCCAGCCCAGGGAAAAAGCAGGGCGGCCAGCACGGCCAGCAGCCTTTCCAAAGCCGTGCGGCGCGGACTTCCGGCGCGGCGGTCGGGGTTGGCGTTGACCGCGACGGGCAGGTCGCGGAAGGACTCAGATTTGGTTTCGTTGTCGTTTGGCTTCATAAAAAAAGATGGCGGCAGCGCTGCCCACATTGAGCGAGTCCACCGTCGGCGGCATGGGAATCGCCGCGGCCTCGTCGCAGACTTCCAGCACCGCCGGGGACAGCCCGTTGCCTTCACTGCCCAGCACGATGCAGCACGATGCCCGCAAGTTGGCTTGCGCCAGAGTGTGGCCGTTCGTGTGCGGGTGGGCGGCAACGCACCGGACGCCCCGTTGCCGCACCTGCCTCAAGGTTTCCACCAAGCTGGCGGTTTCAATCACGGGCAACTCAAAAATTGCGCCCATCGAGCTCCGCACCGCGCGGCGCAGATAAGGGCTGGTGCAGGTCTCCCCCACCACCAGCGCCTGAACCCCCAGCCCGGCGCAGTTGCGAACCACGGCCCCAAGATTTTCCGCGCTCGAGAGCCCTTCGACGGCTGCCAGCAACAGGGGAGGTGGCGTCTGGTCCAGGATTTGATCGAGCGAAGGTCCGGGAGGAATGCGTCCGAGGGCCAGGAGCCCTTGATACATGGAAAAGCCGGTGAGCGTCTCCAGCAGCGATTTCTCGGCGACGAACACGTGAATCGTTTCGGGACGGGCCTCGAGAACCGGCTCCAGCTCGCGAAACCACTTTTCCGGCAGCAGAACCGACACCACCGGGAAATGGCTGTCCAACAATCTCCTCACCACCTTCTCTCCTTCGGCCACGAAAAGGCCTTGCTTGCGGTGCTCCATCTGCCGCCGCATCGTCCGGTACGGTTGCAACTCCGGTAAATCCAGTGACTGAATGAGCCGCCGTTGGATCATACGGAGGGGGAGAGTCGGTTCGCGGAGTTCTAGCCGAGTTCCAGGGTGGGGCAGGGGACCGACTGCGAGGTGACTGTCAGGGAGACATGGGTGGCGCCGATCCGTTCGAGTCGCCGGCCCATGACCTCGTGCGCCAGCTCGGGCCGGTTGCACTCGCGGCTCAGGTGGCCGAGGTAAAGATGCCGCAAGTCGCCGGACATCACCTGCTCGGCCGCGTCCGCCGCCGCTTCATTCGAAAGGTGGCCGTGACGGCCCAGAATCCTTTGTTTAAGGGGCCAAGGCCGGTGCGGGCAGTCTTGCAGCAACTTGATGTCGTGGTTGGATTCGAGGACCAGAACGTGCGCCGGCCGGACGCGTTCGAGCACGAGCCGGGTGGCGTGCCCCAGGTCGGTCAGAAATCCGATGTTTCCCCCCGGCGTCCGCAGCAGAAACCCCACCGGGTCCTGGGCGTCGTGCGGCAGGCTGAATGTCTCCACCATCACATCGCCCACCTCAAACGCCGACCCCGTGGCAAAGATCCGGCAATCAAGCCGGACCTGCATTTGTTGCTCCATCGCCTCGCGGGTAAGCTGGTTGCAGTAAACCGGCAGCCGCAGCTTCTCCGTCAACATGCCCAGCCCCTGAACGTGATCCGAATGCTCGTGCGTCACCAGCACCCCCGTCAGGCTCTCCACGCTTCGCCCCACGCCGGCCAGCCGCTGCCGGATCTGGCGCAGGCTGAATCCCGCGTCCACCAGCAGCCGGCATTCCGGCGTTTCCACGTAAGCGCAATTGCCTGCGGAGCCGCTCCCCAAAATCGTCAGTCGAACAGCCACGCCGCACGTTAACCAGCCGCCGCCGCCAGCCGCAAATCCTTTTTCCCCGCTGCCGCAGCCGGGGGGCGCTCGCGACGCCGGGGATGCCGTCCGGGGGCGGGGGAAACGGGCGCACAAAAAAAATAAAAAAAATGAAACCAGGGTGTTGACAGGGCGGACGAGTCGCTATTATTGTATCGAGAAATAATTCTCGATAAGAGAATATCGAGTAAAAAATCGCGAATAATGACCTGTTCCATGACTGCCCAGGCCGCCAAACCGGTCCCGGAGCCGACGCTCAAACGGCTCCCCCTTTACCATCGTTTGCTTAAAGAGTTGCTCGCCGCCGGCCGGCCCACGGTTTCCTGCACGGAAATCGGCGCGGGGCTGGCCCTGGACCCGACCCAGGTCCGGAAGGACCTGGAGACGGCCGGAGTGGCGGGCCGGCCGCGCATTGGTTACGCGGTGACGGATGTGGTGGACCAGCTCGAGCAGTTCCTTGGCTGGAAAAAGGTCAATGAGGCCTTTCTGGTGGGCGCGGGCAGCCTGGGCTCGGCCCTGCTGGGCTATCGCAAGTTCGAGGAGTGCGGCCTGAAGATCGTTGCCGCGTTCGACGCGGACCCGGCGCGGGTCGGGCGCAGGATTCACGGCACGCACGTGCTGGCGCTGCCGAAGCTGCCGGGGCTGGCGCGGCGCATGCACGTCCTGATCGGGATCATCACCGTGCCGGCTGAGGCCGCCCAGGGCGTGGCCGATTTGCTCGTGGAGGGGGGTATCCGCGCCATCTGGAATTTCGCCCCCGTACGGCTGCATCTGCCGGAAGGGATCATTGTGCACAACGAAGATTTGTACTGCTCGCTGGCTGCGCTTTCGCAAAAGCTGGCGGCAGCCCTGGCGGCCTAACCGGCCCGCCGCTCCCGGACGCCGGCGGCCACGCCGGCGGCCTGAGCCTTCAACCCTCCACAACCGGAGTCAATGCCTATGACACACACACCCAAGCCCGACTGTGCCGGGCGACGTCTCACGAAAATCCGCGACATCTTGGACCGGCACGGGCGCCGGGCCTCGCGCCTGGTGCCCATCCTGCAAGCGGTGCAGGAGGAGTACCGTTACCTGCCGCGGGAGGTCCTCACCGAGGTGGCCGCCGCGCTGGAGGTTTCGCCCGCGCGGGTGTTTGGCGTTGCGACATTCTACTCGCATTTCGCCATCGAACCCAAAGGGAAGCATTTGGTGAAACTCTGCGACGGCACCGCCTGCCACGTCAAAGACTCGATTCCCATTCTCGAAGCCATCCGCCGGCGGCTGGGCCTGAAGGCGGGTCAGCGGACCACCTCCGACCGGCTGTTCACGGTTGAAACGGTGGCCTGCCTGGGCGCCTGCGGGCTGGCCCCGGTGGTCGTCGTTGACGACCAGGTGCACGGGCAGATGACACCGGAAAGCGCGGTGCAGCTCATTGAAGACGTGCTTGCCCGGGAGGTGGCGCCATGAGCGCGGAAAGAACTCCCGCTCCTTCGCCGGGAGCGCCTGCTGCCCGGCGCGTGGTGGTCTGCGCCGGCACCGGCTGCGTGGCCGGTGGCGCCTACGACGTTTTTCAGGCTTTTGCCGCGCAAATCCGCGCCGCCGGGCTCAGCGTGGTCACCGAGTTCCGGCCGGAGCCGAACGGGCACGACGTGCGGCTGAACCCGAGCGGGTGCCAGGGCTTTTGCCAGATGGGCCCGCTGGTCACCCTCCTGCCGGAGGGGGTCCTTTACACGCGGGTCAAGGTGGCGGACGTGGCCGAGATTGTGTCGCGCACGCTCCTCAAGGGGGAGTGGGTGGAACGGCTCCTCTATGTGGACCCGGCCACCCGGCGGCGCTGCCGGGGGCCTGAGCAGATTCCCTTTTATCAAAGGCAGCAGCGATATGTGCTGCGCGAATGCGGCCTGTTGGATCCGGGCAGCATCCAGGAATATGTGCACCATGGCGGATACGCCGCGGCCCGCAAGGCCTTTCGCGAACTGACCCCGGAACAGATTTGCCAGGAAATCGTCCGCTCCGGTCTGCGCGGACGCGGCGGCGGCGGATTCCCCACCGGCCGCAAGTGGGAGGCGGCCCGGACCCAGGCCAGCCCGAAGAAGTATGTCATCTGCAACGCCGACGAGGGCGATCCCGGCGCGTTCATGAACCGTAGTGTGATGGAAGGCAACCCCCATAGCGTTCTGGAGGGATTGATGATTGCCGCCCGGGCCATCGGCGCGGATGAGACGCTGATCTATGTCCGGGCTGAATACCCGCTGGCGGTGCAACGCATGCGCCAAGCGGTGGCGGATGCCGAAGCGGCGGGGTTCCTGGGATCGAACGTGTTCGATTCGGGACTGGCCTTGCGCTGCGAAGTGATGGAAGGCGCCGGCGCGTTTGTATGCGGCGAGGAAACCGCCATGATCGCCTCGATCGAAGGCCAGCGCGGCATGCCCCGGCCCAAACCGCCGTTCCCCGCCCAAAGCGGGCTGTGGGGCCGGCCCACCGTGATCAACAACGTGGAAACCCTGGTGCACGTCGTGCGGGTGATCCGCGAGGGGGCGGAGAATTTCCGCAAGCTCGGCACCCCTGCCTCGCCCGGCACCAAGACGTTTGCTCTGACGGGGCACGTGGTCAACACCGGCCTGGTCGAGGTGCCCTTTGGCGCCACGCTGCGCGAGGTGGTCTTCGACATCGGCGGCGGTGTCACCGACCGCCGGGGCAAGGTCAGCCGGGACGGCTTCAAGGCGGTGCAAATCGGCGGGCCCTCGGGGGGCTGCCTGACCCGCGAGCACCTCGACCTGCCCTTGGACTACGACTCGCTGCGGAGCGCCGGCGCGATGGTGGGCTCGGGCGGGCTGGTGGTCATGAACCAGCACACCTGCATGGTGAGCATCGCCCGATTTTTCATGGACTTTACCCAGCGGGAAAGCTGCGGCAAATGCGTGCTTTGCCGGGAGGGGACCCGGCAAATGCTGGCCATGCTCGACGACATCATGGAAGGCCGGGCGAACGGGGAAACCCTGGCCCTGCTGGAGAAACTGGCGCGCGCGGTGCAAAAAGGCTCGCTCTGCGGCCTGGGCAAGACGGCGCCCAATCCCGTGCTGTCCACGCTGCGGTATTTTCGCGAGGAGTACGACGCGCACGTCTTCCACCAGCACTGTCCGACCGGCCAGTGCAAGGCTCTGGCCAAGCCCGCCATTGACCCCGTCAAATGCAAAGGCTGCACCGCCTGCGCCCGCAAGTGTCCGGTCGGCGCGATTCGCGGTGAAAAGAAACAGCCGCATCAGATTGATCCCGCCAAGTGCATCAAATGCGGCGTGTGCGCCGAGGTGTGCAAATTCGAAGCGGTGGTGGGGGTGTGACCGGCAACCCAGAAACCTGAGGCGTATGAACCAGAACGTGACGACCAGAAGTTTGAATGTGGACGGACGCGAAGTCCTGATCAACGGCGAGCGCAACCTCCTTGAAGTCATCCGCAAGGCCGGGATTGACCTCCCTACTTTTTGCTATCACTCGGACCTGAGCGTGTACGGCGCCTGCCGTTTGTGCCTGGTGGAGATCGAGGGACGCGGCATTCAGGGGGCGTGCTCGACGCCGGCCGAGCCGGGGATGAAGGTGCGGACGCAGACGGCGGAGATTCGCGAAATCCGGCAGATCGCCATCGAGTTGCTGCTGGCCAACCACAACCAGCAGTGTCCGACCTGTCCCAAGAACACCGCCTGCCAGCTTCAGGATGTGGCGCGCAAACTCGGCATCCGCAAGGTTCGTTTCAAACCGCTCCATGAGCCGGAACCGCTGGACGAGACTTCGGTGTCCCTGGTTCGCGACCCGGGCAAGTGCGTGCTTTGCGGCGATTGTGTGCGCTTTTGCGCGGAAATCCAGGGTATCGGCGCGATTGATTTCGCCTTTCGCGGCCATGACGCCGCGGTGCTGCCGGCTTTTGGCCGGGGCCTGGGCGAGGGAGAGTGCGTCAATTGCGGCCAGTGTGCGGCCGTCTGTCCCACGGGCGCCCTGTCTCCGCGGCCGGAGGTGGACGCCGTCTGGCAAGCCCTTCATGACCCCGCCAAGACGGTGGTGGCGCAGGTGGCGCCCGCCGTGCGCGTGGCCCTCGGCGAGATTTTCGGCCTTCCACCCGGCACGGTCAGCAGCAGCCAACTGGTGACTGCGTTGCGCCGGCTCGGGGTCGCGAAGGTTTATGACACGGCCTTCAGCGCGGACCTCACCGTGATCGAGGAAGCCCACGAGTTTCTCCAGCGCAAGGCCAGTGGCCAGCGGCTGCCGCAATTTACCAGTTGCTGCCCCGCGTGGGTGAAGTTTGCGGAGCAGTATTTCCCCGACCTCCTCCCGAACCTCTCGAGCTGCAAGTCCCCCCAGCAAATGCTGGGGGCCCTCTGCAAAGCCATCCTGCCGGCGGAGCTGGGCATTCCGCGGCGCGATCTGGTTGTCGTCTCGATCATGCCCTGCACGGCGAAAAAATTCGAAGCCAAACGGCCCGAATTTGCCCGCGACGGCCTGCCCGACGTGGACCACGTCCTCACCACGCAGGAGCTGGGACGCATGATCGAAGAAGCCGGCCTGCGGTTTGCCGACCTCGAGCCCGGCTCCTTCGACCTCCCCCTGGGATTCAAAACCGGTGCGGGAATAATCTTTGGCAATTCGGGTGGCGTCAGCGAGGCCGTGCTGCGCTGCGCGGTTGAGAAGCTCACCGGTCAATCCCTCGCCAACCCGGACTTTTACCAGGTGCGCGGTGAGGCGGGGGTGCGTTTCGCGGATTTGAGTGTCCATGACACCCGGCTGCGGCTGGCGGTGGTTCACGGGTTGAAGAACGCGCGCATTCTCGCCGAAAAAGTGCGCCGGGGGGAGCATGCCCTGGACCTGATCGAAGTGATGGCCTGTCCCGGGGGCTGCGTTGGCGGCGCCGGCCAGCCGGTGAGCCGCGGCGCCGCAGCACGCCAATCGCGCGCCCGCGGTTTGTATGACGCCGACAAACACCTGGAGCTGCACAAGTCGCAGGAGAACCCGTTTGTGACCGGCTGCTATCAAAGGCATTTGGGGGAGGTGGGCGGGCATGAAGCCCATCAACTCCTGCACACTCGCTATGAAAACCGCCGTTCCCTGGCCCCCTCGGAACCCCCAACGCATGGAACTTTATGAAGACCCCACGTGAAACCGTCCCTGCCACCTTCATTGATGAAGCCGCCATCGCCGCGCAACTCCGCGCGGCGGGCAACCCCGAGCCCTCCCGCGTCCGCGACATCCTGGCCAAGGCCCGCCAACTGGAAGGGTTGGACGCCGGCGAGGTTGCCGTTCTCATGGGGATCGAAGAACCGGCCTTGGCTGAAGAGTTGTTTGCCGCCGCTCGCAAGGTGAAGGACGAGATCTACGGCAACCGCCTCGTTCTCTTTGCACCTCTTTACCTATCGAACCTGTGCCGGAACGAGTGCGCGTATTGCGCCTTCCGGGCGGGTAACCGCGAGCTCGTTCGCCGGGCCCTGACGCAGGAGGAAATCGCCGCCGAGGTGCGGATTTTGATCGGCCAAGGCCATAAACGCGTGTTGCTGGTGGCCGGCGAATCCTATCCCCGCGGGCAGGGCTTTGATTATGTCCTGGAAGCCATCGAAACCATCTACCGCACCCGCGTGGGCCGGGGGGAAATCCGGCGAGTCAACGTCAACGTCGCGCCGCTGACCGTGGACGAATTCAAACAGCTCAAAGCCGCAAAAATAGGCACCTATCAGCTCTTCCAAGAGACCTATCACCGTCCCACCTACGCTGCGGTGCATCGCGGCGGGCCGAAGCGCGATTACGACTGGCGGGTTACGGTCTTCGACCGCGCCATGGAGGCGGGCATTGATGACGTGGGCATCGGCGTGCTGTTCGGGCTCTACGACTGGAAATTCGAGATGCTGGCCATGCAACAACACATCCGGCACCTCGAAGACACCTTCGGCGTCGGGCCGCATACCATCAGCGTTCCCCGCCTTGAACCCGCGCTGGGGTCGGACCTGGCCTTTCATCCGCCGCATCCAGTGTCGGATGCGGACTTCAAGAAGCTGGTTGCCATACTCCGGCTGGCTGTGCCGTACACCGGCATCATCATGTCCACGCGCGAAAACGCCGCCACGCGCCGCGCCACCTTCCAGCTTGGCGTCTCGCAAATCTCGGCCGGCAGCCGCTGCAATCCGGGGGGCTACGGCGGACCCAAGGACGGCCACCAAGCCGAACAGTTTCAACTGGGCGACCATCGTTCGCTGGACGAGGTTGTCCGCGACCTGGCCGGGCTGGGGTTCACTCCGTCGTTCTGCACCGCCTGCTACCGTTTGGGCCGGACCGGCGCGGACTTCATGGACCTTGCAAAACCCGGTCTCATCAAGCACCACTGCGGTCCCAACGCCCTCTCCAGTTGCATGGAATACCTCCTGGACTACGCCCGGCCCGAGACGCGCCGCGCAGGCGAACAACTGGTCGAACGCGAACTCGCAACCCTGGAACCGTCGGTCGGCGAAATCTCGCGCCGCCTCGTGGCCGAGGTCCGGGCCAACCAACGCGATGTCTTTGTATGAACCCCACCCCGCTTCAGACCCGGCACGACACCGCAGCGCTGCGGCCGGGCAGTCATGCCGCGCCGGCCCCGAAATCCCTGCGCCTTCACATCGCCTTCTTCGGCCGGCGCAACGTGGGCAAGTCCAGCTTGCTCAACGCCATCACCCGCCAGCAGGTCTCGATTGTGTCCCCCGTCGCCGGCACCACCACCGACCCGGTCGAAAAACCCATGGAGTTCCTCCCCTTGGGTCCCGTGGTGTTCATTGACACGGCCGGTGTGGACGACGAAGGCGAGCTGGGAAGGTTGCGTGTTCGCAAAACCCGGCAGGTGCTCGATCGAGCTGATCTGGGGGTGCTGGTGACCGAGGCCGGCACTTGGGGCTGGTTTGAAGCGGAAATCCTCGCCGAGCTCCAGCGTCGGCGGGTGCCGATCCTGGTGGTGTTCAACAAGGTGGATGTGGCAGCTCCCGAACCGGCGCGGCTCGCCTGGTTGACGGCTCAAAAAATCCGCCATGTCGAAACCGCCGCCGCGCAGGGCCTTGGACTCGACCGCTTCCGCGAGGCCTTGCTCGACCTTGCGCCGGCGGAATTCATCAACAGTCCGGCCATCGTTGGCGACTTGGTCGGCCCCGGCGAACTGGTTCTGCTGGTGGTCCCGATTGACAAGGAAGCTCCCAAAGGGCGTCTGATCCTGCCCCAGGTTCAGGCCATTCGCGACCTGCTCGACCACGACGCCTGTTGTCTGGTGGTCAAGGAACACCAGTTGCGCCAGGCCTTGGACGGTTTGAAGTCCCCGCCCCGCCTCGTCGTGACCGACTCGCAGACCTTTGAGGAAGTCGCTGCGGCCACACCGCGCCACGTGCCCATGACGAGCTTTTCCATTCTGATGTCCCGATTCAAAGGCGACCTGGCCGCCCAGGTCGAAGGCGCTCTGGCCATTGACTCATTGCGCCCGGGTGACCGGGTGCTGGTCGCTGAATCGTGCTCGCATCATCCCATCGGCGAAGACATCGGCCGGGTCAAAATCCCGCGCTGGTTAAACCGTCACGTTGGAGGCGAGCTCCGGTTCGACCACGTCCAAGGCCACGACTTTCCGGCCAGCCTCCGTGACTACCGCTTGGTCATTCATTGCGGGGCCTGCATGTTCAATCGGCGGGAGATGTTGACCCGCATTCTGCATTGCCAGCAAGCCGGCGTGCCTGTCACCAACTACGGTCTGGCCATTGCCTTCAGCCTCGGGATTCTTGAGCGCGCCTTGGAGCCTTTCCCCGCCGCCCTGGCAGCCCTTCGCAACTCCCGCGACGCTGGCGCGGCACGAACCCAGCCGTTGCTGCCGGGGCGGAATCTCGCACCGCGGGCCGCGGCGGCATGAATCGTGACGTGGACCAGACCCGGCTATTGGCCTGGCTGCGCGAGAACGATCCGGCGCGGCTGGAGGCGCTGTGGCGGCTTGCCGACGACACCCGCCGCGCCGGCGTCGGCAATGCCGTGCACCTCCGCGGCCTGATTGAAATCTCGAACCATTGCGTCCGGCAATGCGCCTACTGCGGGCTGCGAGCTGGAAACCGTGCGCTGGCGCGCTACCGCATGAACGAAACGGAAATTGTCGCGGCGGCCTGGCAGGCATGCGCTCTGGGTTATGGGACTGTGGTGCTCCAGGCGGGCGAAGACACCGGATTGGAAGGGCACTGGGTGGCCCGCGTCGTGCGCCGGATCAAGACTGAAACCGGTCTGGCGGTCACGCTGAGCTTGGGCGAACGAACCGAGGCCGAGTGGGCTCAGTGGCGCGAAGCGGGGGCGGACCGCTACCTGCTTCGCTTCGAAACTTCCGACCGCGCGCTCTTCGAGGCGATTCACCCCGGACGAGGCGGCCCGCCGGCCGACCGCCTCGCCATGCTCGCCCGGCTTCGCCAGCTTGGCTACGAGATCGGCAGCGGCATCATGATCGGCATCCCGGGGCAAACCTTCGAGAGTGTGGCCCGGGACCTCCAACTTTTCCGCGAGCTGGACTTGGACATGATCGGCATCGGCCCCTACATCCCGCATCCGGACACGCCTTTGGGCCGTGGACGGGTGAGCACGGCGCCGGCGGGCCAGCAAGTGCCCAATGTCGAGGGGATGGTTTACAAAGTCCTGGCCCTGGCGCGCCTGCTTTGTCCGGAAGCCAATATCCCCAGCACGACCGCTCTGGCCACGATCAACAAACGCGACGGCCGGGAACTGGGCCTCCAGCGGGGGGCCAACGTCTGGATGCCGAACCTGACGCCAATGCCTTACCGCCGCCTCTATCAGATTTATCCGGCCAAGGCCTGCCTGGAGGAAACGGCTGACGCCGCCGACCGTCGTCTCCGCGAGCGCCTTGCCGCGCTGGGACGCCAGGCTGGCTCTGGCCCGGGATCGCGGAAGCGCGTCCCGGCGGCCGCCCCCGCCCCGGCGGCGCAAATGCTCCAATGCTGCGAAAGGTGACCATGACGCCCGAATGCCTGACCTCGATCGCCATCTGCATGGGCAGCTCGTGCTTCATGCGCGGCAACAACCGGAACATCGAGGTCATCCAAAACTATTTGCGAACCAGCGGCCTGCCCCCGGGAGTCGAACTCTCCGGCCACCTCTGTGAGGGACACTGCACGTTGGGGCCCAATCTCACCATCAACGGCAAGAGGTACCACCAGGTGGATCCCGTCGTCATTCTCGGTTTGCTCAAGCATTACCTGGGCCGGAACCGCTCATGAACTATCTCAATCCCATCTACACCGAGAGGCGGGAGTGCCAGGACTGTTACAAGTGCGTCCGCCATTGCCCGGTCAAGGCCATCAAAATTGAAGGCGGTTACGCCTCCGTGATCGCCGAGCTCTGCATCTACTGCGGGCAGTGCGTCGAGGTTTGTCCCAACAACGCCAAACGCGTCCGTGACGACCTGCCGCAGGCGCGCCAATTGCTTACCTCCAAACGCCGCGTGTTTGTCTCGCTGGCGCCCTCCTTCGTCAGCGAGTTCCCCGACTGGCGGCCCGGACAGATCATTCGCGCGCTGCTCCGCCTGGGTTTTGCCGGCGTGTCCGAAACCGCCCTCGGGGCCCAGCAAGTCTCGGCTCATGCCGCCGCCGCCCTGGCCACCCATCCCGGTAGGGTGCTCTTCTCCTCAGCCTGTCCCACGGTGGTCACTTATCTGCAGCGGCATCGGCCCGGGGATTCGGCGCGTCTCACGGCCCTGATGTCGCCGTTGTTAACGCACTGCAAACTGCTTCGGCAGCAATACGGACCCGACATCGGCATCGTGTTCATTGGGCCGTGCATCGCCAAGAAACTCGAGGCGGCCGCCCACCCGGAACTGCTGGATGTGGTGCTGACCTTTGCGGACTTGCGCCGATGGTGGGAACAGGAAGGCCTCGCGCCAGGCTCGTTGACCGAGGACCCGGGCGATCAGTTCGTCCCGGAGCGGGCGGCCGAAGGCGCCTGGTACGCCGTGGACGGCGGCATGATCGCGGGCATGAAGTCGGTTTGCCCCGTCAACGACGCCTCGTTCATGGCCTTCTCCGGCATCCGCGCGATTGAAAAGGCCATTGATGACCTGGAGGACCCGCGGCCGGAAGGCAGCTTGTTTCTCGAGCTGCTGGCATGCGAGGGGGGCTGCGTCAACGGCCCCCGCGCCGCCAAACGCAGCGGGACTGCCGGCAAACGGTGCCGCGTGCTGCGGTATGGCCAGCCGCCGCCGGTTGCGCTGCCCCGCCCGCCGCGATTGGACATTCGTTCGGTGGTCCCCGTCGCCACCGCCGCTCCCTTGCGTTTTCCCGACAGCCAGCTCCGCGAGGCCCTGCGGATGGTGGGCAAATTCTCCCGGGACGACGAGCTCAACTGTGGCGGATGCGGCTACGACTCGTGCCGCGCTTTCGCTGAGGCACTGCTCAACCGGAAGGCCGAACGCTCAATGTGCGTTACCTACATGCGGAAGCTCGCCCTCAAGAAAGCCAACGCCCTCCTCCAGAAAATGCCTTCCGCCGTGGTGATTGTGAATGAGGCCCTGCGCATCCTCGAGTTCAACGCCGCCTTCGCCAGGCTTGTGGGCCGCGACCCCCTTCCGCCCGAGGGTGGGGCCCCGTTGCTCGAGGGCGTTCTGCTGGCCGAGGTGATGCCTTTTGCGCCCCTCTTCCACAGCGTGCTTCAGAGCGGGCAGGAGGTGCTTGAGCGCGATCTCCGCCACCAGAATGCCATCCTGCACGCCACGATTTTTACGATTGAAAAGCACTCGGTTGTCGGCGGCATCCTCCAGGACATTACCGAGCCCGCCGTTCGGAAGGAACAGGTCATCCGCAAGGCCCGCGAGGTCATTCAACGCAGCCTCGCCACCACCCAGGAAATCGCCCGCTTGCTCGGCGAAAACGCCGCGGCGTCCGAAATCACCCTCAATTCAATCATCGAATCCTTCACCCCGGCCAAACCCGAGGAGCCGCGGCAGGAAAAGGATTGGCGGACGCTGTACAAACGCTGAATCCCTCAAACCGGTTGCCTATGCCCGCGTCCAGCGTTTGTAGTCCTCACCCGTCGGCGATTACCGCCGCCGCCGACAGCTTCATTGACGTGGACTTCTGCCAGCGCGCCAAAGCCGGCCAGGTCGTCGCCGGCGACGCCTTTCTTTCCCGTCGCCTCCGGGAGGAGGGCCGGATCGTTCTGGTGCTTTCGGACGGCCTGGGCAGCGGCGTCAAGGCGGGGGTCCTGGCCAATCTCACCGCCACCATGGCCCTCCGCTACACTTCCGCCTTCGTGGATGTCCGGCAAAGCGCCGAGACCATCATGAACACCCTCCCCGTTTGCGAGGTGCGAAAAATCAGCTACTCCACCTTCACGATTGTGGACCTCCACGAGAACGGCCACACCCGGGTCATCGAGCACGGCAACCCCCCTGTGCTGCTTCTGCGCGGCGCCCAATCGGTGGCCCTGGACCGCACCGCCATCACGCTCGAGAGCTGGCGCGAACGTCTCCTCCATTATTGCGAATTCCGCCTCCGCCTCGGCGACCGGTTGGTTTGCCTTACGGACGGCATCACCCAGTCCGGTCTGGGACAAAAAGGAATGCCACTGGGCTGGGGCATGGGAAACGTCACCCGGCTGCTGCAAGCCCGAATCGTCCGAGCTCCGGAGCTGTCCTCCCGCGAGCTGGCTCGGAAGGTGGTTGAGGAGGCTTGGGCCAACGACGAGGGCCGGCCCAAGGACGACCTGACCTGCGGCGTCATCTATTATCGCCGCCCCCGCCGCCTCCTGGTCATTACGGGTCCCCCCTTCGCGCGCGAGCGGGATGCCGAACTGGCCGCGCAGGTGCTTCAGTTCCAAGGGCGGGTTGCCATCTGCGGCGGCACCACCGCCAACATCATCTCCCGCCTTCTCAACCGCCCCGTCGTCAGCCTGCTGGAAAACCTCGACCCCGACATCCCGCCCGCCGCCCGCATGGAAGGCGTGGACTTGGTCACGGAGGGCACCATGACCCTGGCCCGGGTGGCGGAGTTGCTCGAGCGTGGGGCAGGGGAGCCCACGCCGGGCAGTCCCGCCGGGGATTTGCTCGAGTTGATGCTGCAGAGCGACGTGGTGCATTTCCTGGTCGGCACCCGCATCAACGAGGCGCACCAGGACCCCAACGTTCCCGTCGAACTGGATTTGCGCCGCAACATCGTCCGGCGCATCGCCGCGCTCCTGGAGTCCCGGCACCTGAAGGAAACCCGGACGCAGTTCATTTGAGACGGTCCCCCCGGTGGGCGCCGCCCGCCAGACGGGCATTCCCCCGCTCGAACGGGCCGGTGCGCCCGCGCCAGCCACCACGGGGCCCCGCTTGGGGCGGCGGAATCTCTGCCGCGTCCAGGCGGCCGCGCTCAAGCCAGCTCTTTGCGATGGCTCCAGACCTTTTGGAACGCCTTGACGTATTGCTCGATCACGTCCGGCGCCTCCTCGTAAAACAGCGGCAGGAAGATGTGGTTGGCGTTGACGTAGGCGTTGCCCGGCATCGAGGCTGGAATGGCCGGCGGATGATGCCACCATTTGGCCTCGGAATAGATCTTCAGCTTGTGCTGCTCCGGATAGTCCCAAAAGTTCACGTCCACGCCCTCGGCTCGCAGCGCCTTGAGCAGGGCGTCCCGCGTGAAGCCCAGTTTCTTGAAATCCACAAACAGCATGTTCCGGTGGTAGTACACCCGCTGCTGGTCGGGCCGGCAAACCGGCTCGGTGACTCCCTCGAGTTGCGTGAGGTGTTGGTTCAGCGCCTTGACGTTCTTTTCGACCAGCGCATTGAGCCGGTCAAGCCCCTTGAGCTGCTGGCGGCCCAAGGCAGCGGCCAACGGATGCATGCGATACTTCTGGCCAAAACCGGTGCCTTCGTAAGCCCGAATCGGGCTGTCTTTCGGGAATTTCACCGGGTCGGTGTATTCTCCGAAGGCTGCCGCTCGCTCGTAATGTTCCCGTTGTTGATACATTCCCATCCCCCCTTCGATGCAGGGCATGACCTTGCTGGTTTGGAAGCTGAATATCCCCATCGTTCCCCAGGTGCCCATCTTCCTGCCCTGCATCGAGGCTCCGTGCGCATGCGCCGCATCTTCCAGCAGGTTCAATCCTTTCTCCTTCGCCCACGCCCCAATGGTGTCCATCTGGCACGGAAGCCCCCAGGAGTGCATCACCTCAACCGCTCGCGTTCGCGGCGTCAGCTTCCGTTTTGCGTCCTCGAGATCGAAGGTGGCGGTGTGGGGGTCAATATCCACGAAGATGGGAACGCAGTCGAAAAACCGCATGGCCAGCGAGGCCGTGACAAACGTGTAAGAGGGCACCATGATTTCGCTTCCCGGCGGCAGGTCCAAGGCGAAATACATGCTGGTGAGGGCGCTGCTCCCGTTCATGTGCGCCTTCACGAACGGTGACTGCGTATATTCCTGCCATTCCTTTTCGAACAGCGGCAGTTCCTGATAATACTTGTTGTTGTCCAGCAAATCGCACACGGCTTTCTTCTCCGCCTCCCCGTAGCGGGGCCATTTGGTCAGCGCCGCGAACCGGGCGGTGGGGACGTTGACTGTCTTGGGGCCGCCGGCCAGGGCGAGCTGCTCAGCCGGCGGTGCGGCGAAAGCGTAATCGGCCAGCGTCAACCCGGCGGTGGCAACGGCCCCCGTCTTGATGAAGGTGCGTCGTGAATGCGGTTTCATAGCGTGTTCCTCGAGGTTTCAGTTTTGCAGTCTGCCACCGGCCATTCACCGTTTGAGCGGACCCGGAAAAGCGACGAGGTCGGACCGTGTTTTGCCCTTTTCCGTGATTCGCGGCAGAGTATAGACCATGCCGTCACGGCCCAGCGCGATGGCATTGACGTACAACGGACGCTGGCCATCCGGATAAAAGACCGCGCCGTGGTCCATATAACGCTGCTTCTCTATATCATACGTCACCAGGTGCAGATTCTCCAGACCTTTGGCCTCGCCCATGGCCGTGGTAGCCTTTCCCGCCAATCGCTTGCCGTCAACGTAGATGGGGCCGCCCGTGAGATAATGAATGGTCTTGTTGTCCGGGCCGAGGGCGAATCCCAGGTAGCCATAACTGAACTGGTCAAACATGCCACAGCGGCGGGAGGGTTCCGAAGTGATCCGCTCCAGCAACTCCAGCCGCGGGGCCCGGGGGTCGAACCGGAACAGATATCCGGAATTGCCGTGCACACCATAGATCATCTTGTCTTTCGCCCGCCAGAACACCTGCCGCCAGTTGTAGCCCATGTGTCCGGGCGACGTCGGATCGTACTGCCCGAAATAATCCTTCTTCATGTCCTCCCCCACCACCGGCCCGACACTGTCCGTCTTGGCATCATACCTGAGGATGGTGCCCTCGGAAGTGGTGAAATAGGCCGAGCCATCGTCCAGGTCCACGGCGATCGAACGGCATACCGTGCGGTAAGTCGGGCCCACCCCATCCTCTCCCTCCGCGCACATTTTCCCAAAGCTCCGCTGCTGCCGCGTGGCCAGGTCATAGCGATAAAAAATGCCGCTGGGCCAGGTCAGGGCAAACATCCGGCCCCGCCGGGTGTCCATGTTGAAAGTCAACACCCCCTCCCGGTTGGGAGCGATGCCATAGTCCTCAAACTTTCCCGTCCGCAGGTCGTATGACAGCAAATGCCCTCCCGGATACGGCTTGTAGCCCGGCGGAGGCACCCCCATGGTT
>FWPV01007901.1_pt1 | contig 18969 bp, 18 predicted proteins | sample 2228371 | NCBI WGS metagenome assembly FWPV01 (sample SAMEA103939776, study PRJEB20133) | metagenome
AGCAACGCTGTAAAGGTTCAAAGACAAAAAAGTCAGCCTTGACAACTTCAGCCAGCCCTTAACTTGTATTCAATGGCATAAGACATCATTACTCACCATGGATATTGCACCTCCTGATAAGAAAGCAAGTAAAGAAAACCAATGCTAGAGTCATCATAGCATAATTTTTCTAAGGATGCAACTTCCCTAAAAAGTTTACCAACCCCAAAGGACACTAAGGACTCGAAGTAAGACTAAAGATTTTTCATGACTCACCGCAAAATGAAGAAGATTTGCTAATCCAAACCGTAACTACTCAGCAGACACCAGGAGTTACCCTCTCCACCAAAGATGAAAATGGCTCGGCAGGAGAGTTATTTTCAGATTTCGTACTCGGATTTCACGGAACACACGAATTTTTATTTTTATCCGTGAAATCCGTGTTGATCCGTGTACTATTGGAGCTTAAGTGCACAAGTGCCAACATTTTCGGAATAGGTCAAAAATCTTGCACCGCCGAGGTCGCAGAGAGACCGCTGAGATAGATGGATGGGCAGGCTTGGGGGCAATTGGGCAGCATTTTGCCTCCGGAATCTCTGCGCGCTCCGCGTCCTCTGCGGTGAAATGGACACTCCCTGAAACAGTTACTCCAAACCTTAAAATCCCTGGTGTACTACGTATCCTTGTGGTTTTTTCAGTGGAGTCATGACGATTTACCTTTTGCGTTTTACGAAGTATAATTGGGTGTGTTTCATTCCAGTTGTAGGCCAGGCCTTGCGCACGTTTTGAGACAAACATACGCCCAGAAGGGGCTAGACTACGACCGCCCAACGCATTTGAAACACACCCGGTATAATGACACAGTGTGATTTTGAATATTGGAGGGAGTGGCGATTGGATAAAAATCCTACCGCCACCCCTCACGTTGAGTCTTGACCATCCCACTACTGCCAACGACTATCTGACTACCGGACTAACAACTACCAGACTATTTTCGAGGAGTAGCTATGAACCTGAAAGAAGTGATAGATGTCATCGAAGGAGAATTATTGGTGGATGCTCCTGTCGACATTGATATTCGCAGCGCGTGTTGCTCGGACTTGATGAGCGATGTGCTTATGTTCGTCAAACCTAACATGCTGCTGATCACCGGGCTGACGAATCCACAATCGGTACGCACGGCAGATATGGCCGAAGCGCCGGTGATCGTGTTTGTGCGAGGTAAGTATCCGGCAGCGGAGACCCTGGCGCTTGCCGAGGAATTGGGAATCGCGGTGATCTTATCGGCCTACACGATGTTCGAGACGGCCGGTTTGCTTTACCAGGCCGGTTTGCGCGGGCTGGGTAAATTGCCGATCGTGCATCAGCGATGAAAAATCGTTTCACGCTTCTCGGGCTCCTGAGTGGAGACGGCGGACTCGGCAAAGTCCATGAACTCATCCGTGAGATGCGTGTCTCACGGGTGATGACGAGTGCCTTATATACGGTCGCGCCGCACACCCCCATGAGTGAGCTAAAGGAATTGATGCGCGAGCACCGCATTTCGGGTGTGCCGGTGGTGGAAAACGGCGAGTTGGCCGGCATCGTGAGCATCGAAGACCTGATCCATGCGCTGGAAGAGGGCAAGTTGACCAGCCCGGTGGAGGATTTTATGACCCGTGGCCCGTTGATTGTGGCCCGTGCCAACGAGCCGGTGATGGAAGCGGTGCGCCGTTTCGAGGTGACAAAAATCGGACGGATGCCGGTACTCGATACCCAAGATAAACTGGTCGGCATTCTCACCCGTGGCGATATCATTGAAGCGCTCCTCGGTGCCCTCCAAGAGGTCTACAGTCAAGCCGAATGCCTTCAAGATCGCCCCGAATATTTCTTTCAAGCGCTGGAATCCGATTCCACGAGCCTGGTTTTGCGCTATAACGTGAAACATCGCGATTTCGCGCATGGTGGCGACGCTTCGGCCAAAATCAAACAGGCGCTTTTGCGGATCGGCGCTTCTCCCATTTTGGCGCGGCGGGTTGCCATCGCCACCTACGAAGCAGAAATCAACCTCATCATTCACACCGATAATGGTGGAACCATCACCGCCGATATCAAACCTTATGAGATCAGCATCCTGGCCGAAGATCGTGGCCCCGGCATCCCCGATGTAGAGTTGGCGCGCCAACCGGGCTACTCCACGGCAACGGCAGAAATACGGGAGATGGGTTTCGGTGCCGGGATGGGATTGGTGAATATCGAACGCTGTGCTGATAGTATGAACATTTGGTCGGCGGTGGGGATCGGCACCCGCTTGCAAATGATTTTCAAAGTGAGCGCGGAAGAAACCAAGCGCAAGTAGGCCGGTGATCGGCGTTCTTATCTGTATTGATCCGGCAAAAAACCAAGAGGATTATCTTCGGAGGAAGTCACCATGCAAATTAAAGAAATCGTGGAAAAGTTAGGATTGACGGTATTGGTCGGAGCAAACAATTTGAACGTAGAAGTAACCGGCGGCTACGTGGCAGACTTGCTCAGTTGTGTTATCGCCGGCGCAAAGCCCAACGATTTGTGGATAACTTTGCAGACCCACGTCAATATCGTTGCCGTGGCCGCGCTCAAGGAAATTTCGGGCATTATCGTGGCCGAGAGCGCAGTCGTTCCGGAGGCAACCCTGGAAAAGGCAGAACAGCAAAATGTGGTGATGCTCTCCAGCCCGCTCCCTGTCTACGAGACGGTCAAGCAATTGGTCGCGCTCGGCCTCTAATGCGCGGGGTATGTCTCCGGGTGCACGATGCGCGAGTATCACGTTGATCTGCACATTCACACCGTCCTGTCGGCTTGTGCAGAAGTGGAGATGATTCCCCCCTTAATTACCGAAGAAGCCCTGCAAAAGGGGCTGCACGTCATCGCCATCACCGATCATAACGCCACAGGCAACGTCGCGGCAATGATGGAAGCCGCAGCGGGGACAGAGCTGACCGTCCTGCCGGGGATGGAACTGCTCACCCAAGAAGAAGTGGATGTGCTGTGTATCTTCGACACCCTCGAACAGACCCAGATATGGCAAAGGCAAGTAGATGGTTGGTTACTGCCACTCGCTAACGACGCCGAACGTTTCGGCCCGCAGTTTTTGGTTAATGCTGTCGGCGACTTTGTCGCCGAGGATACGCGGATGCGCAAAGTCCCGGCCAGGGTGGGCATCGAAGAAGCCGCGCGCGCCGTCCATGCCCTGGGCGGCCTGGTGATTCCCGCCCATGTGGAGCGCGATGTCTACGGCCTGCTGTACGTCTTGGGTTTCTGGCCCCCCGACCTGGACGCCGACGCCGCCGAAGTCTCGCACCACATGCGTCCCAGTCAGGCTTACGCGCAGTACCCCTCGTTAAAGCATATCCCCATTATCACCGGCTCCGACGCGCATTTTCTGGACTGGATCGGCAACACGCGCACGGTGTTCCGCTTGGAGGATGCGCCGTCGGTGACGAGCCTGCGGGCGGCGCTGCGGCAGGGAGCGGGGCAGGGATTTTACGTCCCGTGACGCAGCTTTTTCTTACGGCAGTGACGCGGATATGACCACAAAAAGAGAGCGGGACTTACGCAGTACCCTGAAATTGTACGCCTGCTCTTGCATTCTGCCTTAAAGCATTCGGCGCACGCCTGGAATCCGCCGGATCAACCCACTGATCCCCCAACTGAGGCCCACCCCACCGCTGAAGGCCATGCCGAATTTGATCCATGCGGGCCAGGAGACGAAAAGTAGCGCGAACTGAATCCAGTGGACGACCGGATAGTGGATGAGATAAATGCCGAACGAGTTGGCGTTGAGACTGTCCACTATGGCATGGCGACGACGCGCGAAGGTCCGAAAAGCGCCGAGCAAACCAAGCGATGCGCCGGCGCAGCTCGTCGCCCAGGTGACGGCAAGTAGCGCCTGAGTGACAAGCCCGGGGAACCGCACCGTGCCGTCGTTCAAAACGCTGTAGGCCCAAAACGAAAGAACCCCCGCGACAAACCAATAGCCCCAGTGTTTCGGCCAGCCCGGCTTGCGCCATCCTTCGCCGGTTCCGAGCGCCACGCCCAGGAGGAAGTAAGCAAAGTACAGCCCCAGGCGGACAGGTTCCACGTCGAACGGCCCTAACGATGTCCACCAATAATACTGAGAGCCGATCAAGCGAAAAGGCAAAAACGAAACCACGCTCACCAGCCAAATCACGAAGGTCGTGGGCTGCCGTCGTAATCTTGTCAGGGTGGCAGGTGCGAAGCGGTGAACCAATGTCAGGATGCCGTTGAGCGCCAGCAATACCCACAGGAACCAGGACGCACCGACCGGCCAGCCATCGGACGTGTAAAACCGGATCAGGTAAGGGGTTGATGATTTGGGGAGCGCCCTGAGATACCCCGGCAAAAAAGCCAGGGGCGCGACAAAAATCGCGGTGATGATGAAAGGAATCCCCAAGCGGCGCAGCCGCGCCAGGAAGAAGCGCTTGCTCCCCTTGTGTTCAAGGCCGGTGATGGCGAAGCATCCGGAGACCAGGAACAGCAAGGGCATCGCAAACGTATCGCAGAACAGAATGAACGGATCGAGGAGGGGCCAGCGGCTGGCATCCACGACCGGCGCCGTCGCCTCTACCCAGCGCAGAGGATTATAAACGCTGAACGAGGCGTAAGCCAAAGCGGCGTGGAGCGCAACGACCAGCACAATCACGAAGGTGCGCAGGGAGTCACTGGCGACGTCGCGGTCTTGGTGTGGCATTTCATGCTCTGTCAGAGGATAATCGGGCAAGTGAGACATCTTCGCTCCTTGTGGAATCATAACCCCACGGACTGCTTTATGAAGAGAACATGCGGTGCAGATCCTCGCCGATTTCTGCCGTTATCAGCAGCTCAAGTAGAGGATAGGCCGTGAATCGGGCAAAAATCTGCTCAAGCGGCTCGATCTATTCCGAAAATACAGGATTCACGCAGATTTTCGCAGATCAAGTCGGTGAAGCGGTAAAATCTACGTGCGGAGTTCTAGATTTTCAGTGGCGTATAGGTCAGACCAAATGCCTCGGCCACGGCCTGGTAAGTCACTTTGCCCTGGTAGATGTTGACGCCCAGGGCCAGAGATTTGTCGCCAGCGACGGCTGCCTCGAAACCCTGGTCGGCCAGTTTGATAACGTAGGGCAGCGTGGCATTGGAGAGGCCGTTGGTACTCGTGCGCGGCACGGCCCCCGGCATATTGGCCACACAGTAGTGCAACACGCCGTTGACATAATACGTTGGATCGGAGTGCGTGGTAGGGTAGGTGGTCTCCACACAACCGCCTTGATCTACCGCCACATCAACGATAACACTGCCGGGCTTCATGGTCGAGACCATCTCACGAGTGACCAACTTGGGTGCTTTTGCCCCCTTGACCAATACCGCCCCGATCAACAAATCGGCCGTGCGCACGGCGCGGGCTATACTGTAAGGGCTTGATGTTAGAGTTTCAAAATTGCCATGCAGGATTTCGCTCAAAACGCGCAAGCGGTCTATATTGATGTCAATCAGGATCACTCTGGCGCCCATGCCCAGGGCGACTTGGGCCGCGTTTGTCCCCACTACCCCACCGCCGATGATGACCACCTTGGCCGGTTGCACGCCGGGAATGCCGCCGAGCAATTTACCGCGCCCGCCGGCATGCCGTTCCAGATAGTGCGCGCCGACCTGAATGGACATCCGGCCGGCGACCTCGCTCATCGGCGTCAGCAAAGGCAAGGTACCGTTGGGCAACTCGACCGTTTCGTAGGCTATACCGGTTACGCCGCTCTGCATCATCGTCCGGGTTAGCGTCTCTGCCGCAGCCAGATGAAGATAAGTGAAGAGCACCAGATCTGGGCGTAGATATTTGTATTCGGCCGGTAGGGGTTCCTTGACCTTGACGACCATGTTAGCCTGAGTCCACACCTCTTCGGCGGAGGGTACGATTTTGGCTCCGGCAGCAGCGTAGTCTTCATCGGAGAAGTAACTACCCTCGCCCGCCCCAGTCTCAACCAAGATCGTGTGACCATGCTCTTTGAGTTGATGCACGCCTCCCGGCGTCATGGACACGCGATATTCATTATCCTTGATTTCTTTTGGAATACCGATGATCATCTATGACTCCTTTCATATGTAGGCTATGTGAAGAATATCATTTCATCGCTGTACCACTATTGTAGGCTCGATGCCAATTCCTGACAAATTTCAAGCTGGGCAATAGAAGAAAACTCGGTCAGCAGATTGAGCAGATTTTTGAATGCGCAAAGAACGATCTGCGTGAATCTGCGAACATCTGCGTCCTGATTCTGGTTGACACGATGGGGAATGACACTCATTTTCATCTTTGGTGAAGAGCGAAATTCATGTTGTCTGCTGACAAAAAATGTGCGTCCAGCAGTGCTTTGGCACAGGGCGACAAATTTCTTTATGTTCAGGGCCGCTCATACCGACCCTCTCATATCTTTGAAGATGGCGTCTATCATCCACCCTGTTGCCAACGTCGATTTTAACGGTAGAATGACGGGCGTGAGATTTTTGTAGTTGAATTGCACTTGGCCTATATAGACTTTGAGGTATACTCAGGCTTGTGAACTTGATCGAAATTATGAGCATCATAGTATCGAGGTGAAACGTATGAATGTAGCTTTCAATCAACCTTCCGTGGATTTAGCCCCCGAACATAAAGTCGTCTTAGACCAAATCCTTACCGAAAACAAAGACAAACCTGGCGCAACCATGCTGATCCTGACGTTGATACAGGAAAAACTCGGCTTTGTCTCTCTGGACATGCAACGGTATCTCTCCCGTGAATTGGGTGTTCCCCTCAGTCATCTGTACGGCGTGCTCACCTTCTACTCGTCCTTCCGCATGCAACCGATTGGCCGTCACAAGATCAGCATTTGCCTGGGGACGGCGTGTTATGTGCGCGGCGGGACAACGCTGGTGGAAAAATTCCAGCAGATGTTGGGTGTCAAGGTCAACGAGACCACGCCTGATAACCGCTTCACGTTGGAAATCTGCCGTTGTGTGGGCGCGTGTTCGCAAGCACCGGTCGTGATGATCGACGACGATATCGCCGGGCAGGTCAACCCCCAGGATGTCGCCAAGATCTTGCGCAAGTATGAATGATTTGTTTTTTACCGCCGAGTTCGCTGAGTCCACAGAGGCAGATATTGATAAAAACTTTGCGCCCTCCGCGTACTCTGCGGTGAGGTTTCTCAAAAGAGTCACCCATGACGATTTTCCGCGACTTATCTCAGCATATTCTCGATATTGCTGAGAACGGCGTCAAAGCCGGCGCGACGTTGCTGCACCTTACCATCGAAGAAGACACAACCGCCGACACCCTGCGCATCGTCGTGCAGGATAACGGCAGTGGGATGAACGCCGAAACCCTGGCGAAAGTCGAAGACCCGTGGTTCACCACCCGCACCACCCGCAACGTGGGATTGGGCATCCCGTTTTTCAAGCAAGCGGCGGAGATGTGCGGCGGGAGTTTCGGCATCACTTCGCAGCCAGGTATGGGCACGATCACCGAGGCGACGTTCCAGCACAGCCACATTGACCGCCCGCCCCTGGGCGACCTGGCGGGGACGCTGCTGTGTATGATCGTCGGCTTCGTCGGCGTGGATGTGCTCTACGAGCATCGTGTAGATGACCGCACTTTTACCCTGGACACCCGCGAAATCCGCGCCATCCTGGGCGACGACGTCCCCTTCTCCGACCCGGACGTGCTCGCCTTTCTTAGCGAGAGTCTGCATAACGGACTGGCATCGTTACAAGCGACGAGTGATTGGTGATTGGTAGCTGGTAACTGGGAACTGGTAACTGGTTATTGATTCAATCACTCGTTCCGAATTACTCATTACCGATTACTCATTACTCATTACCGATTACTCATTACTCATTACCGATTACTCATTACTCATTACCGATTACTCATTACTCATTACCAAAACGAGGAGGTCATTGTGAAAAGCTTAGAAGAACTACAAAAAATCAAGGAGCGCGCGTTGCAGCGCCGCAAGCTGGCCGGCGAGGGCGCGCGCGCGCGCATCATCGTGGCGATGGGCACCACCGGCATCGCTGCCGGCGCCCGCGATACGATGGCGGCGATTTTGAAGGAATTGGAAAAGCGCGGCCTCACCGATGTGGTGGTGACGCAGACCGGCAGCGCCGGCATGAGCACCTACGAACCGGTCGTTCAGGTGCAGGTGGGCGATGGCGAACTCGTGACGTATGGCAACGTCGACGCCAGCCGCGCGGTAACCTTGATCGAAAAACACATTCTGGGCGGCGAGGTCGTGGCCGAATGGCAGGTCAAGTAAGGAGGAGCTATGGCTTATCGCGCCAACATTCTAATCAATAGCGACGCTCCAGGCGCCGAGGCCGTCTACGGCGCGTTCCTGGATGAACTCCAGGAACTGGCGTTGCGCGACGAAGTGCAGGTGTTGATGACCTCCGGTTTGGGCGTCGGTGGCAAGGGCGTGGAGGCTATTGTCTACCCGGACAGCGTGCGCTACGTCAACCTGACGCCGCAGGATGTCGCCCGCATTGCGGAAGAACACCTGCTGAAAGGTCGCCCGGTGCTGGCCCTCACGCAGGCCGCCCCGCACGTCACACCGCTGCCTCCACCCGCGCCCAAAGAGGTGCGCGTGGTACTGCGCAACGTCGGCAAGATCAACCCCTTCGACATCGAAGATTACATCGCCGAAGATGGCTATGCGGCCCTGGCGAAAGTCTTGACGACGATGACACCGGAGCAGGTGCTCGATGAAATGAAAAAATCCGGTTTGCGCGGGCGCGGCGGCGCGGGCTTCCCCACCTATCTCAAGTGGACGTTTGCCCGCAACAGCCCCAATCATCCCAAATACCTGGTCTGCAACGGCGACGAGGGCGACCCCGGCGCGTTTATGAACCGCAGCGTGCTCGAAGGCGACCCGCACTCTGTCATTGAAGGCATGGCGATTGCCGCTTACGTCATCGGGGCCGAGCAAGGCTATTTCTACGTCCGCGCCGAATACCCGATCGCCATTCGCACGCTGCGCGTGGCATTGGAACAGGCGCGCGAGTACGGCTTCATCGGCAAAGATATTTTTGGGACCGGCTTCAACTTCGATCTCGAAATCCGCATGGGCGCGGGCGCGTTTGTCTGCGGCGAGGAGACGGCCCTGATGCGCTCCATCGAAGGTCAGCGGGGCATGCCGAGCACACGCCCGCCGTTCCCCGCCGTTTCGGGCCTGTGGAAGCAGCCGACGAACATCAACAATGTCGAAACCTACGCCAACGTCCCGCAGATCCTCCTCAAGGGCGGCGAGTGGTTCGCCTCAATGGGGACGGAGAAGAGCAAGGGCACCAAAACGTTTGCCATCGCCGGCAAGGTCAAGCATACCGGCCTGATCGAAGTGCCGCTGGGCGTCACCATCCGCGAGATCGTGTATGACATCGGCGGCGGCATCCTCAACGATAAGAAGTTCAAGGCCGTGCAGACCGGCGGCCCGATGGGCGGCTGCATCCCCGAACAATATCTGGATATGCCGGTGGATTACGAGTCGCTGGCCTCGGTCGGCTCCATTATGGGGTCGGGTGGCTTCGTCATTATGGACGAAGATACCTGTATGGTGGATATTGCGCGCTTCTTTATGGATTTCGTTCAGGACGAATCCTGCGGTAAGTGTGTGCCCTGCCGCGTCGGCACGCGCCGCATGCTGGAGATCCTCAACGACATCTGCGCCGGCCGCGGTCAGCCCGGCGATATCGAACTGCTAGAAGAAATGGGAAAATCCATTATGCGTGGCTCCCTCTGCGGCCTGGGGGCCGGCGCGCCGAACCCGGTGATGAGCACGATCAAGTACTTCCGCCACGAATACGAAGCGCACATCTACGAGAAGAAGTGCCCGGCGAAGGTCTGCCGTGCGCTGATCGAGTACAAAGTCGATCCAGACCTGTGCATCGGCTGCACGCGCTGCGCCCGCAACTGCCCGGTCAACGCGATTGCCGGCAAGCCGAAGGAAAAACACGTCATTGACCCGACGATCTGCATCCGCTGCGGCATCTGCAAGCAAGTGTGCCCGGTGGCGGCGATTGATGTCTATTAGGGAGTAAAGAGTAAAGAGTGAAGAGTAAAGAGTAAAGAGTAAAGAGTAAAGAGTAAAGAGTAAAGAGCTTCATTAACGCATTTCTTACTACCCATTACTCATTTCTCATTACTCATTACCCATTACTCATTACCCATTACTCATTACCCATTACCCATTTCTCATTACCCACATAGGGAGGAGAAGAATATGCCAGAAAGTTCGACCTTGAATGAAATCATCGAAAAATACAGGGGCGACCGCGAGGCGTTGGTGGAAATTCTGCGGGACGTCAGCCAGGCCAAGGGCTACGTGCCCGCAGAGGACCTGGCGACGATTGCGCAGCGGTTGGGGCTGCCGCAAAGCCAGGTCCACAGCGTCGCCAGTTTTTACAGTCTGATTAGCCTGAAACCGCAGGGGAAACACGTGATTCGCTTCTGCCAGGATGCACCGTGTCACGTCGCCGGCGGGCGAGAAGTGTGGGAAGCGTTGGAGCAGACTTTGGGCATCCCCTTCGGCGCAACGACATCCGATGGGATGTGGACATTGCTGACCACCAGTTGCATCGGCGCGTGTTCGGTCGGTCCGGTGATGACGGTAGACAACGAGGTGTACGGCAACCTGACGCCCGACCGGGTGCGTGAGATTATCACACAGATAGGAGGTGGCGCATGATCCGCGCGACGATTCTGGTTTCAGGCGATCCCCAGAGCCTCAGTCGCGGTGCGGAAGAGGTAAAGCTCGCTATCGAGGCGGAACTCTCGTTCTACGGCCTGGAAAATGAAATTGAGGTAGGCTTTGGCGGGGGCATCACGCGCGTTGATGTGTTGCCCACCGTCAGCATCTACCCGGAAGGCGTGATCTACGGCCCGGTCAAACCGGCGGACGGTGCGTTCATCGTGGAAGAACATATTTACAAAGGGCGTGTTGTAGAGCATCTGTTGGCGCCGTCGGATGCGCTGGTAAGTGGACACCTGGCTTCCTTGCCTGCCGGCAAAGAAGGCAAGCGTTACGCCGAAAAGCGGGTCTTGTTGCGCCGTGTCGGCGTGATTGACCCTTACAGCATCGAAGACTACGTGGCCCACGATGGCTACTTCGCCCTGGGACAGGCGTTGACTCAGATGACGCCCGCGCAAGTGCTCAACATCGTCCGCGAATCCGGCTTGCAGGGGCGCGGCGGCGCGGGGTTTCCCACCGGCCTCAAGTGGTCGTTCGTCGCTAGCCACCCGGCGAGAACCAAGTACATCGTCTGCAACGCCGATGAATCCGAGCCGGGCACGTTCAAGGATCGCATGATCCTGGAAGGCGACCCGCACGCCGTTCTCGAAGGGATGGCGCTGGCCGGGTACGCGGTGGGCGCGCACGAGGGCTGGATTTACATCCGCGGCGAATATGCCCTCTCGAAAGAGCGTTTGGAACAGGCCATTCACCAAGCGGAAGAACTCGGCGTGCTGGGCGACAACATTATGGGCAGTGGGTTCTCGTTCCACATCCACGTTCACGCGGGCGCGGGGGCCTACGTCTGCGGCGAGGAAACGGCGCTCCTGGAGAGCATGGAAGGCAAACGTGGCACGCCGCGCATCCGCCCGCCGTATCCCACTGTGAAAGGCTATCGCGGGCAGCCCACCGTCGTCAACAACGTGGAGACGCTGGCGAACGTCCCGCCCATCATCCTCAACGGCGCGGCATGGTATCGCACGTTAGGCACTAAACGCAGCCCCGGCACGAAGCTGTATTCCGTGATGGGCGATGTGAATATCACCGGTCTCATCGAGGTCCCGATGGGCATTACCCTGCGTGAAGTCGTGGACATCTATGCCGGTGGGATGAAGGCGGGCAAGACTTTCAAATGCGCACAGACCGGCGGCGCTTCGGGCAGCATCATTCCGGCGGCGATGCGGGATGTGCCGATGGATTTTGCCAGCATGGTAGAGCAAGGCGCTTCGCTGGGCAGCGGCGCGCTCTTGATATGCGGCGATGATACGGATATGGTCGATCTGGCTTACACTTTGGTGCGCTTCTTCAAAGCGGAGTCGTGCGGCAAATGTGTTCCCTGTCGCGTGGGTACGGCGCAAATGTTGGAGGCGCTGGATCGCTTGCGCCAGGGCTATGCCCGTGCTGCGGATTTGGCGCGCCTGGAGCAAATCGCCGGATACGCACGCGAAGCCAGCTTTTGTGGTTTAGGGCAGGCAGCGCCGGTGCCGATTTTGTCCGGGTTGCGATTCTTCCGTGAAGAATTCGAAGCGAAGTTGATCGCGTAACGTTTGTGAGGAGAAAAGGGATTTATGAGTGAGATACGGTTGAAAATCAACGATCGAGAGGTGGCAGCGCAGAGCGGTCAGACGGTGCTGGAGGCAGCCAAAAGCGCCGGCATCGCTATTCCGGTGCTGTGTCATCATCCGGCGCTCTCCAATTGGGGGGCGTGCCGAATGTGTGTGGTCGAAGTTGAAGGGATGCGCACCCTGCAAACTGCGTGTACGTTGCCCGCAACAGATGGGATGGTCATCAAAACGCATACCGAGCAGACCTTCAAGATCCGCAAATTCATTTTGGAGCTGCTCTTCTCCGAGCGCAACCACTATTGTATGTACTGCCAGATGAGCGGCGACTGCGAACTCCAGAATCAGGCCTACAACCACGGGCTGGATCACTGGACGTACCCGCGCCCTTACGAAAAGCAGGAAGTGGATGCCACGCGCAAATATTTCATTATGGATCACAACCGCTGTATTCTGTGCTCGCGCTGTGTGCGGGCGTGTGCAGAAATCGCGGCCAACCATACCCTGGGCTTGCGCAATCGCGGCGCGGAGACGATGATCTCCGCCGATCTCAACGTACCCTTCGGCGAATCGTCGTGTGTGGAGTGCGGCACGTGTTTGCAGGTCTGTCCGACCGGCGCGTTGATTGACGCCCGCAGCGCCTACGGTGGACGTGAGAAAGATGTGACGCACACCCAGACCACCTGTATGCAGTGCAGCGTCGGCTGTGACCTCGACGTGGTCACGCGCTACAAGCGCCTGCTGCGCGTGGATGGCGTGTGGAACTCCGTCCCCAACGGCGGGTTGTTGTGCGTGGATGGGCGCTTCAAGCCATTGTACGACACCCGCAAGCGCGTGGTCAAGCCATTGGTGCGCAAGGACGGCAAGCTGACCGAATCGAGTTGGGAAGAAGCGCTTGGGTTGATCGCCGACACCCTCAAGGGGCGCACATGCCAGGGATTGGCGGCCTGCGCGACAACCAACGAAGCGCTGGCGGCGTTCGCCGGGCTGTTTGCCAAAGCCGGTGGGCAGGTTGGGCGAATTGAGCCGCTCGCGCCGGTTTTGGGCTATGGCGTCCCGGCCAAAGTGGCCGACGTGCTGGACGCCGATTTCATCATCGTCGCGGGCGCGCAACCGTTGGAGTACCAGCGCGTCGTCGGTTACTTCATCCACCGCGCCGCCGATCAGGGCGCGACGGTGACCGTGATTGCCGATTCCGAGAACGCGCTGAGCAAGCGGGCGGCGATGACCGTTGCCTCGGCGCAGGCCGGCTTCGTGGCGCAGGCCGCTGCCGATGCGCACAAGGTCGTGTTGGTGTACAGTGTCGGTATCAAGCCTGAAGTGATCGCCGCGCTCAAGCCGCTTGGCGACAAAATCCACTTCCTGGCGCTCGATCCGGCGCGCAATGGCAAGGGCGCGGAAGCGGTCGGACTCAAGCCCCAGTCGCCGGTGAAGACCGATGTAGCATACATTTTGTTGGGTGAGCAGCCGGTCGCCGACTCGCTGCACGTACAGGCCGGGTTCAAAGTGGTGCAAGCCGCCTATCACTCCGCGCTCACCGAGCACGCGGACGTGGTGCTGCCTACGCCGCTCTGGTACGAGCGCACCGGTCACGTGACCACGCTCGATGGCGTGATTAAACCACTCCAGGCCGTGTTGCCGGCCCCGGCGGACGTGCGCGACGAAAGCGTGGTTTTGGAGCAGTTGGCGGCGTTGTTGCGTTAATACAAGGAGCAGTTCCAATGGGAAAAATTAAAGTGGCTACACAATGGCTGGAAGCCTGCGCCGGATGTCATATGTCCTTCCTGGACATTGACGAACGTATTGTGGAGTTTTTCAAACATGTCGAGCTGACCTCGTCGCCGATCACCGATCTCAAACATCCGCCGGAAGAAGGCGTAGATGTGGGGATTCTGACGGGCGGCATCGGCAACATGGACGAACTACACGAAGCGCAGGAGATGCGTGAGCGCGCCAAGCTGCTGATTGCGATGGGCGATTGCGCCGTTTTCGGCGGTATCTGCACGATGCGCAACTTCTTCCCCACCGCCGAAGTGTTGCGGCGCGGCTATATCGAAACCGAAAGCACCGTGGATGGACAAATCCCACAGCACGAAGACCTCGCGCCTTTGACCGACAAAGTCTCCGGCGTCGGCGAGGTGGTGCCGGTGGACATCTATTTGCCCGGCTGCCCGCCCACCGCCGATGCGATCTGGTATGTCCTGACGGAGCTGCTGGAAGGACGGATGCCGAAGTTGGAAGGCAAGGTTCTGAAGTACGGGATGGATGGGGGGTAAAAATACAATGGCTGAGAAAATTACCATTTCACCGGTGACCCGCATCGAAGGGCACGCCAAGATTACCATTTACCTGGGCGACGACGGGAAGGTCAAGGATTCCTACTTCCACGTTGAGCAGTTTCGCGGCTTCGAGAAATTCAGCGAAGGCCGCATGTTCTACGAAATGCCGCAAATCACCCCGCGCACCTGCGGCATCTGCCCGGTGAGCCACCACCTGGCCTCAACGAAGGCGTGCGACGTGGTCGCCGGCACCGCGCCGACGCCCACCGCGCATAAACTGCGCGAGTTGATGCATATGGGGCAGATGATCCAATCGCATGGGATGCACTTCTTCGAGCTGGCAGGGCCAGACTTTATCCTCGGCTTCGACGCCGACCCGAAGATTCGGCACGTCGGTGGGGTGGTAGCCGCTAACCCCGATTTGGCCGTCAAAGCCGTCAGGTTGCGCGCGTTCGGCCAGGAGATCATCCGCAAACTCGGCGAGCGCCGCGTGCATCCGATTTTCGGCGTGCCCGGCGGCGTCACTCGCCCACTGGACCCTGCCGACCGCGACTGGATTTTGCACGGCATTGACGATCATCTCGCCACGACGATGGTGGGTATCTCATTCCTCAAAAGCTGGATGCAGGACAACCAGCAGATGTTGAACGAGTTTGCCGTTTTCCCTTCGGCCTATATGGGCCTGGTGCAGCCCGACGGCGCGCTGGAGCTTTACGACGGTCAGCTTAAAATGGTGGATGTGGATGGGTCGCCGTTGGAGTTGTTCGATCCCGCCAATTATCTGGACTACATCGGCGAGCACGTGAACCCCTACACCTATCTCAAAGCGCCGTTCTACAAAAAGCGCGGCTACGAAAACGGCATTTACCGTGTTGGCCCACTTGGACGCTTGAACGTCGCCACGCACATCAGCACGCCGATGGCGCAGGGCGAGATGCGGATTTGGAAGCAGCTCAACGGCGGTAAGCCGGTCGAGGGGACGCTGTACTTCCACTATGCGCGCCTGATCGAGACGGTGTACGCGCTGGAGCGCGTGCGCGAGTTGATGGACGATCCCGACATCCTGAGCACGGACGTCGTCAACCCGCAGGGCGAGATCACCGGCGAGGGCGTGGGCGTGGTCGAAGCGCCGCGCGGCACGCTGTTCCACCACTACTGGACCAACGAGATGGGCGTGATCACCAAAGTCAACATGATCGTCGCTACGGCGGGCAACGCCTGGGCGATGAATCACTCGGTCAATATGACGGCCAAACGCTACGTCGATGGGACGAAACTGACCGAAGGGATGCTCAACCGGGTGGAGCACGCGATCCGTGCATACGATCCATGCCTCTCGTGCTCGACGCACGCGATCGGCCAGATGCCGATCAAAATCGAATTGATCGGGCCGGACGGCAAGCTGGTTGACGCACTGACGCGCGATTGAACCTGTGCTGTTATAGCGCCCGCAGGCTTGCATCTTGCGGGTGTTTTTTTGCTGCGAGTGGTCTTTTGTCAGCGGATTTAGCAGATTGAGCAGATTTTTTCCGTCGCAACTATAGAGCCTGCCGGATCTGCGCGATCTGTGGATTGTTTATGGATGAGCCGTCTAACCGTACATTAGTTGCCGGTTTTGGCAACGTCTTTCGGCGTGACGATGGCGTCGGGCCGGCGGTGGTCAATGCGCTGCGCGCACAGCTTGGCCGTGCGCCGCTTGCGGCGCTGGATGATGGCTTCGATGACCTGGGTCATGCTGTAGATACCGTTATCTTGCACCAACTCGTCCCGGAATTAGCAGAAACGATTAAGAATTACGCCTTGGTGATCTTTGTGGATGCGCACGTGGGCAATCTGCCGGACGACATCCGTGTGGAAGCGTTGGACGTGACGTACACGCAACCTTTTGTTTCACACCAGATTCATCCTTCGACGGTGCTGGCGTTGGCGCGGCAGATGTACGGCTATGCGCCGCGCGCCGTGTTGCTTTCGATCAGGGGATACGACTTCGATTTTGGCGAGGGCTTGTCGGCGCAGACGGCGGCGTTGGTGGCGCCGGCAGTCGCGCACATTGAGACCTTGAGAGGTGGATTGGCATCGTAGTGGTTGGTATAAAATAGCCGTGAATCAGTCGTGCGCTTAAACGCGCTTACGTTGGAGGAGGTATGGAAAAAAGTACCACTGAACTTGTGCATCAGATTATGACCCGTTATCAAAATGACCGGGAAGCGTTGGTAGAGATCCTGCGCGAGATCAGCCAGGAGCTAACGTATTTAAGCCGGGAGACGCTTACTACGGTCGCCGATGCTTTACGGCTGCCTTACAGTCACGTGTACAGCGTTGCTAGCTTCTACAGTATGCTTAATTTGGAACCGCCCGGGCGGCACATCATTAGATTTTGTCAGGACGCGCCGTGTCACGTCGCGGGCGGGCGCGAAATTTGGGAGGCGTTGGAGCACGAACTTGGCATCCCCTTCGGCGCAACGACACCCGATGGGATGTGGACATTGCTGACCACCAGCTGCATCGGCGCGTGTTCGGTCGGCCCGGTGATGACGGTAGACAACGAAGTGTACGGCAACCTGACGCCCGAGCGGGTGCGTGAGATTATCACCCAGATAGGAGGTGGCGCATGATCCGCGCGACGATTTTGGTTTCGGGCGATCCCCAGAGCCTCGGACGCGGCGCCGAGGACGTGAAACTCGCTATCGAGGCGGAACTCTCGTTCTACGGCCTGGAAAACGAAATTGAGGTGGGCTTTGGCGGGGGGACAGCACGCAGTGAAATGTTGCCCACCGTGAGCATCTACCCGGAAGGTGTGGTCTACGGCCCGGTCAAACCGGCGGACGGCGCGCTGATCGTGGAAGAACATCTGTACAAAGGGCGCGTCGTGGAACACCTGCTCACCCCGCCCGACGCGCTGGTGAGTGGGCATCTGGCGCCCCTGCCCGCCGGCAAAGAGGGCAAGCGTTACGCCGAAAAACGCGTGGTGCTGCGGCGCGTGGGCGTGATTGATCCCTACAATATCGAGGATTACGTGGCGCACGATGGCTACTTTGCCCTGGGACAGGCGCTCACCACGATGACGCCTGCGCAGGTGCTCAACATTGTGCGCGAATCGGGTTTGCAGGGGCGCGGCGGCGCCGGCTTCCCGACAGGGATCAAGTGGTCGTTCGTCGCCAGTCGGCCAGAGCCGGTCCGCTATATTGTCTGCAACGCCGACGAATCCGAGCCGGGCACGTACAAGGATCGTATGATCCTGGAAGGCGACCCGCACGCCGTCCTCGAAGGGATGGCGTTGGCCGGGTATGCGGTGGGCGCGCACGAGGGCTGGATTTACATTCGCGGCGAGTACGTGCTCTCGAAGGAGCGTCTGGAGCAGGCCATTCACCAGGCGGAAGAACTCGGCGTGCTCGGCGATGACATTATGGGCAGTGGGTTCTCGTTCCACATCCACGTCCACGCCGGCGCGGGGGCCTACGTCTGCGGCGAGGAAACGGCCTTATTGGAAAGTATGGAGGGCAAGCGCGGCATCCCGCGCATCCGCCCGCCGTATCCCACCGTGTACGGCTATCACGGGATGCCCACCGTCGTCAACAACGTGGAGACGCTGGCGAACGTCCCACCCATCATCCTCAACGGCGCGGCGTGGTATCGCACGCTGGGGACCAAACGCAGCCCCGGCACGAAAGTCTACACGATTATGGGTGACGTCCAAAACAGCGGGCTGATCGAGATGCCGATGGGCGTCACGCTGCGTGAAGTGATCGAAATTTACGGCGGCGGTATGAAAGAGGGCAAGACCTTCAAATGTGCGCAGACCGGCGGCTCATCCGGCAGCATCATCCCGCCGGACTTCTTGGATACGCCGATGGACTACACCTCGATGGCCGAAAAAGGCGCGGGTCTGGGCAGCGGCGCGCTGTTGATCTGCGGACAGGATACCTGTATCGTTGATCTGGCATCCGTTTTGTTGCGCTTCTTCAAGACGGAGTCGTGCGGCAAATGCACGCCCTGCCGCATCGGCACGACGCGCTTGCTGGAGACGTTCAACCGGCTGCGCGTGGGCCAGGGCAAGGCCGAAGACCTCGCGGTGCTGGAAAGCGTCGCGCAGAATATGTTCAAGACCTCGTTCTGTGGCCTGGGCCAGGCGGCCCCCACCCCGGTCTTGACGGCGCTGCGCTTCTTCCGCGACGAAATCGCCGCCCACCTCGACGGTCACTGTCCCGCCGGCGTGTGCGCGATGCAAGCGCCAGCCGCAGCAGCACAAACGCGGCATAAGTACATTTCGTGATGGGTAAAGAGTAAAGAGTAAAGAGTGAAGAGATACCACTGGTAAAATAAAATCTGCAATAGAGATTTTTCATTCAAAGATAGGGCACATTAACATTAACG
>FWPV01007904.1_pt1 | contig 18967 bp, 17 predicted proteins | sample 2228371 | NCBI WGS metagenome assembly FWPV01 (sample SAMEA103939776, study PRJEB20133) | metagenome
CTGGAGGATAAACAACATCGACACCTGAGCCAAGAACAGCTATAGTTCTGCCATTTGCCTTTATTGCCCCTCTATGAGCAATCGAATCAATTCCTCTTGCCATTCCACTTATAATTGTCAGGCCAATTGATGATAATTCTTCTGAAAATCTCTCGGCTACTGACGCTCCATAAGAAGTCATCTTTCTTGAACCAACAATTGCCAGCGAGTATCTGTCATTTGGCATTATATCACCTCTGACAAACAAAACAACAGGGGCATCGTTTATCTCTTTGAGAAGAACCGGATAATTTGAATCATTTATACAAATCGTTTTTATATTCTTTTTATTGATAATATCAATATATTTTTCGACAATATCCCATTCAGAAAAGGATAATATTTTTTTTGCAGCTTTCTGACTTATTCCATCAATTCCGGATAATTCTTCGAAATCTGCATTAAATATTTTCTCAGGTGTCTTGAAAATTGAAAGCAGTTTTTTAGCTCTTACAGGACCGATATCAAGAATCATCATAAGAGCAAGCCAGTATTTTAAATCAGACATATTATGCCCTGAATTTTGGAAGTTTCAACCTCAATGCATTGATCTTAATAAAACCTTCTGCATCTTTTTGATTGTAAACCTGCTCTTTTTCAAAGGTTGCAAGCTTCACATTATACAGTGAATAAGGTGATTTTCTTCCTGTCACATAACAATTGCCTTTATAAAGTTTCAACCTGACTGTTCCGGTAACTTCCTTTTGAATATTATCGATCATATTTTGTAAAGCAATGCGTTCAGGTGAAAACCAGTATCCATAATAGACAAGCTCAGAATATTTGGTAATAAGGGAGTCTTTCAGATGCATTATCTCTCTGTCAAGTGTAATTGATTCAATAGCTCTATGTGCAATATGCAATACTGTTCCACCAGGTGTTTCATATACTCCTCTTGATTTAATTCCAACATATCTATTCTCAACTACATCTACCCTGCCTATTCCATGACTGCCGGCGATTGAATTTAACTTCTCAAGTAGTCTGGCTGGTGACATACGTTTGTTATCAATAGCCACAGGATTACCTTTTTCATATGAAATTTCAATATAGACTGGTTTATCAGGGGCTTTTTCAGGTGGTGTTATCATAGTAAACATATCTGAAGGAGGTTCCTTCCATGGGTCCTCAAGAATTCCGCCCTCATAACTTATGTGGAAAAGGTTTCTATCAATACTGTAAGGTTTTTCTTTTGTTGCAGTAACCGGTATCCCATGTTTCTCAGCATACTCGATTAAAGATCTTCTTGAGTCAAATGGCCATTCACGCCATGGAGCAAGAACTTTAATATCAGGTCTTAGAGCATAATAAGTCAATTCAAATCTTACCTGGTCATTGCCTTTACCTGTGGCTCCATGAGCAACAGCCTCGGCACCTTCTTTTTTTGCTATCTCGATTTGTTTTTTTGCTATTAATGGTCTTGCAATCGAAGTGCCAAGAAGATATACTCCTTCATAAACAGCATTTGCCCTTAACATTGGATATATATAATCTTTTACGAACTCGTCACGAAGGTCCTCTACATAGGCTTTTGATGCCCCGGTTTTTATCGCTTTTTTTCTGATTTCCTCGAGATCTTCTCCCTGTCCCAGATCAGCGCAGAAAGCTATTATTTTAGCTTTATACTTCTCTTTAAGCCATTTTATAGCAACAGAAGTATCAAGTCCTCCTGAATATGCGAGTACTATCTTTTCGAGCATAAATTAACCTCCAAAACATTTTTTCTTAAATGAGTATTTAAAACATTCCCTGAAAGATAACCATAGCATAAATTCTTTGAAAATGTAAAACTCCTGAAATAAGAAATGATTTGACAAACAGTTAAGAAAAGTTTTATATTGTAATTGAGACTCATTCGCAATAAAAATGATAGACATAAATAAGGGCAAAAAAGATTTTACGAACTTTTTAAGAGAACATGGACAACGATTGACAAATGAGCGTTCAGTGGTTCTCAACAGAATATTGTCATGCTCAGGACATTTCGACCCTGATACTTTATATTTACAAATAAGACAGACCGGTCTTAAGGTGTCCCGAGCTTCTGTTTACAGAACCCTTAACCTATTACATAAAAGTGGCTTTATAAGCATTGTTCGAAAAACAGAAAAAGGAACAATATATGAGTGTGTTTATGGAATCAAGCATCATGACCACATGCATTGTAATGAATGTGGTAAAGTAATCGAATTTTATTCTGAAGAGCTTGAAAAACTACAAGAGAAAATATGTGAAAAACAGGGTTTCAATGGCCAGAGTCATACATTGGAGATTAGGGGATATTGCGCACAATGCAGGAAGAACACGAAATAGAAATTCATAAAAGATACAGACACAGGTACCAGAAAGGAAAGCAGCACGGTAAAGTAATATTAATTGGTAATCCGAATGTCGGTAAGAGCGTAATCTTTGGATTGCTAACCGGTAAATATGTAACTGTTTCCAATTATCCCGGTACTACAGTTGAAGTTTCTTATGGAAATATGTCTATTGGTGACAGGAAATTTATTTTGATTGATTCACCCGGTGTTAACAATTTAACCCCGATGAGTGAAGATGAGAAGGTTACTCGCGACATATTAATCAGAGAAAATGCCGAAGCAATTGTTCTTGTCGCTGATGCAAAAAACTTAAAAAGAGCTATGATGCTTCTTGTTCAGATTGCTGAAATGAATCTTCCGTGTATTCTTGACCTGAATATGGAGGATGAAGCAAAAGCACGCGGAATCGAAATTGATTATGAACAATTGAGCAATTTGTTGAATATAGAAGTCGTTGGCACTATAGCTCCACAGAGAAAAGGCATAAATCAACTTAAAGAAGCAATTCTAAATCCCAGAAAAGCTAAAGTCAACCTGATCTATAATTCAATAATCGAGGATTATTTAGACAAAATATCTGCTTTACTTCCAGATTCAAACATGTCAAAACGCTCAATAGCTTTAATGATACTGTCAGGAGATGAGAGTCTTAAAAACTGGCTAATGGCTAATCTCAGTCCTGATAAAATCAAGAAAATAGAAGAACTCAGAGATGAAGCTCAATCAAAACTAAAAGAACCAATTTCTTCGATTATTAATAATTCAAGAATAAAAATCGCAGAAGAGATTGTAAAGGCTGTTCAAAAACAAAGCCTAACTTCTTCTGGAAAACTTCTAAGTGTTCTTAATAACTGGACGACTCATCCTTTCTGGGGGATACCTGTTTTGCTCTTTGTTGTATCGGCTTTCTATTTATTTGTCGGTAAATTTGGTGCTGGCATAATGGTCGATTTTTTTGATGAAATAATATTCAACAGATACATTAATCCTATAATAGAACTATCTGTTAAAGCTATTTTCCCCGAAGGTTTTTTTCAGGATATGTTGATTGGTAAATATGGAATATTTACCATGGCACTAACTTATGCTATCGGGATCATACTTCCTATTACTTCGACTTTCTTCATAGCCTTCGGGGTTCTTGAAGACAGTGGTTACCTGCCAAGACTCGCTGTAGTCTCGGATAGAGTATTCAGGGTTATAGGACTGAATGGAAAAGCTATACTTCCAATGATTCTTGGACTTGGATGTGGAACAATGGCAACCATGTCAACAAGAATTCTCGAAACCAGACGTGAAAAAGTCATTGCAACTTTTTTGATTGCCCTTGCAATACCATGTTCTGCTCAACTTGGAGTAGTTTTTGGCATGCTCGGCCCACTTCCAATTAAAGCTACTATCTGGTGGGCTTCCTGTATTATTTCCGTGCTTATGCTGACAGGTTACCTTGCAGCCAGATTGGTGCCTGGTGAGAAACCGGATTTTTTCATAGAGCTTCCACCATTGAGAGTGCCTTCTCTGATAAATATAATAATGAAAACCCTGAGCAGAATAGAATGGTATTTAAAAGAAGCAGTGCCTTTATTTATTCTTGGTACTTTTATTCTTTTCATTCTTGATAGAATAAATTTGCTTCTATGGATTGAGAACATAGCATCTCCTGTTGTTGTGAGCTTTCTTGGTCTGCCATCCAGAGCAACTGAAGCACTTATAATGGGATTTCTAAGAAGAGACTATGGTGCAGCAGGTTTATTTGATATGGCGCGTCAGGGGCTCATGAATGAAATTCAGGTTATAGTTAGCCTTGCAACGCTCACCCTATTTGTCCCATGCCTTGCTAATTTTTTTATGATAATTAAAGAAAGGGGGATTAAAACAGCAATTTTAATGATGTCTCTTATAATACCTTTTGCTATACTGGTAGGGGGCATTTTAAATATTGTCTTAAAAGTTTTCTATTAACCACAAATTTTTGTTGAAATAATATAAATATTGCAATTTTAGACTTTCCTTAAGATCGATACCTTGTTTATTTTTGCTCTACGCTCGTCTTTCTTTGTTCTTCATAAAACATTCGTATTTTTCATAAGGCAGTATTATCCGGATTAAATTATTTTTTCTATTTACCGATAAATATAAATAACAAAGGCAAATAATGTCCTGATGAGGAAAGATAATGATTAAAAATAAAAGCATACTCATTGTTGATAATGATAAATTCATAAGGGACATGCTTAAGGAACGCATCATACCTGAAGGATATACAGTATATGAATGCGGAAGTATGGCTGATGCCTTTGATTTATATAATAAATACAGAAGCGATCTAATAATTTCGGATATTTTTTCGCCAGATGGGTCTGTGATAGAATTTATTAAAAATGTCAGAAAGATTTCTGACACGGTTCCTATTATAGCAATTACCGGACAAGATAATAATAACTCGTATGAACTGGTAACTCAGAATATATTTCTTTATCTCAAAAAGCCTTTTGCAGAACCTGACAGAGTCGGGGTAGTAATAAAAAATGCTATAGAACATACAGGAGAGGTAACATCTAAAATCAACGGGAAGTATGTGAAAAAATACCCCGATGATCCTGAAAAATATTATAAGGAAATTACCATTGCTAAACAGGAATGGGAATCAGCTGTTGATTTTATAGACAGATTAATAATGATCGTTGACCAGGAAAGAAAGATATGTAGATGCAATTACTACTTAACCGAACTTTCAGGACTTAAATACAAAGATATAATAAATAAAAAATGGGATATAATCCTGAATGATATTGGTTTCAGTCCAATGCCAGGGGACTGTTATTTATACGGTGGAGTTGAGCTATATAATTACAAAACAAAAAAATGGATGCTCCTCCAGATATATCCTTCTTATGAAATTTATACAAAAAACAGTAAAGTAACCCGTCAGGTAGTAACACTTTATGATATTACAAGACTTAAATTTTCCACCGAAGAAATAAGAATACAGAGAGAAAAAATCCGTGCACAACATATTGAATTGCAAAACCACAAGGAAAAACTTGAGGCTGCATTAGACCAACTTTCGGAACTAATTATTCAGGCTGAAAAGGAACAGAGTTTCAGCGTTAGATTCGATAATGCAGTGAAAAGCTTGATTGTAAAAAATCTGATTGTCCATGTTATGGAAAATATAATGTAAGATGCTGGCAGATTTCGGGAACCCACTGTGGAGGTGAAGTTCAAGGAGTATTTGCACAAAAACTCAGAAATTGCGAGCATTGCCCTGTCTATATAGAAGCAACAGAAAACCCCATATTCAGAATAGGAGAGCATTTCAATAATATGATGAATATGCTTGAAAAGAAAAACAGAGAGGTTGAAGAAGCTTATGAAAAGCTTAAAGCAACACAGGCACAGGTTCTTCAGCAGGAAAAAATGGCTTCAATAGGACAGCTTGCAGCTGGAATAGCTCATGAAATTAATAATCCAATCGGATTTATTATGAGCAATCTTAATTCTCTTCAAAAATATATGCACAGATTAAATGAATTCATAAGACTTCAAAATGAAATTAGTTCAAGATTATTGGCAGATGGAGTTGCATCTGAAGCTATTAAAGAAAAACAGAATAAAATTAAAGACTTAAAGATAGATTTTATTCTTGAAGATTCTGAGAGTTTAATTAAAGAGTCTCTTGAAGGTGTGGATAGGGTCAAGCATATTGTTCAGGATTTAAAAAGCTTTTCAAGAATTGACGAAGCAGAACTTAAGATGGCAAATATAAATGAAGGACTCGAGAGCACAATTAATATTGTATGGAATGAACTCAAATACAAGGCAAAGCTTAATAAAGAATATGGAGACATACCCTTGACAAAATGCAATCCCGGACAGTTAAACCAGGTATTTATGAATATACTTGTCAATGCTGCTCATGCAATTGAAAAACAGGGTGAAATTTCTATAAAAACATGGGCTGATGAAAAATTTATAAATATTTCGATCTCTGATACAGGTTGTGGAATTCCTGAAGATAAAATAGGAAGAATATTTGAACCATTTTTTACAACAAAAGAAGTCGGGAAAGGAACAGGGCTGGGCCTGAGTATCGCATACGATATTATCAATAAACATAAAGGATTTATAGGTGTTGATAGTGTAGTTGGAAAAGGTACAACTTTTACAATAAGAATACCTGTAGTTGACCATTAAGAAATGGAAGAAAAAATTAAAATACTATGTGTTGATGATGAAGAAAATGTTCTTAAAGCCATCAGGAGACTTTTCTTTGATGAAGATTATGAAATACTTACTGCTTCCTCGGGCATAGAAGGTCTTGATATTTTAAGGAAAGAAAATGTTCAGATAATTATATCTGACTATAGAATGCCCGGGATGTCGGGTGTTGATTTTCTAAAAGAAGTACGCAGAAACTGGCCTGAAACAGTCAGAATAGTTCTATCCGGATATGCAGACATTGCTTCAATTGTAATGGCTATAAACGAGGGGGAAATTTATAAATTTATTCCTAAGCCATGGAATGATACCGAACTAAAAATAACCATACTTAATGCAATCGAAAGATACTACCTCTACAAAAAGAATGTTGAATTAACTAATAAATTAAAAGAAAAGAATATCGAGTTAATTAAACTGAATGAAGAGCTTAAGAGGCTCCTCGAAAAAGAAACCGAGATCACAAAATTTCAGAGTAAAGTTTTATCCACTCAACAAAACATTCTTGATATGATCCCTGTTGGAATCATAGGAATTGACTTAAACAAAACAGTTGTTATGTGCAACAGGTCATGTCTTGAGATAACAAAAAATAACGAATCCCCAATTGATCAGAATATTGAACATATTTTTCCAGAATCTGTTCTTGATTTTGTAGAGGAAGTAAAAAACAAGCAAAGGGCGGTTACATCAATTAATATTTACGGTATAAAAGGCACTTTAATGGGCTCATTGCTCGAACAGAATGATATTCAAAAAGGAATAATTCTCGTTTTTATAAGAGGAGATAATGATTAAGGTCCAATAATGATTGACAGAGAAAATAAAGAAATACCCAAAATACTTTTTGTTGATGATGAGGAAAACATCTTAAAATCACTCAAGCGCCTTTTTATCGACGAAAAAATAGATGTCTTAACAGCAAATTCCCCACTTGTTGGTCTCGATATTATTAAAGAAAACGAGATAAGTGTAGTAATATCGGATCAAAAGATGCCTGAAATGAATGGAGCTGAATTCCTCTCAAGGGTAAAGGAGATTTCACCTGATTCAATCAGAATCATTCTTACAGGTTATGCAGATATTAATACTGCAATGGATGCTATAAATAAAGGAGGAGCCTACAGGTATATAACAAAGCCATGGAATGATACAGATATTATACTTCTTATAAAAGATTCAATAGAAAAATATCTTCTTATAAAGAGAAACAAGTACTTAACAGACTTAACTAAAAAACAGAATGAAGAACTAAAAAAATGGAACACTCAGCTTGAAATTATGGTTCAGGAACAGACGATTGACATTCAGAATCAAAACAAAAAATTACAAGAACTAAACGAACAGCTCAAAAAGAACTTTAAACAATCTATAGAAGTATTTTCTGGTCTAATAGAAATGCGTGACAAAACCATATCAAGTCACTCAAAGAATGTTGCCTCAATTGCAATACAGAACGCAAAAGCAATGTCTTTATCTGATAATGATATAAATAATATCTTGATTGCAGCACTTTTGCACGACATAGGAAAAATAGGAATTCCAGATTCTATTCTTGCAAAAAGGGAAGAAGAGTGGAATGAATATGAAAGAAACGAGTACATGTTGCATCCAGTGCGTGGACAGGTTGCTATCTCAATGCTTGAAGGCTTTCAGGAAATAGGACTATTGATCAGGCACCACCATGAAAATGTTGATGGCACAGGATTCCCTGACAGGCTTAAGAAAACTGCAATACCTCTGGGAAGCAGGATTATTTCCATGGCAGATGCTGTTGACAGAATTGCCAATGGCAACTCTTTAACCAAAAATAATTATCAGAAAGCATTAAACGAAATAGAATTTTATCTTGACAAAAAATATGACAGACAGGTTTTTCAGTATCTAAAAGAAATCATATCCAGGAAAATAATTGAAACAGCAGGAAAGGATTTTTCACGTGAAATAGAAATACACCCCTCAAAACTTGCTCCAGGAATGGTTCTTTCCCGGGATTTACGTAGCGGTAGTGGTATTCTTATATTAGCTCAGGGTGTAATTCTTGACCAGAAAATTATAACCGCTATACAGAGATATTATGAAATTGATCCTCCAAAAAGTGGTATATTTATAATACGGCAACTTTAATTTATAATATTTATTATGAAAAGCATAAAAATTCAAGATGCCTCTCCAGGTATGATAATAGGAATCGATGTTAAAAACAATTATGGACAAATTTTGTTGCAAAAAGGAACAATGCTTTCAGAAGAAAATATAAGAAGACTGGCAAATAGAGGTATTTCGAAAATTGTTATCGAAGAAAAAACTGATATTATAGATTTTTCCAGAGAAGATATAGAGAAAACAAAAGAATTGTATCGCGATGTGGTTGAGCAAAGGTTTATTAATTATAAGTCTGATTCCATGACAGAAGCTTTGTTCAATGCAGTTCTCGAACTTACAGCATTAAGGGTATTATCATCAAATTTATGGACGAAAACAGAATAATTAATAATATTGATAGCCTGCCTGTTCTGCCGGAAATCATCCTGAAAATTAATGAGGTTCTACAGAATTCTGAAGTTAATATTGATGAGATTACACAAATAATAGAGAAAGATTCATCTCTCTCGACAAAGGTCCTTCGCCTTGCAAATTCAAGTTATTATGGATTTGCTTCCCAGATTGACTCAATTTCAAGAGCAATTATAGTTCTTGGATTTAACACAGTTTGTAATGTTGCAACCTCAGTTGGAGTATCTGCAATATTTAAAGAACAATATAAAAACGTTGGGATTGACTTAGCAGGGCTTTGGCTACATACACTCGGTTGTGCAGTTGCATCAAAAGTTATTATTTCGGTTAAGAATGTAAATGATGCAGAAAAAGCATTCATTTGTGGAATACTTCATGATATTGGCAAAATAATTATAGCCAGAGTATTTCCAGCAGAACAAAAAAAAATATTTGAAGCCTTAATAAAATCGAAAAATACAATTTGCGAAATAGAAGAAGAGATTATCGGCACCGACCATACTAAAGTAGGGTTTGCTATCGGGAAAAAATGGAAATTTCCTGATTATATTCTCGATGTAATCAGATTTCACCATAACCCTTTTCTATCTATGATTGCACCTGATATTACTGCTGCAGTACATTTAGGAAATGCTATTGCAAAGGCTCTATCTTTCGGAGTGAGCACTGATCCGAAAGTCTCTGTTATAAACCCCGAAATCTGGGGAAGAATTGGCATAGATGAAAAAACAATTCCTTCATTAATAAAAGATATTCAGAATGAATTCGACCTTGCGATGGAATTCTGGATGGAGGTATAGAAATGCTTCCAGAATATAAATATCTTAAATTTGGCCGTTTTCTTCTTGATCGGAAAATTGTGACACCAACCGATATAATAAAGGCCCGGATGCTTCAGAAAAAAAATAATTTAAGGATAGGTCAAATTGCAATATCAAAAGGCTGGCTCACACAGGAACAGGTGGAAAAAATACTTATTATTCAAGAAGATACTTATGAAAAATTTGGTGAAATTGCTGTAAAAGAAAATTTATTAAATCAGAAACAGGTTGAAGAACTTCTTAAAGAACAAACTGATAATTATATGTTCTTTGGAGAAGCACTGGTTAAACTGGGTTCTATTACAGAGAAACAACTTATTGAGGAACTTAAAGAATATAATCGTTTAAAATTATCAATGACATGAAATTTATGCAGTTATTTTTTAGGCTTTAACAACTCCAATAATTCCAGAGCATTTTTAGGAGCATGACCATGCGCATCATTGTTGAAATAAATAAAAACATCATTCTTTTTTCTAATGCATGACTTAATGAATTTTGCATCTTCTTTAAGCTCTTCTGTTGAATAGCAGGTTGAATGGTCACCGTTTTTGCCATGCCTCCTGATATAAACAAAATCAGCAGTTAAAGGTATTTTTGATAAATAATCCGGGTAATCTGCAATGCATAATGCTGCATTATATTTTTCAAGAACTGAAAAAATTTTTTTGTTTATCCACGTCTTATTCCTAAACTCAAATGCGTTTCTTGTTCCATAAATTTCGATCATTTCAAGAAACACTCTCAAGCGTTCCGGGTCTGCATTAAATGTGGGCGGCATCTGCCATAATATAACCCCGATTTTTTCTTTAAGCATCGATGCTCTTGAATAGAAAGCTTCAAGAGGTTCAGAACAGTCTTTGAGTTTTTTTACATGGGTGATAAATTTGCTTCCCTTGAGCGAAAAGACAAAATTTTCTGGTGTCAAAGCATACCATTTTGAGAAAGTTTCACGTTCAGGTAGTCTGTAAAAAGTTACATTTAATTCTACAGTTGTGAAGATTTTACAGTAATAATCGAACCAACGATTTTTAGAAAGGTCATCTGGATAGAAGTTACCTTTCCAGTGTTCATACATAAAACCGCTACAGCCAATTCTTAAATCGCTCACACTTTAATTATATCACATTAAAGTTAAATTACCTATCTCCTGACCTTTATAACCCCTTCAAGCTGCATTATCTTATTGGTTAGATTTATGAGTTGAGTTCTGTCCTTAATCTCAAGAACAACTGAAATATGAGCTTTTTTATCTTCTGTGGAAACAGCTTTAAGGTTACTGATGTTTACATTAACAGAAGATATAAGTGCACTCAGACTTGCGAGAATACCGGGACGGTCAACTGTCTCAAGTAAAAGTTTCACCGGTGTAGTCGTTTCACCTTCTGCTTTCCATGTAACTTCAACCAGTCTTGCGTCATCAACAGCAAGATTATCAAGATTGGGACAATCTTTTCTATGAATAGTGACCCCGCGGCCTCTTGTAACAAAACCTACAAGACCATCTCCAGGCACAGGAAAACAACATTTTGCTGTATGATACAGAACATTATCAACTCCCTTAATTGTAATCCCTTTCTGTTCACGAGGTTTTATAATTTTTTGCGGAGGAGTCTCTTCTACAGGCTTTTCTGGAAGTAGCCTGTTAACGACCTGATGAGCAGAAATCTTTCCATGACCAATAAAAGCATGAAGGTCTTCAATTGAAGGTATATTGAAATATTTAAGCACCTTCTGCATTTCTTCAGATTTAAGTACAGATGGTCCAAGGTCATGCCTTCTTAATTCCTGTTCGAGGAGTTTTATACCAAGTTCAATGCTCTGTTTTCTTTCCTCGGCTTTTATCCACTGTTTAATCTTACTTTTTGCACGCTGGGTAACAACATATTTCAACCAGTCTCTACTGGGGTGCTGGGATGGAGATGTTATTATCTCTACTGTATCACCATTTTTCAATATATGCCTCAGTGTTACGATTCTACCATTAACTTTTGCTCCTATACATTTGTTCCCAACTTCAGTATGAACACTATAAGCAAAATCAACAGGTGTTGAACCAACAGGCATTTCTTTTATCTGACCCATTGGAGTAAAAACATATATAACTTCAGGGACGACTTCTCCCTTTACAGCTTCAAGAAAATCTTTTGCGTCACTTAAGTCTTTTTGAGTCTGAATAATTTCTCTTAATAATGAAATGTAGCGGTTGCTTCTTTCATCGATTTTACCTTTTTCCTTATATCTCCAGTGCGAGGCTACACCGTGTTCTGAAATCATATGCATTTCTTTTGTTCTTATCTGAAACTCAACTCTTTCACCTTTCGGGCCTATAACTGTTGTATGGAGGGACTGATACATATTTGATTTAGGCATGCCTATATAATCCTTAAATCTGCCTGGAACAGGTGTCCATAATGAGTGAATAAGGCCAAGAATTGCATAACAGTTTGCCTTTGAATCAGTAATAATTCTTAAACCGAGCACATCATGAACCTGTTCAAAAGGAATTTCCTGTTTTAGCATTTTCTGGTAAATACCATAATAATGCTTTATTCTCCATGAAACTTCGCCGGGTATACCTTCCTCTTTGAGTCTTGCCTTGATTATTTCAGTTACACCTTTAAGATATTCTTCCTGATCTTCTTTTCTCTTAGCGACCTTTTTTACAAGGTCTTCATAAAGCTCGGGCATAAGAGCTTTGAAACTTAAATCCTCGAGTTCTGTTCTTATCCATCCTATACCAAGTCTATTTGCTATAGGAGCGTATATTTCAAGTGTTTCATTTGCTATTCTCTGCCTCTTGTTTTCCGGAAGATGTTTAATCGTTCGCATATTATGCAATCTGTCAGCAAACTTTATAAGAATAACCCTTATGTCCTCAGACATAGCGAGTAGCATTTTCCTGAAATTTTCAGCCTGCGCTTCTTCCTTGGTCTTGAATTCCATGCGTGAAATTTTAGTAACAGATTCAACAAGAAAAGCAATTTCTTTACCGAAATTTTCTTTAATGTCCTTAACTGTTATGTGAGTGTCTTCAACAGTATCATGTAATAGTCCTGCCGCAATAGTTGCAACGTCCATTTTCATATCAGCAAGCAATGAAGCAACAAACAGTGGATGTTCTATATAAGGAGAGCCCTCTACCCTTCTTTGCATACCATGGGCTTCGGTCGAAAAGCGATGTACTTTTTTCAATAGCTCTACATCAGCGTCCGGGTTATATGAAAGAACTTTTTTTATTAAAAGCTCAATATCTACAACTTCTTCTTCCATAACATATTATAATAAAACTTTGGATATAAATTTTATTTTGTTTTAGATTTTTATTAATGGCTTGTTTGTTGATAACTGATGTAAAATATTTTAGTTTAACCTGAAAATTCGAATAGAATAATGCAGCTGTTGCAAAAATAATTATTTTCCAATACGTTTTAACTATGGTTCTATTTATTAAACAGAATCAAGGAGCCTTGTAATGAGGCTGAAAACTTAAGCAGAAGTTTCAGGCTAAAACATGGTAATAACAATTTATTCATTAAAAAGGTTTGCGTTTTTATTGTAAGTTAAAAAATCTTTATACAAAACGTTAAGTTAGGAGGTTTAAGTGATTATCTTGAGAAATTTTATTATCGTCATTTTTCTATTCGTTTTTATATTATTCAATGCATCCAATTCACATGCTGAAAAAATTAAAGTGATAGCAAGTATTTATCCTCTCGGAGATTTTGTTAAACAAGTTGCACAGAATAATGTGGACGTAAGGGTTCTACTCCCTGCAGGTGCAAGTCCCCATACATTTGAGCCAACTTCAAAATCAATAAAAGATGTTTCAGATGCAAGGGTTTTTATTAAAATTGGAGCTGGTCTGGAATTCTGGGCAGAAAAAATAATTAAGTCTTCAGGGAACAAAAAACTAATTGTGATAGATTGTTCAGAAGGACTTTCTTTGATTAAACTGCAAGAAAAAGGACACAACCATCATATTTCAGAATATGATCCGCATATATGGCTCGACCCTTTGAATGTATTGAAAATCATAGACAAAATCAAGGAAACTTTATCTATAGTAGATCCAGTAAATACTCAATTTTACAGGAAAAATGCTGAATTATATAAGAGCTCGATCTTAAAACTTGATAGTGAATTAGCCAGTAGAATCGAAAATCTCAAAATCAAAGAATATGTAACATTTCATCCTGCGTGGAATTATTTCTCAAAAAGATACGGGCTTAAAGTCGCTGGAGTTATTGAAGAAAGTCCGGGAAAGGAACCAGGGCCAAAGCATATTAATAAAATCATAAAGGAAATAAAACGCATCGGAAGTAAAGTTGTATTTGTAGAGCCTCAATTTAACCCTAAGATTGCTTCAGTGATCGCTAAAGAAGCAAACGCTCAAATCGTATATCTCGATCCAGTTGGCGGCCAAAAGGGAAGAGAAACATATGTAGATATGATGAAATATAATATTTCTTCTATAGAAAGAGCTATGAAATGAAGGCATTGGAAATAACTAATCTTTATGTAAAACTAAATGGACGTAATGTTCTTAATAATATTTCTTTATCTCTGGATGAAGGAAAATTTCTTGGTATTGTTGGACCAAACGGCGGAGGTAAAACAACTTTTTTCAGAGTCATACTTGGCTTAATAAAACCATCATCAGGAAATGTATTCGTTTTCAGCAGACAACCAGAAGAAATGATAAGATTGGGAAATATTTTCGGATACCTGCCACAAATATCAAAGACCCCTCCTGATTTCCCTGTAAGGGTCATAGATGTTGTTTTAATGGGTAGATATGGCAGGCTTGGCATATTCAAAAGACCATCAGAAGAAGATAAACAAAAGGCTCTTGAGTATCTTGCTATGATGGGGATAGAAGAGCTTAAGAATATGCCTTTTGGACAGCTTTCAGGAGGACAACAGCAGAGAGCTTCCATTGCAAGAGCATTGGTCTCAGAACCAAAGATTCTAATATTAGATGAACCAAGCACTGGAATTGATGTTATAGGACAGGAAGATTTTTATCATCTCCTTAAAGGGCTTCAGAAAAAACTAAATATCACCATACTTATGGCTTCACATGACACTGGAGCAATTACATCTTATGTCGATGAAATTGCCTGTCTTAATAATACGCTTCACTATCATGGCAGTCCTTTAGCAGCATTAAATGAAACTGTATTGTCTGAACTTTACGGCAAAAATGTTGATCTGCTTATGCATACTGAAATATGCGAAAAATGTGAGCGATTGAGAAGGGTTTAGAATGTTAGAAATTATCAGTACTTCTTTTATGCAGAAGGCTTTCTTTGTCGGGATTATCATAAGTCTGTTATCTGGCATTATTTCCGTGTTTGTAGTTCTAAGAAAGATGTCTTTTATAGGTGCTGGAATTTCTCATTCAGCGTTTGGTGGTGTAGCAATTGGTTTTCTTACAGGCATTGATCCTATAATTACAGCAGTAATATATTGTATTGCTGTTGCGCTTGGAATCGAAAACATAAGCACAAAAGGCAAGGTTTCCGAAGATGCTGCTATAGGAGTTTTTTTTGCAGGTTCTATGGCTTTGGGAATAGTACTTTTAAGTATTTCAAAGGATTATGCTGTTGATTTATTTGGCTACCTTTTTGGAAATATACTTGCTATAACAGAGAATGAGATTATTATTTCTTCCATTGTATCAATATCAGTCATTTTAACCATCTTTCTTTTTCTAAAAGAACTTTTTATGATAACTTACAGTGAGGAGATAGCAAAAGTAAGTGGCATACCTGTTAGAGTCATAAATACAATTTTTCTTATTAGTCTTGCTATATCTATTGTTATTTCTATGAAAGTTGTTGGCATTATCCTGATTTCTGCCCTGCTTGTAATACCTGGAGCAACGGCAAAATTATTTGCAAAAAGTCTTTTTTTTATGATTACAATGTCCTGCGCTGTTTCAGTATTCTCAACAGTTACTGGACTTATTGTTGCTTATTATCTGGATACTGCACCTGGAGGCACTATTGTTCTTGTATTAACCTTTTTATTCCTCCTGGGATTAATAATCCAGAAAAAGCAATTTAAAAAGCTATCAGGCTTGCAGACTGGAATGTTTATGAGCCTTTAAGCGAAAATTGTTATAAGGATCATCTCCAAAAAAGTTGGTAATATAATAAGGATTCGAGGGGTCAGGGAGTCAGGGATTCGAGGGAAATGCTTAAGAATTACAAAAGAAAATAAGCACTTGAACCCCTGAACCCTTTTTAGCAACTAAATTGGAGAAGAACCTAAAAATTATCTGGATTGGTGAATATGGAAATTAATAAGCTTGTACAAATAATGGAAAAACTCAGAAGTAAAAAGGGTTGCCCATGGGACAGGAAACAGACAAGGGAATCTTTAAAGCCTTATCTTATTGAAGAAGCATATGAAGTTCTTGAAGCTATAGAGGAAAATAACCCATCGAAGATAAAAGAAGAACTCGGCGATCTACTGTTTCAGATAATTTTTCATTGCCAGATTGCTAAAGAGAAAAATGAATTTGATATAAATGATGTCATTGAATCTATATCCAGGAAAATGATTTCGAGACATCCACATGTTTTCGGAGAAATTGAATGCCATACTTCTGAAGATATTATCAGGCAATGGGAAATTTTAAAGAAAAAAGAAGGAAAACTTCGTAGTTCTATTCTTGAAGGAGTGCCAAAAACAATGCCATCTCTGCTGAGAGCCCACAGACTACAGAAAAGAGCAGCACAAGCCGGGTTTGACTGGGAAAAGCTCGATGATGTTCTTTTAAAACTTGATGAAGAAATACAAGAATTCAAAGATGCAATCAAAAAGGGCAAAAAAGAATTGATGGAGGAAGAATTTGGAGATATATTGTTTATGCTTGTAAATTTATCCCGTTTTATCGGCATAAATCCTGAAGATGCTCATAGAAAAACGATCAGCAAATTTATACATCGTTTCCGTTATATCGAGATGAAAGCATCAGAACAAGACAAAGAGCTTTCAGAAATGACTCTCAAGGAAATGGACAAATTATGGGATGAGGCAAAGAGCATGGAGCAGAAAACAAAGAGCGTAAAAAAAGGTTGCCAGGCTAATAAGCCGTCAGGTCAGCAAATAAATAAACTCGCAGATAAACAGAAGTCTAAGGCTAATATACTTTAATATGAGACTTTTTCTTCTTATTTTTTTTCTCATTTATGGAAGTATGCATCTTTATGCATTTGTAAGGATGAGAACTGCATTTAATCTCTCCCATTTACACAGTTCTATGATCGTGATAATAATGGGTTTAATGCTATTTGCACCTGTAATAGTACGTTTTTCTGAAAAATACGGGTTTGATAATTTTGCAAAAATAATGTCCTATGCTGGATATATATGGCTTGGTCTTCTTTTCCTTTTTGTTTCTATATCCCTAATTATTGATATTTTCAGATTTGCCATTTATTTTTTGTCTTTGATAATCAAAAAAGATCTAATCTTAATTAATCTCTCACCAAAAATTATTTTCTTTTTACCATTTATTTCTGCCATACTTATAAGCATCTATGGATATTTCGAAGCTCTCAATATTGTTACGGAAAAAATATATTTAGAAAGTCATAAAATAAACGGGAAAATCAGATTAGTGCAAATATCTGATGTACATCTTGGACTGATTGTTAGAGAAGAGAGACTAAAAAAGATTCTAAAAAAAGTAAGGGAAGCAAATCCTGATATTCTTGTTTCGACCGGGGATCTGGTTGATGGCCAGATAGATAATTTGAATGGCCTTTCCACGTTACTCAGAGAAATAAATCCTCAAATGGGCAAGTTTGCGGTTACAGGAAATCATGAATATTATGCAGGACTCGAACAGTCCCTGAAATTTATAAATGATGCTGGTTTTAAAGTCCTAAGAAATGAAGTTTCATTTATTAACAATAACTTTTTAATCGCTGGAGTTGACGACCCACAGATACAACAAGCATCTTCTTTACAGCAATACCCTGAAGAAAAACTACTAAATTCAGGCAATAATGGAAAGTTTGTTTTACTCTTAAAACATAGACCTTTTATTGATAAGAATTCAATTGGGTTATTCGATTTACAGCTTTCGGGTCATGTACACAAAGGCCAGATTTTTCCCTTCAGTCTCCTTACAAAACTCTACTATCCAGTTCATGCAGGATTTAAAAAAATCTCGGCTAATTCTTATTTATATGTAAGCAGAGGTACTGGTACATGGGGGCCACCAATAAGATTTCTCTCAAAACCTGAAGTAACAATAATAGATATAATTAACCCGTACTCTGGATAACCTTTCTGAATAATTATCCCTAATAATTCATTTTCTGGGCTAAAGAATGCGCTCTATTTTCTTGAAGGCTTCTTCTATAACTTCTGGTTCGGGTAAAAATGTGGTTCTGAAATAAACTCCATCCTCCTGCCTTCCAAATCCAGAACCAGGGACAAAAACAACTCCCTGTTTTAAAGCTGCCCGCACAAAATCAATATCTTTTTTCCATTTAGGCGTATTAATTTTTATAAATGCATAAAAAGCGCCGTTTGGCACAGGAAAAGACAATGGCAGATTCCTGGCAACTTTCATAAAAGCATCTCTTCTTTCAATAAGCTTTTTTCTTATGTCAGCAATATATTCAGGATAGGAAGGGTCTGTAATTGCTGCTGCTGCAGCTTTCTGGTATTCCCAGTTTACTGAAAGACGTTGATTACATAATAGAAAAAAGGCATTCTTCACTTCTTCCCATTTTTCTCCATGAAAAGCAACCCACCCTATTCTTGCACCCGGGTTATTGAAGACTTTTGAGAGAGAACTTCCATAAATAAATGGAATCTTACCCTTTGCGATTTTTCTGAAATCTATAAGCTTACCATCGAAAATAAGCTGGTCATATGAACCGTCATAGAATATTGGCACATCATATTGAGCACATAATTTTACAACTTCTGTAAGATTTTTTTCAGAATATACAGAACCCAATGGATTATTGGGATTTATGATTACCATTGCTTTGGCGCCTTCTACTTTCTTAGAGAGGT
>FWPV01007905.1_pt1 | contig 18965 bp, 24 predicted proteins | sample 2228371 | NCBI WGS metagenome assembly FWPV01 (sample SAMEA103939776, study PRJEB20133) | metagenome
TACAATAAAACCAACAATTATTATTTTAATAATTGCTTTTATCAATTCTGCTATACTTCTTTTTGAAAATATTCTTGAAAATCCTTTTAATGGATTTATTTTACTAAAATTTATAGTCATCACTTTAAAGCTGAAATTAAATCCTGTTTGTAAAAAACCTGATAGTAGTGTGAAAAATAAAATAATAATCATTACTGGAAATAAAATCCAAATTATCTTAAATAAATAATTGTTCAAAACAGGTAAAATATTATTAAATGTTTTATCCGATATTGAAGTAGCAATATTAAAAAATTCATAAAAATTTCTTATAAAAAAATTAAAAACATATTTAAAATACAGATATAAAATAACTATTAAAATCATTATTTGCAATGTAGAAGTTACTTCTATACTTCTTGGAACTTCACCACGCTCTCTCGTTTCCTTTATCTTTTTCTGTGTTGGTTGTTCTGTTTTTCTTGAATCTGCCATAATATATACCTTTTCTTTATTAAATCGTCCTTAAAAAAATATGCAAATGATAAAATACGTTATTTATAATATTATTTATTATCTCTGCATTTATTTTTGAAGTAAAAATGATTATTAAAAAAACTATCAAAATATTCAAAGGAAGCCCTATATAAAATATATTAAATTGTGGCATTGTTTTTGATAATATTCCGATCAGTAAATTCATTACAAATACAATAAAAACGACTGGCATTGCAATAGCAACTCCTGACAAAAATACATTACTTAATACTTTAAGTAATTTATTAAAGGTATCAATATCAAACATAAAAAACATGTTAACCGGTATTTTTTCCAGAGAATAAAATAAAGCTTTAAAAAATAATAAATGCCCATTTATCGCAAAAAATATTAATATAATATAGATTTCAAAAAATTGCCCCCATAATGTAGTTCTTTCACCAGAAGTTGGCGCTACAACATTAGATATAGAAAACATGGTTTTAAAACTTATCAATTCTCCTGCTATTCTGACTGCCATAAATGGCAAATATACAAAAAATCCCATTAAAAAACCTAAAAAAATTTCTTTTATAATTAACAAAAAATAAATTGAATTATCCAGTAATAAAGAAATATATTGTCCTTTAATTGAAAAAGAAATGGAAATCCAGAAAATAAAAATTAAAAGAGTTTTTATAAAAACAGGTATAATATTTGTTCCAAAACCAGGAAAAAAAACGAAAAAACCACTCACTCTAACTAAAATTAGTAAATAATATTTTAAATTTAAAATTATTGTTTCCATAAATTATCTTATAATATTTGGAATATCTTTTATTAAATTCACAGAATATGTGATAATTATTTTAATTAAAAAAGGACCTAAAAATATAATACCTAAAATTATAGCCATAATCTTTGGCACATAAGCTAAAGTCATCTCCTGAATTGATGTTACAGCCTGAAAAATACTTACAATGAGCCCGACTATTAAACTTATTAATAATAAAGGAGCCATAACAATAAACATAATAATCAGAGAATTTTTCATTATCATTAAAACTTCACTTATACTCATATAATTGTCTCCTTTTATGTTTTTTTAAGCAATTTTCTTGCCAACCTGATTATTTATATTTTAATTTAATTATTGTAAATTATGGTCTTTTTTCCCTAAAAGTTATGGAAATCAATACAAGATTAATGAAAACTTCTTATTAATGTTTCTGTTATTAATTTCCAGCCATCAATTAAAACAAATAATAATATTTTAAAAGGTAATGAAATCATAATTGGAGGTAACATAAGCATACCCATTGACATAAGTATACTCGCAATGATCATATCAATCATTAAAAAAGGAATATAAATAATAAATCCTATCTGAAATCCTGTTTTTAATTCGCTTAAAACATAAGCAGGAATAATTGTAAATAAAGAAAGGTCTTTTCTGCTGGCTGGTTTTTTTGGCAACATTGATATAAAAACTGCCAGATCTTCATCTCTTGTTTGAGTGAGCATAAATTTTTTTAATGGTTCCTGTGCTCGTTGAATAAATGTATCCCAGGAGATTTTTTTCTGCTGATATGGATTAAACGCATTTTTGTTGATATCTTCAAAAACAGGAAACATATTGAAAACAGTTAAAAATATAGCAAACCCTACAATAACCTGGCCTGGTGGAAGTTGAGGTAACCCTATCGCCTGTTTTAAAATTGAAAAAACAATAATTATTCGTATAAATGATGTGCATAAGATAAATATTGATGGCGCTAGAGAAATAATTGTTATTATTAAAAATATTTTAACAGCTGTAGACAAATCGGATGGTGATTTAGGCTCGGCTATATTTACATTTAAATTTCCAGGACTGAATATTTCGTTTTCACTATTAAATGAAAAATTTATACTTAAATTTTCCTGGGAATAAAGTTTTATAATTATTAATGTAAATAAAAATACAAATAAAATCTTTTTCATTTTTTCTTCCCTTTTTTAATAATATCAATACAATTTAAGTTATTCTTTGATATACCTAAAATATAGTTTTTATTATCTATCTCAACTATTACAATTTTTTTGTCATCAATTATATTTTTTATAGATTTTATATTTACGCTGTCTTTTTGAATATTTATTAATAAATTATATTTTTTTAGCAAAAATAATATCAAAAATAAAATCACAGTTAACAAAATTAGAATAAAAAATATTTTTAATATATATGCAGTATTTAATAAATTTTTGCCTGTGTAATCATAAATAGAATTTTCATCAGCAAATAAAATGTTATAAGTGTTAATAAACACAACGCTAAAAAATATTTTTATTTCATTCATTTTTTTGCTTTTTTTCATTTATTGATATCTCTCCAACAAGTTCATTTATTCTTATACCATATTTGTCATCAATAACAACAACTTCTCCCCTGGCAAACAAATTATCATTTATATAAAAGTCAACAGGTTCACCAGCAATTTTCTCAAGTTCAACAACAGAACCAACATCTAATCCAAGTGCATCTTCAATTGTAATTTTTGTTCTGCCCAATTCAACAGTTGCATCGAGTATAACATCCAGTAACTTTGTTATCTTTTTAGTATCAATTTCTTTTAATTTTTCTGTCTCCGGAGTAGAATCTAATTGAGCGAATTCTGCCTTTTTTATCTCATCCATTATTTTCGCCTCCTTCCAGTTTTTTTATTATTTTTACAGCTACTTTTTTCCCTCGTAAACCAGGAACCCCCAAGAATTTTTTTCTATCACCTAATTTTATTGTTAAAGGTTTTGTTATATCATAATCTAATGATATACAATCTCCGACCTGAATACCAATTATATCTTTTAACTTTATACTACCGGAATTTATTATTACTGAAAAATCAACACTAATATTTTTTATTTTGTTATATTTTTTTTCGAAATTTACATTATTGTGTAATTCATTTGCTCTTTCTTTTTTTAAAAGACTCTTTACTATTGGTTTAATAAGATACGAAGGAAAACAAAAATATAATTTACCTTTTTCACTATTATAATCAATTTCAAATTCAGTATTAATTATTAAATCATCCAGCGACACAAATTGGAAATTTTCTATTTTTTTTAGTATTTCTTTTGGTTCAAATTTAAATTTTATGTCTTTTGGCAAAGAATTTTCAAAAATTCTCACTATTTTTTCAAAAATTTTAACAATTATTTTTTCTTCAATCTCTGTTATTTCGTTTTTTTGTATATATATCTTACCTTCCCCACCTAAAAAACTATCTATTAAAATGGAAATTATATTTCTGTCCGCGCAAAAAAACATTTCTCCACTATAATTGTCAAATATCATATTGCCAGTAATTATCGGGACTCTTAAAATTTTTGTTATTTGACTTAATTTATTAATCAGTATTTCTTTATAATTAATATTAAAACTTTTTTTAAAATGTTCTGTAAAAGAAAAAGAGAGCATCTCTGTAAAATTATCATAAATAACTTTTAAAGATTTTAATTCATCTGGATGTAAATATATATTAGTTTTAAAATCGTATTTTTTAAACTTTTCGTTTTCTTTTAAAACATTTGTTTCCATCAATACCTCTTTATTGCATCATAAATGAATTGTAATAAAGATTTACTATTTTAAACTCACCAATATTTGAATTAAATTCTTTAATTAAATCTTCCTTTAATCTTTTTTTTCCTTCTGGATTACTTAATTGCTGAGTTGTATAAGTTGAAATTTTATTAATAACAATATCTCTAAATATAGCCTCTTTTTCTTTCAAAAGTTCTTTTTTTTCTTTCTTTACCATAACTTCAATAGTTATATCTGTTTTTACATATCTTGTTGATTCCTTATTTGCTAAATTTACTATGAATTCTCCTAATTTATAAAAAACCGTGTTTTCTGATTCTTTTTTATCACCCGTATTAATCTTTTCTTCGTTTTTTGTAACTTCGGATAATTTTTTAGTAATATTATTTGAAAAGAAAGAAGATGTTAAATAGGATGTTATAAAAATACTTATTATCATAACAATATAGAACATTACTGGAATTTTATTCTGGTTATTCTCTTTCATATCTTGATTTTTATTTTCATCAGCCATCTTATTTACCTCCTTTTTTAAATGTCTTTTTCATCACAGCTATTACAACTCTATCTTCAATTTTTTCATTTTCACTTTTTGAAAACTTTCTCCATTGTCCATATCCAGTTAAAGACATCCGTTGTGGATTTATTTGCATTTTGGATTCAAAAAATTCTATTACAGAGATTGCCCTCGCAGCAGAAAGTTCCCAATTATTTCTGTATTTAGGATTTATTATCTCAGAATCAGAAGTATAACCTTCAATTGATATTTCATTAGATAAAGGTTTTAAAATTTTACCAATTTCTTTTAATATTTCTTTTGCTTCTTCTGTTAATTCCGCTTCTCCTGTTTTAAAAAAAATTCTATCTGTAAGAATAACTATATATAAATTACCTTCTCTCTCTTCCAAATTAATTACTCCGAGTAATTTTTTATTGATTTTTAAATTTTCTATCTCTTTTTTTATACTTGCAAAGATAGAATCATTTACATTACTTTTATTGCCGAGATTGGATTTCCTTTCCATCGCATTTTTGCCTTCTCCACCGGTAGATATAACAAATGGGTCAACAGAAATATTATTTGATTGATTTATTATATTTTCCCCTTTTTTTCCATCCATTTCTCCTGTAAAACCACTACGAATTGCAAAAGCAAATTGTTTAAACTTTTCTAAATTTAATACGGAAAGAGAATACATCATTATAAAAAATGCAACAAGTAAAGTTATCATATCAGCATAAGTTAAAAGCCAGCGTTCTTCATTTTCTTTTTCTTCATGTTCTTCTGCCATTAATGGAGATTTATGATCACCTTGTGTACCTGCCATAATATTCTCCTTTTTATTTATGATTTTTTACTTCTTGCCGCTTCTCTTTCTTTGGGTGGTATAAAAGATAATAATCTTTCTTCTATGATTCTTGGATTATCTCCTGCCTGTATTGATAATAAACCTTCTATTATCATTTTCTTTTCAATTATCTCTTTTGCACCTATTTTTTTTAGTTTATTTGCGATTGGCAAATAAATCAAATTCGCAGCAGAAACACCATATAAAGTAGCAATAAAAGCAGATGCAATTGCCGGTCCCATAGTTGATGGATCAGATATATTTGAAAGCATATTAACAAGTCCCATTACAGTTCCTATAATACCGAGGGTCGGAGAAAATCCACCCATTTTCATAAAAAATTCCTGTGCATCCTGATGCCTTTGTTTTAAAAATACAACGTCAGTTTCCATTATAATTCTTATATGATTCATATCTACACCATCAACCAGCAATTGAACGCCTTTTTTCATAAAATCATTCTTGATAGTTTTTGCCTGTTTTTCCAGAACAAGCAACCCATCTCTTCTAACCTGCCTTGAAAAATTTATTATGGTTTTTATTATTTCCGTATATTCAGGATCTTTGTTAAAAAAAGCCTTTATAATTGTTGCCGGCAATTTTTTAATTTCTGTTAGAGTCATTCCAACCAGAGATGCCCCCAATGTTCCACCAAACACTAATAATAAGGGACCATATTTTAAAAACATATGCCATTCTACTTCATGACCTGCTTCCAGTCCTTCTATTATTATGGAACCTATAAGTGAAAACCAGGCTAAAAATAGTCCTAATAATGTTAATATATCCAAAATTATCTACCTTCCTTTACTTTTTATTTTTTTTACTCCAATCAATTATTTTTTTTAAAATTTGTTCTGGTGTTTCTTGGACAACATAAGTGGTACCGTTATGTAAATTAATTTTTGTATCTGGTGTTGCTTCTATTGACTCAATATATTTTTCATTTATGAAAATATTAGCCCCATCCAGTCTTGTAAGTTTAATCATTTTAATTCTCCTTTAAATATTATCTTTTTAAATTTACAAGTATGTTTAACATTTCATCAGCTGTTGTTATTATTTTTGAATTTGCCTGAAACCCTCTCTGCCCTATTATCATATTGGTAAATTCTTTTGCTAAATCAACGTTTGACATTTCAAGAGTTCCAAATATTATGGCGCCTCTGGATCCTGTTAGAGCATTACCAATTTGTGGAATGCCAGAATTTGGACTTTCAATAAACATACTATCTCCAGTTTTCAGTAAACCCGATGGATTTCTAAAAGAAGCTAAAGCTATTCTCGCTATAGGTCTTGTTGCTCCATTTGAATATATTCCTGTAATGATTCCATCCTGAGACATATTAAAAGATTCTAAAACGCCAGGTGGATAGCCATTTTGTCCACCAACAGTTATTGTTGTAGTTGTAGCAAATTGTGTAACAAGTGAAAAATCCAGAGTAATATCTAAGGGATTCGCCGCTCCTGATGTTGCAACGTCTATCTGTATTGAACCTGTTTGAGACAGTAAAGAACCATCTGCTCCAAAAGTCAATGTTCCCTGATTAAAAGCACCTACTACAATTCCATTTCCAGCAGCAGTCCACTGCCATTGATTTACTCCTGTTTTTTCAAATGTCATAGTAATCAAATGCGAATTTCCTAAAGAATCATATACCTGTAAAGTATTAATATACGTTGAACCAGCTCCAATTGGAGCTTCTGAGTTCAAATTTCCAACATAATTTGCTAAATCTGTTGCTCTTGCTGTCATCAATTCTCCTACAGGTATTACTATATCTGTTACTGGCATACTACTATTTATAACCCCACTGGAATCTGCCATCCAGCCCTGGACTTTCATACCAGTTCCAGGATTAACAAGTTGATTTGCTGCGTCTATAGAAAAAGCGCCATTTCTTGTATAATATAATTTATTATCATTTCCCTGCCGCAAAATAAAAAAACCATTTCCCTGTATGGCAAGATCCGTCAAAACACCAGTTGTTTGTAAATTTCCCTGTGTAAATATAGTATCAATTGTTGCGCCTTTAACTCCAAGTCCAACCTGTTTTGGATCTACACCACCAAAACCATCTATCGGTCCAGACGCCCCTCTTTCCATCTGAGATATCATTTCTTCCATTGTCAATCTACCAGCTTTAAATCCTACAGTGTTTACATTTGCAATATTATTACCCACAACATCAATCATTGTTTGATGTTCTTTTAGACCAGAAACTCCTGCAAATAGTGCTCTCATCATAAAAAATTACCTCCTTTTAAAAAATTTTTATTATGTCTTTTAAATTTATTTTATTACCATTTACAAATAAACTTGGGACACCATTATCCAGTGCTACATTATCAACTATTCCATCAATTTGCTTTCCTGAAGAATCAAAAGCAATTATTCTATGATTTATAATGCTCATTGCAAAATTTATTTGTGTTAATTTCGTTAGAGTTTGTATTTCATGAAAATTTTCATTCAAATTCTGAAGTTGTTCTAAACTCGAAAATTGTGCTAATTCTGCTATAAACTGTTTATTATCAACGGGAGAAATTGGGTCTTGATATTTTAACTCTGTTATAAGCAACTTCAAAAAATCTTCCTTTCCTAAAATTTTATTAACATCTAATTCTTTATTTGAACTTTGATTTATTAAATTTACTTTTTCTACATTCATTTTAAACACCTCCGTTAAACATAAAATACCTTTTCGGAATTTTTCAAATCCATTTTTACTTTTTCAATATTTATTTTTTCCTTAATTATAGAATCATCATTTTCTGATATATTTTTCTGCGGATAATATTCATTTGAATTATATTTTTTTTCCTCTATCAACAAATTTAAGGAAAAATCAAAACCTTTTTTATCAAACAATAAAAAAAATTCATTTTTCAAGGATTCATTTTTTAATAATAAAATATCTACTGTTTGTTTATTTGTTGCAAGTATTTTTACATCAAGCGTTTTATCCTCTTTATAAGTTAAATTAATTTCTAACTCACCTAAGGCTGGCGGATGAAGATTTATTTTTACTTTATGTTCTGTGTTTTTTTCAAAATTGAACTTTTCATTAACAATCACTTTAGTTTTGAAAAAATCATATATTTGCTTTTCTATAAAAAAATTATCTTTTACTGATATTTGATTTTTAATTAATAAATTTTCTTTATTATTTAATAAAACTTCATTTATATTTACTTTTATTTCATCTTTGTGATTATCATTATTTAATACATTCTGATTATTTTTTATTTCCATGCGATTTATTTTATCATTAACAACATTATTAATTTTGTTTATTTCTGTGTTGTTATTCTTATTTTCATTGAATTTAATCTTTATGTTATTATTTTCTTTTATATAGTATGTTTCTTTTTTAAATAATTTGGTATTTAATTTATTCTGCATATATGAATTAAAAAACTTTACATCAACATTAATAATATCAATGAAATCTCTTGGTTCTTTTTCTTTTATTACCGATTTTTGATTTGTCTGATTTAATTTTGAAAAAATTATATTCTTCAATTTCTGCTCATTCTCAGAAAAGAATTTTTTTTCACTTTCCATCCGCTTTTTTGAGCCATAATTAATTTCTACCATAACATTATTCTTTTTTAAATTAACATTTTTTATCTGGTCTTTTTTATTTTCTTCGGAAATGATTCTTTCAAAATTATTATCAGATTTATTTTGTAAGAATCTCTGATTATTAAATTTATTCTTTATACTTTTAAGACTTTTTAAAAAAATTAAATTCGTCAATTTCATTTTAAATCCTTTAATATATATTATTTAGAATTTTATATTTATAAATTATATTATCATCCACCAATCTCTGTTCTTCTTTATTTAGTTCTTTTTTATATTCTTCATATTGTTTATCTTTAATTGTTTCAAACTTTTTGACTTCTTTTTTTTCCTCTTTCAATTCGTTAATTAATATTTCTCTGTTTTTTTCGAGTATTCTTATATAATTCTTTATATTTTTTATATGTTCATTTAGATATTGTATATATTCATTTTTAACTTTCATTTCATTAAAATTTAACTTTTTGTTATCTTTTATTTCTATTAATTCCTGACGAATAAAATTAATCTTATTTTCTGCGATTTTTATTGAGTTTATTTCTTTGTTTATTAAATTATTTATTTCTTTTATCTTATTTTCCAACTTTTCTTTACTATCCTTCTTTATTTTTAATATTTTTTCAAATTTAAAATTAAAATTTTTCATTTTTTAGCTCCTTTTGTGAGCAATTTTTTTAATTTATCATAATTTGTTGCAATATCACCTTTTTCATTAATTACTTGCTTGAAAATATTATTTAACTCATCAATTACTTTTAACGCGAAATCAACCTTTGGATTGCTCCCTGTTTTATATGCTCCTATATTTATCAAATCTTCCATATCTGATATAATTGAATATATTTCTTTTATTTCTCCTGCAATTTTTAAATGTTCATTATCAACAATGTCGGGCATTAATCTACTGATTGATGATTTTATATCAATAGCCGGGTAATGATTTCTTTCTGCTAGTTTTCTTGAAAGAACAATATGACCATCTAGTGTACTCCTTAATGCATCTGCAACTGGTTCTGTCATATCATCTCCTTCTACCAGCACTGTATAAAAACCTGTAATACACCCACCATTTAAGAAATTTCCACTTCTTTCTAATAGTTTTGGTATTTTGGAAAAAACTGATGGTGTATAACCTTTAGTAGATGGTGGCTCGCCTGTAGCAAGTCCTATTTCTCTTAAAGCTTGAGCATATCTTGTAACAGAATCCATCATAAATAAAACATTTAATTTTTTATCTTTAAAATATTCTGCAATTGTAGCTGCAACCAGAGCAGCATATGCTCTTTCCATTGGTGATTTGTCAGATGTTGCAGCAATTACTACCGATTTTTTTAATCCTTCTTCTTTTAAATCTCTTTCTATAAAATCTTTTATTTCTCTACCTCTTTCACCAATCAATGCAATAACATTAACATCAGAGGAAGTATATCTTGCCATCATGCCCATTAAGGTACTCTTACCAACTCCGCTACCTGAAAAAATTCCCATCCTCTGTCCTTTACCACAGGTAAATAATATATCTATTGCCTTTATTCCTGTATTAAATCTTTCTTTTATTCGCTGACGGTCCATTGGAGAAATTGGTTTTCCATATATAACTCTTTTCTCTTCGCATTTTATTGGAGATTCTTCATCTATTGGATTTCCAAGTCCATCTAAAACTCTGCCAAGTAAATCCAGGCCTAATTTTATTTCAAACTGTTGGCTTAAATATTTAACTCTATTATTAGGTCCTATTCCTTTGATTTCTTCTAATGGCATCATTAAATTTTTTTTATCTTTATAACCAACCACTTCCACTTTTACCCTGGAATTATTATCAGTTATTATTTCACAAATATCCCCTACTGAACAATGCATCCCATCTACTTCTATCGTATTTCCTACTATCTTTGAAACAATACCTTCCTGACTTATTAAACTAGTTTCCGGTGTTAAATTACCTTCAGTTAAATAATTAATTGCATTATTTATCTTTTCGTCAATTGTAGCATTGATAATTTTAGTTTTTGTTTTTATAATAACGTCCCCGTCATTTAATTCTTTGTTTTCATTTATTATTATTGATATTTCCTCATTGGATATCTCTTTTAATAGTTCCACTTCATGGACTTTTATATAATCATTTGCACTTAATTGTATTTCAATTTCTTTTTCATCTACAGCTTTTAAGGCTTCAAAAATATTTTGCTTTAATAATTCTTCGTTTTTTATGAAATCTTTTAATATATTTTTAATAATTAAAAAATTATTCTTAGCTAAGATTTCTTTTGTTTTTAAGTTGTTTTCTCTATACTTTTTAATTATTTTTTTTAATATATTTTTTATATACTTTATATTTTCATCATAAACTTTTTTTATAATTTGTTGTTCTTTTTCAATGAATTTTTTTTGTGCTTCTTTAAAACCGTCTTCATATCCTTTTGCATACAAATCATCTTTCTGCTCCTGGATATTATTTATATTATAATTTAAATCTTCATTTTTATGATTTTCTTGAAATATTATCAGTCGGCTTCCAGAATAATCTACTGGATTTTTTATTATTCTATACAACGACATCAGAAGTACCTCCTGGCAAAACTATTTCTCCATTAGCTTCAAGTTTTCTCACAACAGATAATATTTTTTGTTGAGCTTCTTCAACTATCTCTCTCTTTAATGGTCCTGTTGCTTCTATGTCATCCTTTAACATCTCAGCTCCTCTTTCAGACATATTATTAAAAATCTTATTTTTTAACTCTTCGGAAACACCTTTCATTGCCACTACCAGTTCTTTTGATTCTACTTCTCTTAATATTCTTTGCATATATCTATCTTCAATATTTTTTAATTCCTCAAATTTAAATAGTTCACGTTTTACATAATTAGATAAATCGGTATCTGTTTTTTCTAGATACTCTATAATCTCTTTTAATATTTTTTTGTCGCTTTCTTGAAGTATTTTTATTAATTTTTCCTTGCCGTCTATTTTTAATTGTCCTTTCTGTACTAATTTGTTTTTTAAGACATCAACAATATTATTTACCATTTCTATATCTGGTTGATTTTTATCCATCTGTGATATTCTTTTTGCTATTTCTACAGATAATTCGGGGCTAAAATAAGATAAAATTTCAGCTACTTTTTTGGGATTTAAAAAAACTAAAATTACAGCGATTACCTGCGGTTCCTCATTTTTTATGACGTCAACAATTTTTGATGTATCTACATCCTCAATAAATGCAAATGGGCTTTCTTCTGGATAAATGTTATTTAGTATTTCATTTGCTTTATTTGATTCATAAAGATTAGCTATGATTTCCTTTACCAGACCAATTCCACCTTTAAATTCTTTTACACCACTCACAAGATTTGATGTAAATTCTTTTATTACATTTATAGCTTCATCATTTGATAAGTTTTTTATTTCTATTATTTCTCTCATTATTTTTTTTACATCTTCTTCTGGCAAATATTTAAGGATTTCTTTTGAATTTTCCGGTCCTATTGCCACTATTAATTTTGCAACTTTATAAAGTTCCGTATTTTCTTTTAAATTATTTTTCATAATTTATATCCTTATCTTATCCATGATTGTATAATTTTTGCCGCTTCTTTTGGATTTTGTTTGGCTAAAATAAGCAATTCTTCTGGAGTATATTCCTTTTTATTTAAATCAGCTCCATTACCTTTATTTGTATTTGTGCTATGATTTAAAGAGTGAAATATTTCAGATGTTTTATTAAGAAATATAATTGATAAAATTACTAATAAACCATATGGAATATATTCTTTAGCTAAATTTATATAAAAATTTCTTTGTGCTATTTTTTCAATCTTCTCAATTTCTTCTTTTGTAATTACTTCTTTAAACTCCACTGCTCTTACATCTATTTTGTCACCTTTCGCAGGATTCAAACCTAATGCTATTGAAATATTTGATTTAATATCATTAATAAATTTTTCTTCATATTTTCCATTTAATAAAATTGCTACATTTATATTTTTTATCTCTCCTGGTGTTATAATTATTTTTTCAAATTCTTTTCCAACTTCATATTTAACAGCCTTTTTTTGTTTATTTAAAACCTTTGACTCTGGCAAAGTTGCATTAGATGAAATAATTTCGTCTTTGTTATTATCTAAACTTTCATTTAAAACCATTTCTTCTTTTATTGCACCTGGTTGTATTGGATTATATGTTTCCCTGGCTCTTTCAATTTTATCAAAAGTTAATTGAACACTGACTCTAACTGTTGAATTATTAATTCCTACCACACTATCAAGCAATGTCTGGATTTTTTGTCTTAAATATTCTTCATACCTTTTTGTAATTTCAACCTTTTTATCTGACACATTTGATTCATCTTTATAATCTGTTAAAATTCTTCCGTCTGTTGAAATAATAGAAACATTTTCCTGAACCAAACCGTCAACGCTACTTGCCACCAGATTTTGAATTCCATTTATTTGTTCTTTTTTTAAATTACCACCAATTTTTAATTTTAAATAAACTGAAGCTTTAACTGGTTGTTGCTCATCAATAAAAAGTTTTTTTTCCGGGATTGCAATATGAACCCGACTCTTTTCAATCTCATCAATTTCATCAATAGTTCGTTCAATCTCTGTCTGTAAAGCTCTTAAGAAATTTATTTTTCTCTCTTCATCACTCATACCAAAATTGTTTTTATCAAATATTTCAAAACCTACCCCTCGTCCGATGGGCAAATCACTTCCTGCAATTTTAACTCGTTCTTTTAAAACCAATTTTTCCGGGACATAAACACTTTTTCCGTCTTTTCCTAACCTGTATGGAATTTTATCCTCTTCAAGTTTCTTTATTATTTTCGCTGCAGAATTTTCATTTAAATTAGCAAATAATAGTTTATATTCATGTTTTAATCCCCAATAGACTATAATCCCTATTATTAATAATAAAAATATTATACTTGATAAAGCAATAATTCGATTATAACCTGGAGTTGAATCCCACCACTTTTTTATTTGAGATATTATCTTATTTAATACACCTTCCATATATCCACCTCTGTATTAAATCTGCATTCTCATCATTGTTTCATATGCTTCAATTACTTTATCTCTTACCTTGGTGGCAAACATTATCGTAAATCTGGCATTCTCAGCTGCAACCATAACATTGTGTAAATCTTCCTTTCCTATCAAAAAATTATTTATTTTTTCATCTAAAATATTTTGCGGTTCATTTATTTTTTCCACTCCATTTTTTAACAATTCTTCTAAATTTATATCAAGTTCCGAAGGTTTAATGTTATTAAAATTTATGTTTTCTTCTATTTTTGATATTTCATTTTCAATTTTCTTAAAATTGTTATTATTAATTTCTTTTAAATAAGAAGGATAATTAATAATATTATGTACTGTCATATTCATCCTCCTTTTTATATTTCTAATGTCTTATTTATTATATGTTTGAAAGAGTTAAAAACAACGAGATTAGCTTCATAGATACGTTGAGCAGTTAATAGATCTGTCATTTCTCTTGATATAGATATATTGGGATATTGAACGTATCCTTTTTCATTTGCATATGGATTATCTGGTTCATATTTAAAAATTCCTGCACTTTGTTCTTTTATAATTTCTTTGACTTTTACTCCTATTGGATTTTTTTCTTCATCAAGCAGTGTTTCAAAAACCGGGGTCTGTCTTTTATAAAAACTACCATCAGTTGTTGACACTGTATCAATATTTGCAATGTTATTGGAAATAATTTCCATTTTTAATTTTTGAACCTGCATACCAGATTGAGGGATGTTTAAAATTTTAAATAATTCCATTATTAATAATTTCCTCCAGATAATGAATTTTCAATAATTTTTAATTTTAAAACTAAGATTTTTGATAAGGATGAATATAATAAAGTGTTTTTTGTTATTTCTGTTAATTCATTTTCTATTTTTAATTCCTGAGCCGGATATTTCTGTATTTCATAATTCTTAGAATTATTAATTTCTTCCACATTATTTATTAATTTTTCTATTTCTTTCTCAAATTTAATATCATGACGTACATATCCTGGGGTATCTACATTTGCCACATTATTTGATAATATCTTATGACGTTCGTAAACAATATCAAGACTTCTGGCAAGTAATTTAATGTTGTCCATATTGTTACCTTTGATAAAAATGATTTTCCTGATTATAATTTTTATAAATATTTGTTATTTCATTTCTTTTTTTTATATTATTAATTTCTTTTCTTGTTTTACTTATTTTTTCTTGTAATTGTTCTCTATTTTTCATTTGTTCAAATATTATTTTATCTATTAAAATTGCCATTTCTAATAAAATTCCCTCCAGTTCAGTATCTCTATAATTGTTTTCCTTTTTTTGTAAATAATATTCATCTTTATAATCATTTAACTCATTTTCCATTGAATTTACTTCATTAATTATTTCATCTTTTTCTTTTAATATATTCATAATATTTTCTGTTTTTTCCATATTAATATATTTACGTTCTAATATTAATTTTTCTAATAATATGTTGTATAATTGAATTTCTTTTTTAAACTTTTCTGTTAAAATTTTTACTTTTGTTTTTAATTCCATCGTCGTTTTCTCCTTTTTATTAACTTATAAGCATAATTCGTGCCATAAAAAATATGCTAAAAAATAGTAAAAAAGTTGTTTAATTAATTTGAAGAATGGAATTTTTTACACAAAAAATGAATTTAATTCATTATATATGGTTTATTAAGGTGAGTTTTTTAAATTTTTATTGAATTTTAAACAATTTCTAAATTTTTTATAGTATTTTCTATAGTGTTTATTAAATTTTCTGAATTTAAATTTAAATATTCAAGTATTTCTTTATCAAAAATTTCATTTATATTTTGCGTATTAATTATATCTGTTCCGCCAAAATTCAAAAAAGCACAAGACTTATCAACAACATGCAAAAGAAAAATCAAATCTTTGTTTGATTCTGATTCTTTAGGTATATGATGAAAAAAAATAGTATCTTTAATTATCTTAGGAAGATTCCACTTCCTTGCCATTGCTGCTCCTAAATCTGCATGTGAAAAACCAAAAATTGTTTCTTCTATTAACAATCTATTGTTTCCACCCTCAATTTTAATTTCTTTAAGAGTTTCGTTATATAATTCAGGTTCGTATTTTAATAATATCAATTCCCCTATATCATGCAGTAAACCAGCAGAATACATAGTCTCTGTTAATGCTGGATTTATACTATCAATTAAAGAAGAAGTGGCTTTAGCAGTTATTAATGCGTGTTTCCATAGGTTTTCTAATACCGATATTCCCTGTTGTTTACCAATACCAAAAAATTGTTCCAGATAAATAGATAGCAACATAGAATTAATATTTTTTAAACCAATGACTACGACAGCTTCATTAATATTTACTATATTATTAATTCTGCCATAAAAAGCTGAATTTGCTATTTTTAAAATTTTTGCAGTAAGATATTGATCCTGCATTATAATTTTACTTACATCTTCCGCAGATGAATTTTCATCCTTTAATAACTGATTTATTTTAGTTAATATTTCTGGAAAAACAGGTAAATTCTCAACTGTATTTAAAAACTCTTCTACGTTAATATATTTTTTGGGCATAGTTTTTATATTTTTTTTGGTATTTTAACAAAGAATGTAGTTCCATAGTTTTCTTTACTCTCAAACCATATTTTTCCTTCATGTTTATCTACTATCAATTTTGCCAGATACAGACTAAATCCCATTCCTCCGTGTTTTCTGGTTAAATCTTTTTCTGCTCTATAATATTTTGTAAAAACTTTTTCTTTATCTTCTTCTTTTATACCACAACCATAATCCTTTACGTTTATTATAAAATATCTATCCTCATTTTGTAAAGTCAATTCTATATCGCTTCCTGGATTGCTAAACTTTATAGCATTTGATAAAAGACTTTTAATAACTTTTTCTAATTCTAATTCATCCACCATAGCAATTACACTTTCTTCAGGATAATAAAACTTTATATTAATTTGCTTTTTTTTGTTATTAATATTTTTTATAACTTTTTGAATCAAATCTTTTATATTTGATATCTTCTTTTTCAAAATTAATTCCCCTGTTTCTAATTTTAGTGTAGAAAATAAAATATTAATTATTTCTTCCATATTTTCAATCTGTGCATTAACGTCATGAATGAGGTTAATATACATTTTTTTATCCTCATCGTCCCACATATTTTCTTGCATTTTAAATTCAATAATTCTTGAAGCACCCTTCATAATAGTTAATGGAGTTTTTATTTCATGTGACATCGTTATCATTATGTCAGATTTTATTTCATCTATTTCTCTTAGCTTTTTTATTGTCTCTTTTTCAATCTCATAGATTCTTATATTTTCAATTATTATTGCAATCTGCCTTAATAATAAAGATAATATTGATATTTCATTTTGAGTTATTAAATTTTCAGATTTATTTAATAAAATCTCTATATAACCTACTTTTTTTTCACCAGAATATAATGGTGCAACCAGCAAAGACTTATTTTCATATAATTTTAAATCTGATAGTTCGATACTCTTTTGTTTTTTTGGAATAATTGTGACCTGTTTTTTATTAAAAATCCAGTCATATATATCCTGTTTTATATCAAAAACTTTTTTACAATTTTCTATATCCTGCAATTCTATTTCTTTAACTATTTTAGCATTATTTTCGTCATTAAAAATATAAAATGACAAACTTGTAAAACTAAAAAGACTTTTTAATATATCAATTAACAGTTCATATATTTTATCTAACGATTTAATCGTATTTAATGCTTCAAGCAACTTATATATTGAATTCATTTCATTCAAATATTTTCTTAACGACTTATTCATTTCTTCAAGTATATTGCAGTATTCATTCTTTTCTTTTATCAGCTTTTCTAATTCCTGTATTCTTTTATTTTCATTTTTTCTCATAATTATTTCCTAATAATTAAAAAATAAATCGGCATAGGCCAATTCTTTTTCAAGATTTTTAATGATCTCTATCAAATCAGAAGTTTGTAGTTTTAAAATTTTTAAAGATTCCTCATTAATTAATGACTTTATATCTGAATTATCATAATTAATTGATGATACTTTGCTAATTATATCTGCAATATGGATAATGCTTGCCATTTGTTTATTCTTTGCGCTAATTGGATAATGATGATATTTTATTGGTTCAATAAAAATCTCAGGTAAATTCCATTTATCCACAATTAAAGCCCCAACTTCACCATGAGAAAATCCAAATTCTTTCTTTTCAAGTTCTGAAAATAGAATTGATTTATTTTTATTTTCTTTTAATAATTTTATGAATTGCTCATTAAAGTAAATATCAAAAAAGATTTTCCCAACATCATGTAAAAGCCCTATTGTAAAATACTCTTCATGATTCAAATTTAACCTTTCGGCAATTATTTTAGCACTAATGCCTGTTGCCACACAATGCTTCCAGAATTCCTTTCTGTTGAAAATATGATCATCTTTACTTTTTTCAATAAACATATTATAAATTGTTGATGTCAAAATTATATTTCTTACTGTAAGAAAACCTAAAATCACAACTGCTTCTGATACCGAATCTATTTGACGCGGAAAACCATAATAAGCAGAATTAGCTAACTTCAGGACCTTTAAAGTAAGGGATTGGTCCATTGAAATTATTGTTTTTAAATCCTCGGCATTTGAATAAGGATTATCAAATACCTTTAAAACTTTTATAATAATATCCTTTAAAATTGGTAATTCTTCTATTTTTTTTATTATTTCTTCAATTTTTTTTTCTTTTTTCATTTTTTATCTTCTATAGTAGATTTTATTATATTTTATCGGAATATTATTAACTTTTTTTAAATAATATTTTGTTTTATAACTTTTGTCAAATCTATTTATTGCTTTATTTAGTGGTTTCCCATATTTGTCGCAAAATTAGATAAGATTAAAAGATAAAAAGAGAGGTAGCATTCTTCCAAAAAAG
>FWPV01005064.1_pt1 | contig 18962 bp, 12 predicted proteins | sample 2228371 | NCBI WGS metagenome assembly FWPV01 (sample SAMEA103939776, study PRJEB20133) | metagenome
TGCAATACGGTACGGCGATGCGGATCGTTGGGTGGGGTTTCGTTCATCCAGACATCAATGACGCCTTGGGGCGACGAACGCACGGCCCAACATTCGGCGTACCCCCCAGGCGTGTAGCCGGCGCGCAGCAGGCGCGTTTTGATGTCCGAACCGTCGGAACCGGTATGGCTACACGATCCCCGTTGCTGACAATCCTGCGCATGCAACTGCGCCGCCTGGGCCAGAATGTCGTTGTAGGCGTAAAGGGGCAGGCCGTTCGCAGCCCGCGTCTCGTTCATCAAACGCCATACCTCCCGTGGCCATGCCGCAAGGTCGGCAGGAAGCGGGGCAACGGTAGCAGGGACCAGTGTGACCGTGCCGCTTGCTTTAGGCGATGTGGGTGTAGGAGATGAGACGGCCCTGGTCATGATCGTCGGCGTGGGGGTTGGCACAAGCACCTGGACAGGTGCGCGCAGCGGAAGGATCAGCATCTGTCCCACGCTGAGGAAGTCCGCCGAGGCCAGATCATTCACCGCCACAAGCTCCGCCACCGTCACCCCATACCGTGCCGCGATGCCGCTCAAGGTATCGCCGCTCACCACTTCGTAAAGCACCCAATACGTGGATGCGTTTGCCCAGGCGGCGGGCGACGGGATTTCCAGAATATCGCCGGCCCGCACCCCCGTTGAAGTGCCGAGGCCGTTCTGCAACTGGATTGCCGCCATAGGCACGCCGTATTGTACCGCCAATCCCCACAGGGTATCCCCCGGCGCGACGGGATGCTTGATCAAGAGCGGAGATGCGGTGGGCATAAGGGTGGACGTCAGCGGTGGGTGATCTGCGGTCGTCGTCGGTGAGGTGGTAACCGGCAATACGTATTCGATAACGAGTGAGGGAGTTCCCGGTAGCGATGATAACGTGGGGGTCGGTGTTATGGCCGGTGTGGAACCTGCGACGCAGGCGCTCAAGATTAACAGGAGGACACACCCGGGGCAGAATTTAAGCCATACACGGCGCCTTTTTGCCAGCCTTCTCATTCCAGCACCTCAACTTTAACTATATCGCGTCTACGGTGGCAGGCAAGTGGGCGGGCAAAAAAGCGTTGCGAAATATACCGGGCGCACGATGAAATTTCTTGTCCGCAGATTTAGCAGATTATGCACTGTAAAACCGGTCAAAAATCTGCTTAATCGGCTAAATTTATGCAGATTCACGCAGATTTTACCGTTTTGTTGACTTCATCTACGAAAACCTGCGTGAATCTGCGTAGCATTTCAGAGCATTGCTTTTAGGGTTTTGTCCCTAAAGTCACCTCCACCTCACGCTGCTTCCCGGCGCGGAGGATAGTAAGGGTAACCTCATCGCCGGGTTGGGCATTGCGCACACGGATTTGAAGCTGCGGCATACTGTTGATGGGTTTCCCATCCCAGGCCACGATCACATCCCCACCGACAGACATCGTCAGCCCATTGACCGTAACTTTCTCCTTGCTGCCGCGCAAACCGGCCTCTTCTGCCGGACTGCCGGCTACCACTTCCAGCACCAGCACGCCCTGCTGATCGCCGGGCAGATCCATGGCCTGGGCGATTTGCGGGGTGAGCGTTATGCCTGAGATACCCAACCAGGCAGTTTGGTCGCTCTGTGATTCATCTTGCTGTGGCACTCGGTCAGGGGTGGAAGAAGGCCCACTTTCGGAAGTACGTTGGGTAGGCCGCGCGCCCAGGGTGACCGTCACTTCGCGGCTCTTTCCATCACGGATGATCTGCAAGGTGACCTTATCGCCTGCCGAGAAACGCGCCAGCTCGGCAACCAGGTCATCGAAGGTATTGACGGTATTGCCGGCAAGGGCAACGATCACATCTCCGCCGGTCGGCAATGTTTGGCCATCCACCGTGATTTGGTCATCAGAGCCGCGTAAACCGGCTTTGGCTGCCGGGCCGTCCTCTACAACGGAGATGACCAGGGCGCCATGTTGATTTTCGTCCAGCCCCATCGCCTTCGCTACATCAGGGCCAAGGGTCATGCCACTAATCCCCAACCAGGCATGGGTATAGCTTCCCTCTGCAATGAGTACAGGCACGACTTTCTGCACGATGGCCGCAGGAATCGCAAAACCGATCCCCACGGAAGCCCGCACCGGCGAGATGATCGCCGAAGGCACGCCGACGACTTCTCCTTTCTCATTCACCAGCACACCGCCGGAGTTTCCGGGGTTGATGGAGGCATCGGTTTGAATAATATCGGGAATGGTATACGTTCCCCCACCCGATCCCGCCGATGTCGCAGGCAATGAGCGTCCGATCGCGCTGACGAAGCCCACCGTCATCGTATTTTCGAGGCCGAAGGGGTTACCGATGGCCACGACCAACTGTCCCACCCGCACCTGCCGGGAGTCGCCCAACGTCACCGGGTGGAGGCGCCCGGCAGGGACGTCCACTTTGAGCACGGCCAGATCGCTATCGGCATCTGTACCCACCACCTCCGCCTGGGCAGTTGTCCCATCGGCAAACTGCACACGAATCTTGTCGGCATCCTCGACGACGTGGTTATTCGTCACGATATGCCCTTGTTTATCCCATACGAAGCCCGATCCGGCGCCCTGGGTGTACTGTTCATCGGGAAGCTCCGGCATAATGCCGTTAAACGGCATTTGTGGCATGATCGTCGAGACCTTTTGAACAACCTGAATGCTGACCACCGAAGGATTAACGCTTTCATAGATAGCGCTCAACGTATCCTGCAGATCATCGAGGACCGCCCCCTGCATCAAAACACTATCATCGGGCGCGGAGGGTGCCGGGGCCTCAACTTCCTGCTGCTGGGAGGGCTGAGCATTAACCGGCAGAACCGCCTGCGCAACCCATTGTCCCATGACACCACAACCCGACAGCAGCAAAGACAAAATCACTACAATCCCCACGCTAACCAACCATCTTTTCATTTTTCTCACCTCCTTCGAAAATAATCACCCGAAAGATGTACCACAATATGAGAGCCAGCCTCATAGGATTCAGCGCCTTATCCGCCCTGGATAAGTACAAACGCTGAAGCCTGAGGCTGGCAATACCCTGATCCAATCGCACGGTCAAAACAGCCTGAAGAGCACTTTAAGGTGTTTATCCCCTGCCTTGGATCGAACTACACTTACAGTATACGCAATCGGCGCGGAGAAATCTTTAAGGGAAGCCGTAGGTTACCTTAAGAAAAGTTTAAGTACAAAAAACGATGGCTGAGCGGTGCGATAGAATCAGCGGTTGACTTGCCATCCAGAAAGAGTATAACTAGAAAATACATTAGACTTGTTCCTGAATAAGCTGAACAAGGTATCGGACGCGGATTGACAGAAAATGATCTGCGTGCATCTGCGAACATCTGCGTCCTCATCCAGGTTGAGGCAATTGGGGAACAACGCTATTGCAATATCCTACAGAGATTCTGCGGAGTCTGCTATGCAACCCTGGAAAACCCTGGCGCGGCGCACAATACTGGAGCACAGCAAATACCTGAGCGTCGAAGAACATACCGTCGAACTCCCCAACGGCCGCATTATTGACGATTGGCCCTGGATCATCACGCCGGATTATGTCAATGTGACGGCGGTGACCACAGAAGGTTTATTCCTCTGTTTCCGCCAGACAAAGTATTCCATAGATGGGACCTCTCTCGCACCGATAGGCGGCTATATGGATGCCGGCGAAGACCCCTTAACGGCTGCCCAACGTGAATTGCGCGAAGAGACCGGCTACGAGGCCACGGAGTGGCTGGCCCTGGGGCACTATCCGGTGGACGGCAACCGTGGCGCGGGGGTGGCCTACCCTTTCCTGGCCACCGGTGCGCACCGTGTGGTAGAGAGCAACGCCGATGATTTGGAGGAACAAGAGTTATTGCTGCTCTCGCGCGCCGAGGTGGAGGCTGCGCTGGATGCCGGGGAATTCAAGCTATTGCCGTGGGCGGCAGCCGTGGCGCTGGCCCTGCGACAGATCAAATTTTCAGAGTGAGGAAGCCACGTCCGCCGGCGTTCTCCGGCGGCGCCACAACATCCATACGATCAAGCCCCCCGCGACGGATAATCCACCGCCGATCACCCCAAGCAGGTACAGCTCACGGGCGCGCTTTTGGGCAAGCTGACGGTATCGTTCGGCGTCTTGAACGAGTTTGCCGCCCAGCTCGAATACAAAGCGGTCGCTGGGTGAGGTCGGCGGCAAGACCGCCTGGATGGATTGTTCTAACCACTGTCGCTCATGCGGGAAAATCCCCTGCCCTAACTCGATATACTTTTTCCTCATAGAGATCATCGCTCAACTCTCCCTGCCGGATTATTTCCCGTAAGTCTAACAAGATGCGGTGATAGAGGGACTTGACGGCCCCTTCGGTCTTGCCCAAAACTTTGGCGATTTCCTCATTCGGCATCTTCTCGACGAATTTCAAAATCAACAAAGTTTTTCGCTCTTCCGGTAAACGCTCGATCAGTCGCTGCACCAGTGCCTGGCGTTCCGCATGGACAAACTGCTCGTGCGGTTCATCACCCCACATTCCTTGTTCACCGTGAGTCTCCACCACTTCCAACGGGACCAGCGGATGCCGACTTTGATCACGGTACCAGTTTACCACCAAGTTGTGTGCAATGCGAAACAACCATGCCTGGAATGAAATGCCGCGGTCTTTGTAGTGGCGAATTCCCCGCAGGACGCTGTAAAAAGTGCGCGAGGTGAGGTCTTCGGCTTCGACATGGTTCCTGGTATGGCGATAGTGATAGTTATAGATTCGGCGCACGTAGCGACGGTAGAGTTCCCCAAAAGCCTCTGCATCCTGTTTGGCCTTCTCGACCAGGGTCTGCTCCTCTGAAAGGATGGCAGCCTCGTCCTGGACGGTCGGCATGGACGCCGCCTCCGCCCCATCGGTCATGAGCACGACTTCTCCACAAGCGGAAAAGAGCGCGCTACAAAGATCGCTTTCCTCAACGTCCACCGGCGTGACGCTATCTGATGTTTCAATCATTCGTGCCTCTTCACATGTAGAAACACCATCATAGCGCGAAAGTTGCGTTAGCCAAGTCAAAGAGCTGCCCTGCCCCGAGAATCCCCGGGCGACGATAAGCAAAAAGAAGAATCGCAGCCGCACGGAAAAAGTCGCGCAACTTTCTCGACCTCTTGGTGTTATGAGTTATGTGAGGGGACAGTGGCCACGGCCAAGGAAATACATTCAACGGATGGGATAGGGGACGATGGAAGTACAAGACATCTTATATGCGCAACGCGCTGCGGCATGCCTTGGAGGCGGGGAGAACCGTATTGCCGCTCAGCATGCCAAGGGTAAACGCACGGCCCGCGAGCGTCTCACCGCCTTACTCGATCCCGCCTCATTCAGCGAAATCGGCATGTTCGTGACGCATCGTGCCGGCGGATTCGGCATGGAAAACGAGCATCCACTCGGGGATGGGGTGGTGACGGGCATCGGCAAGATCGAAGGACGCCCGGTCTGCATTTTCGCTCAGGATTTCACGGTACTCGGCGGCTCGGTAGGGGAAGCCCACGGTCGCAAGATTGCCCATCTCATAGATATCGCCGTACAAAACGGCATTCCTCTCATCGGCCTCAACGACTCCGGTGGCGCGCGGATTCAGGAAGGCGTGGATGCTCTGGCCGCTTACGGGGAGATTTTTCAGCGCAACGTTCAAGCATCGGGGGTGATTCCCCAAATTTCGGTCATCCTCGGTCCCTGTGCCGGTGGCGCCGTCTACTCGCCGGCCATCACGGATTTCGTATTGATGGTCGAAGGGACGGCCTACATGTTCATCACCGGGCCGGAGGTGATCCGCGCCGTCACCCACGAGGAGGTAGACTTTGAGACCCTCGGCGGTGTCCCCGTTCATGCAACGCGCAGCGGCGTCGCCCATCTCACCGCTCCCGACGAGGAAACGCTCTTTGTCCAGTTGCGCCGTCTGCTCGGCTATCTGCCCGCCAACAACCTCACCCCACCCCCTCACATTCTCACAGAAGATGATCCGCAGCGTGCCACTCCCGAACTGAGGCGGCTTGTCCCAGCCGACCCCCAGCAGCCCTATGATGTGCGTGCCGTCATTGAAGCATTGGTGGATGGTGGGGAATTTCTCGAAATCCAGGCCGACTTCGCCCGCAATCTGGTGGTGGGTTTCGCCCGCCTGGACGGCCAGCCGGTAGGTATCGTCGCCAATCAGCCGATGGTGCTGGCGGGGGTGCTGGATATTGACGCCGGGGACAAAGGGGCACGTTTTGTCCGTTTCTGTGATGCCTTCCATATCCCTGTGGTGACGTTGGTGGACACGCCCGGTTTCTTGCCGGGGCTAGAGCAGGAGCACAACGGGATCATCCGCCACGGGGCCAAGCTCATCTTCGCCTATGCCGAAGCAACGGTGCCCAAAGTCACCCTCATCCTCCGCAAAGCCTACGGCGGCGCCTACATCGTGATGGGTTCCAAACATCTGGCCGGCGATGTGAACCTGGCCTGGCCCGCTGCCGAAATCGCCGTGATGGGGCCGGAAGGGGCCGTCAATACCGTCTTCCGCAAAGAGCTTGCTGCCGCCGCCGACCCGGAAGTTCGTCGCGCAGAGCTGATCCGCTATTATCGCGAACATCTGGCGAACCCTTATGTGGCCGCCGGACGCGGTTATCTCGACGATGTGATTGACCCTGCCGAGAGCCGCGCGCGTCTCATCACTGCCCTGGACTTCCTCCACGACAAACGCCAGGCCACGCCAAAGCGAAAGCATGGGAACATCCCACTGTGAGTTACAACTTGAAGGTTACAGGTTGAAGGTGGCGAGTTCTTTGTGACAACTTTCAACCTTCAATCTTCAACCTTCAACCTTTACCTGGAGATATTATGAAAGTTCTGGTCGCTAACCGGGGTGAAATTGCCATCCGCATTTTACGGGCTTGCCGTGACCTGGGATTGCCCAGCGTCGCCGTCTATTCCGACGCGGACCGTGAAGCTCTCCATACCCGCTACGCCGATGAAGCCGTCTATCTCGGTCCAACGCCGGCCGCACAAAGCTATCTCAACATTGTGGCCGTGCTCGAGGCCGCCCGGCGCAGCGGAGCCCAGGCCATCCATCCGGGCTATGGCTTTCTTTCGGAGAACGCGGACTTTGCCCGTGCCGTCGAGGAAGCCGGCCTCATCTTCGTTGGCCCGCGTCCGGAAACCATCGCCCTCACCGGGGATAAGCTGGCCGCGCGCCGCGCCGCACGTGAGGCCGGGCTGCCGGTGCTGCCAGGCCCGGATACACCGTTGAGCGAAAATATCGCTGCCGATCTGGCCGCCCAAGTCCAATATCCGGTGCTGGTGAAGGCTACGGCGGGCGGCGGCGGGCGCGGCATTCGCCTGGCGCGCAATGCCGACGAACTGGCTACAATGGTGATGGCGGCACGCCAAGAAGCCCAGGCCGCCTTTGGCGATGATACGGTCTATCTGGAGCCACTCGTCCAACGCGCGCGCCACATCGAAGTACAAATCCTCGGCGACGGCAGCGGGCGTATCCTGTGCCTGGGTGAACGCGAGTGCTCCATCCAACGGCGACGGCAAAAGCTACTCGAAGAGGCCCCCGCGCACGGTCTCCGCGATGAGCAACGGGCCTATCTCTACGATGCGGCAGTGCGGGTCGGGCGCGCCCTCAATTATCGCAGCCTGGGAACGGTGGAATTTCTACTGGACAACCACGGTGCCTTTCACTTCATCGAGATCAACCCCCGCATTCAAGTCGAGCATCCGGTCACGGAGATGGTCACGGGGTTCGATCTGGTCAAGGAACAATTGCGGCTGGCCGCCGGACGTCCACTGCGGTATCGGCAAGAGATGGTGGAACTGCGCGGCGCCGCCATCGAAGCGCGCGTCCTGGCCGAGGATCCGGCCGGCGGTTTCCTGCCGTCTACCGGCGAGATCACGCATCTCAAGGAACCCGGCGGGCCGGGTATCCGCCTCGACAGTGCGCTCTATCTGGGGATGAAGGTGACCGCGGATTACGATTCCCTCCTGGCAAAAGTGATCGCCTGGGGCGAAAACCGCGCCGTGGCCATCCTGCGGTTGCGGCGTGCCCTGCGGGAATTCCACATCGGTGGCGTCGCCACCGATATAGAGTTTCTCTTCCAAATCATAGACAGCCGACCTTTTCAGGCCGGGAACTTCGATACGACCTACCTGGACCGCTTTAATCCACCCGAAGCCGAGGATCAAGCCGTATTGGAGCGCAACGCCGCCCTGGCTGCGGCCTTACTGGCCCACCGCAAAAAAGTCGCCCCAACCGCCCCCGGCGTGGCCAGTATATGGCGCGCCACAGCCTGGCGGGAACAAATGTAAAGGCAATCGCTCAAGGGGAGGAATCATGTCTATCTATTGCGTCTCTATCGGGGAACGGGAATATAACGTGCAAATCACGGATTCCCACATCCTGGTCAATGGCGAACCGATCAAAGCCGATTTGACGCCGTTGAACGGGAACGGCCTCCATATCTTCCGGCAGGGGAATTGTAACCGAGAGTTCTATCTCAAGCCCCAGGCGCAAGGGCTGGTGGAGGTGTTGGCGGAAGGGCGACGCCTCCTCGCCCGCGTGGACCCGGCCGGCCGCCGTCCGCAGCGCACCGCAGCCTCGCCAACCGCCGGCAATGTCATCGCGCCTATGGCGGGTCTGGTGGTCAACGTGTTGGTCAAAGCCGGCGAGTACGTCGAAAAAGATCAAGCACTCGTGGTGCTCGAATCCATGAAGATGCAAATGCAGTTGAAAGCACCGTGCGCCGGCTATATCGGACGAGTCGCCGCCCTCAACGGTGCGCAGGTAGAAAAAGGGACGGTGCTCGTGACGGTCAGTAAAGTGGAGTGTGAACGATGATGCGGAGGACGACCGACACGTCACCTTTCTCACAAAGCAGGGAGCCAGGCATGAACCCTTCAGCCTTACAAGCCGTTCCTATTGCTATCATCGGTGTAGCGGGCATTTTCCCCCAGGCGCATAACGCGCAGGAATACTGGGACAACATCCTGCACAAGATAGATTGCATCACCGATGTTCCTCCTTCCCGTTGGAATGTGGAGGACTATTACGATCCGGATCCCCATGCGCCCGACAAAACCTACGCAAAGCGCGGAGGCTTCATCCCCGACATTCCCTTCAATCCGCTGGAGTTCGGCCTGCCGCCCAACATCCTTGAGGTCACCGACGTATCGCAACTGTTGGCGTTGGTGGTGGCCCGCGATCTGCTGGCCGATGCCGGCTACGACAACGGACGATCTTTTGACCGCACGCGCGTCGGCGTTATTTTGGGGGTCGCCGGTGGGCAAAAACTCATTACGCCGCTGACCAGCCGCCTGCAATATCCCATCTGGCGCAAAGTCCTCCTCAGTAGCGGCATTCCAGAGGACGAAACCGAGCGTATCATCGAGAAGATCAAGCTGGCCTACGTCCCCTGGAACGAGGACGCCTTTCCCGGTCTGCTGGGCAATGTCATCGCCGGACGAGTGGCCAACCGCCTCGATCTGGGTGGAACGAACTGCACGGTGGACGCGGCCTGCGCCAGCAGTCTGAGCGCGCTCAAGATGGCCACCAGCGAACTGGTCGAGGGACGCGCCGATATGATGATCAGCGGAGGGGTGGATACCGACAACTCGCCGTTTATGTATATGTGCTTCAGCAAAACCCCTGCCCTTTCGCGGCGCGGCGAAAGCCGGCCCTTCGACAGCGAAGCCGATGGAATGTTGGTCGGCGAAGGCATAGGAATGGTCTTGCTCAAACGCCTGGCCGACGCAGAACGCGACGGGGATCACATCTATGCCATCATCAAAGGGATAGGGACATCGAGTGACGGTAAATTCAAAAGCATCTACGCGCCACGAGCGGAGGGGCAGGCGCTGGCCTTGCGCCGCGCCTACGCCGACGCGGGATGTGAGCCGCTCAGCGTCGGCCTCATCGAGGCGCACGGCACCGGCACACTCGCCGGCGATCCGACGGAAATCGAAGGGCTGAAAATGGTGTTCGGCGGTAATGGACAAGGACAATCCATCGCGCTCGGCAGTGTCAAATCCCAGATCGGCCATACGAAAGCGGCGGCCGGGGTGGCCGGTCTGCTCAAAGCCGCCCTTGCCCTCCACCACAAAACGCTTCCGCCCACCCTCCACATCGCCCGTCCCAATCCCAGGCTGCATCTGGAAGAAACGCCGTTCTATCTCAACACCGAAAGCCGCCCGTGGCTGCGGGTCAATGGGACGCCGCGCCGGGCAGGAGTGAGCGCGTTCGGCTTCGGCGGTACCAACTTCCACGTGGTGTTGGAAGAATACACGGCCGACCACAACGCTCCCTATCGTCTGCACCATGTCGCGCAACCCGTGCTGCTCTATGCCGAGACGCCCGCCGAATTGCGCGCCGCCTGTGAATCCGCCTGGCACGCGCTCACTGCCCATGATGTCACCTTCTACCGTAAACTCACCACCCGCAGCCGTGTCCCGCAGATCCCGCCAGAAGCAGCGCGGCTCGGCTTTGTCGCCGACTCTCCCGCCGAGGCCGCCGAGATGCTGGGCACTGCGCTTGAGACTTTGCAACGTCAACCTGACGCCGAAAGCTGGGAACATCCCCGCGGGATCACCTATCGTCGGCGGGCCATCCCCGGCGGCGCCAAGGTCGTTGCCCTGTTCCCCGGTCAGGGATCGCAGTATCTCAACATGGGCCGTGAAATCGCTCTCAACTTTCCGCCACTACGGGCCGCTTATGAACGCATGGACACGCTGTTCGCGCACGACGGTCTGACGCCGTTATCGTCCGTCGTCTTCCCCATCCCGGCCTTCGATGAAGCCGAAAAGCAGGCCCAAGAAGCAGCATTGCGGCACACTGCCTACGCCCAGGCCGCAATCGGTGTCTTCAGTGCAAGCTTGTTCACCCTCCTGCAGCAGGCCGGTTTCCGGCCGGATTTTACCGCCGGCCACAGTTTCGGCGAATTGACCGCGCTATGGGCAGGGGGCATGCTCGACGACGAGACGTTCTTCACGCTGGTCAAGGCACGCGGTCAGGCCATGACACCGTCGAAAGACGGCCCCACCGACGCAGGGGGAATGATGGCCGTCAAGGGAACGCTATCCGACATTCAGGCCGTGTTGGCCACTCACGCCGAGGTGATGATTGCCAATTTCAACGCGCCGCTCCAATGTGTTCTGGCCGGCCCTAACGCCGCCCTCCAGGCCGTACAGGCGGATCTTCAGGCGCGCAACCTCAAAGCCACATGGCTGCCTGTCGCGGCGGCGTTCCATACCCCGTTGGTAGCCCATGCGGTCACACCGTTCACCCAAGCGGTCATGGCGGCGACTTTCCACCCGGCACGCATACCGATCTATGCCAACACCACCGGCACCCCCTACCCCACCGACATCCAGGCGGCGAAAGAGCTACTTGCTCATCACATCCTTCATCCGGTTCACTTCTGCACCCAAATCGAAAACCTATATGCCGCCGGCGGGTATGTTTTCGTCGAAATCGGGCCACGGCGCATCGTCGCGGGATTGGTGGACGAGATCCTGGGAGAACGTCCTCATCTTACCATCGCCCTCAATCCTAGCCGTCAGAAATGCAGTGACCGTCAACTGCGTGAAGCGGCCGTCCAACTCCAGGTGGCGGGGGTACCTTTAGGGGACCTTGATCCCTATCAGGCAAGCTGGCCGGCTTAACTGTTTTTAGACAAAATTGACGGGATCGAAATGAGGGGGCATTATGACATTGAACATAACTCTAAACGGCAACAATTATGTCAGTGAAAAAACACGCCAGGCATTCGAGCAAGCATTGGCAGAAAGAAGAAGAGAGAAAAGCGAAGAGAAGGAAACAGAGCCAACGGGGAAAGAAAAAGAAAGGAAGGAAGAAAGAGAGGGAAGAATGGAGAAAAGAGAATGGAGACAGACATGGGATGACCTTGAGCGCGTGCTGGCCCAGTCGTATGAACACCAGATGCTGACCATGCGCGTCCATGAGCTTTATCTCACCAACCAGGGGGATTACGCACGTCTTTTTACCCAATTGTTGCAGCAACAGGGAACGATTTTCACCCAGGCTGCTACCGCTCCTCAGCAGACAGGCATCACGACCACCGTCTTGGAGACGTTATCCCGCAGCATGGAGCGCTTTCACAACCTTCAGGAGCAAACTCTGGAAGTTCACCGCCAGTTCCTGGCCCAACAATCCGAGTATGCCCGCGCGACGATACAACTGCTGGGGAACGGCGAAAAGCCCGCGATAGACGGCGCATGGGGGAAAATGGAAAACACACCGCACAGGGTGAAGGACGAAAGACAAGAAACAGACGACAACGGCCATCATCCGCAAGAGATAGTAAGCCAGGCCCAGGAGGTCAGAAGCCCTCGACCGGAGGCAAAGAGTAAAGGCAACGCCGCCGCCATCCACGCCTCGCCGGCGTCCGCCGTGGTTGCTCCATTGCCGGTCATCCCATCTCCCGTTCCGCCATCCCCGCTGCCGTCCTCCCCCACCCGCTCATCTCCCGATCTCGTCCCCTCCCTCCTCGCCATTGTCGGCGAGAAGACCGGCTATCCCGTCGAGATGCTCGATCTCACCATGGATCTGGAAGCCGACTTGGGCATTGACTCCATCAAGCGCGTGGAAATCCTCGGCGCCCTGCAAGACGCCCATCCCGACCTGCCGGAAGTGCCAACCGATGTGCTGGCCGAAATGCGCACCCTGGGCCAGATTGTAGAAAAGCTGCAGATTACGGGAAACAGCGAGCAGGAAGCAAACCCCAAACCGCTAGCCGCGAGTGTTGCGCCGACAAAAAAAGCCTGACGCGGGCAGTGCACGGCATCACGCGCCACACGGTGCGTCTGCGTGCGCTTCCCGCGCCCGACTTTATGGAAATAACCCTACCGCCAGGACACCTCTGCCTGCTCGGTGATGAGGGGACACCGTTGGGCACGGCGCTGGCCGAAGGCTTGACCGCGCGCGGTTGGCCTGTGGTCTGCCGGCCGCCCCTAACCGATCCGGCTCAGCTCGCGTCCATCGGCGAAACCCCGGGGATGGTGGCGGTCTTCATCCACCTGAATCCACCCGGCACGGAAGCGCTCTTCACTGCGGACGATGAAGCGCGGCTGAAACACGTCTTCCTGCTGGCCGGACGGTTGAAAGCGATGTTGACTGCCGCCGCACAGCATAGCTGGGCCGCCTTTATGACCGTGACCCATCTGGACGGCATGCTAGGGCTAACAGGCGGCAGTCCGCTCGCCGGCGGCTTCTTCGGCCTGACCAAGACCCTGGCCCTGGAATGGCCCGCCGTCCATTGCCGCGCCGTTGATCTATCTCCCACTCTGCCCATTGACCGTGCGGTAAACTGTATCCTCGCCGAACTTCACGATCCCAATCGCCGACTCGTCGAAGTCGGCTGGAGCGCAAGCGGCCGGGTAACCCTTGTAGCAGAGGGGATGGATTTCAACGGGTGGATGAGGACATCCCGATAACGAAAGCGATAACGACGCCAAGAGGATTCTTCCTATGGAAAACACTTCTCCCAACAAGACCGACGTCTTTCTGGTAACCGGCGGAGGACGAGGGATTACGGCACACTGTGCAATCCGCTTAGCCGAACGCTACGGCGGGACGTACATCCTGCTCGGACGCTCAACGTTAGAAGAGACAGAACCGGCTTGGGCCGTCGGTTGTGAGGATAGCACTGCCCTCAAGGCGCGCGCGATCGCCGCCTTACAGGCTGCCGGCACACTCCCAAAACCGGCGGAAATCCGGCATGCCGTAGAGCGTGTGCTGGCACAGCGCGAAATCGCCACAACCTTACGGGCCATCGAAGCCGCCGGCGGTACGGCCATCTACCTGAGTGTGGATGTACGAGACGCGACCGCCCTACGCGCTGCCCTGGCCCCGTTCCGCGACCGCATCACGGGCATCCTACACGGCGCGGGTGTCCTGGCCGACAAACGCATCGAACAGAAAACCGCCGCTGACTTCGAACGGGTCTACGACACGAAAGTAGGGGGACTGCAAGCTCTGTTGGACTGCATCCCGGCGGCTCAACTGCGGCATCTGGTGCTGTTCTCCTCTGTCGCCGGTTTCTACGGCAATGCGGGGCAGGCGGATTACGCTGTGGCCAACGAAATCTTGAACAAACTGGCCCATCGGCTGCAACGTGCCTATCCGGCCTGTCACGTCGTGGCGGTGGATTGGGGCCCATGGGACGGCGGCATGGTCACGCCGGAGCTTAAGCGGCTGTTCACCGAGCGACACGTCACCGTGATTCCCGTGGAAGTGGGCAGCGACCTGCTGGCCGACGAGCTGACACGGACACCGGGCCATGCGCAAATCGTGGTCGGCAGTGCGCTGCACCCCCCGGCCCGCGAACCCTCCGCCGACCGGCGCACCTATCGCCTCCACCGCACGCTCAGCCTTGCCGCCAACCCCTTCCTGCGCGATCACGTCATCGGCGGACGGGCCGTGTTGCCCACCGTCTGCGCGATCGGCTGGATGATCAACGCCGGCGAGAACCTGTACCCCGGCTATACCTTCGCCGCCGTCGAGGACTACCGCGTCCTCAAAGGCATCGTGTTCGACGAAACCCTGGCCAGCGATTACCTCCTGGAGCTGCGTGAAATCGCCGCATCCGCCGGTGAACTGCAATTTGCCGCCCAAATCTCCACTGAGAACAACGGCAAAACACGCTACCACTACAAAGCCCATATCACGCTGCGCCATGAAATAGAGGGGCACGGGAGCACAACAGCGGCGTCTCCTTCTCCCCTGCCCCACCTTCCTTCCTCCTCCCCGGCTTCCCTCAGCGGGGAAATGCTCTACACCGACCATACCCTCTTCCATGGCCCAAGTTTTCGCGGCGTGGAAGAAGTCCTGCACCTCAGCGAGGAAGGGCTGACGCTCCGCTGTCGCCTGGCGGAAGTGCCACCGGAAGTACAGGGGCAGTTTCCCGTTCAAACCTTCAATCCCTACCTCACCGATGTTCAATTGCAGAGCCTGCTGATCTGGGCCAAACGCATGCGCGGCGTCGTGGGGCTGCCGTTGCGCATCCGGCACGGGGAACAGTTCCGCACCGGGCATTTTGGCGAAACATTCTACGTTACCCTGATGGTACAATCCGTCAGCGAACACAGCCTGGTCGCCGATGTGCTGGTCTACGATGAACATCACGCTCTATGTAGCCGGGTCAGCGGCGCGGAAATCACCCTGAGCAAGCGGTTGTTGCAGTTGTTCGAGCAGAATCAATTGGAAGATGCTGCCCCTAACCCCATCCTCGACGCTCTCCGGCCGCTCACGGCCTTTCCATCGAGGCCACATCCATGACAGAAATCGTCATTCTCGGTCTCGATGTCTATTTTGGCACGTGTAGCGACGAAAAGGCGTTTGCGCGGGCCGTCGTGCACGGCTTACCCTGCGCATCCTCCGCAGAGGCCCTGTGCGGACAGGCGTTGACCCTGCGTGTGGCGAATAACGCGCTATTCTCCGCCGATGTCACGCGCGGCGAACGTATCGCCGTCGTGTGGGCAGGGGAGACCGCTGCCGCCGCGGACATTGCGACCTTGTGGGGATTCGACGGCCCGGTTGTGGATGTCGCAGACGGCCCGACCGTCCTGCTCACTGCCCGGCGGCTCCTGGACGAAGGCAGCGTGACGGGGGTGCTCGGCGGAGAAACGAATGCCGTGGGCGGTGTGGCTCTCTTTTTGGCCCACGCCGAAAGAGGCCGGGGTCGCCGCGTCTATGCGACCCTCGAAGAGGTGACGGCGCTCCTTCCCCCCGGCCCACCAACCCTCCCACCCGCTCATCCTCTGCCCGGCTATTGGGAATGGCCGTCCCTGCTCGAAGGGGCTCTGCCCATGGCGACTTCTGCCCCTGCGCCGCTGTGTGCACTCGGCAGCGTGCGGAGCAACCTGGGCGACAACGCGCCGGCGCTGGCGGCCGTGGCCCGCATGGCGCTGTGTCTCCACCACCGCGTCATCCCGGCTACCCCCGGCTATCCCGGTCCGCGCGCCGCACAAGCCGATGCCCCCTTCTACGTTGCACCACTCCCGCAACCGTGGCTCGCCGAAAGCGGAGCACGGACTGCCTACGGGGTGCTCCGGCGGGCGACACAACCGCCTATCGGCGTTCTCCTGCACGAAGCGTCCGAACGTTTCACGCGGCCCCTCTTCTACCCGCACCTCGCCGCCCGCTCCTGCCATGTGTTTCCCCTGGCGGCAGATGACCGGGCAGGAATACTGGCATTGGCCCAACATTTACGACGGCAGGCCGATCTCGGCGTCCCCCTGGCCGACTTGGCCGAGGAGACGCTGACTGTCTATCGCGCGCATGCCGAGGCCCGCTATGCCCTGGCCCTGCTGGCGGGCGAGCGTGCCGAGCTGCTCCGCGAGATAGAATTCGCCATACCGGGGGTGGAGAAAGCCTTTGCCGGGGGAAAAGATTGGACTTCACCGCTAGGCAGCAGTTTCACGGCCCACCCACAGGGACAGAAGGGCAAGGTTGCCTTCGTCTATCCCGGCGCGTTCAGTTCTTACGTGGGGATGGGGCGCGACCTGTTCCAGCTCTTCCCGCACCTGCATGCCCGACTGGCCGAGGTCACCCGCTATGTGAGCCGTGTAACCGCCGAAAAGTTGCTCTATCCACGGCGACTGACACCGGCGAGCGCGGCAGACGTACAGGCGGACGAGGCCCGCTTGCGCGCCGATCCTACCGCGATGATCGAATCAGGCGCAAGTTTCGCCATCCTGTATACGGCGATCCTGCGTGACGTGTTCGGCGTAGAACCCCAGGCTGCACTCGGCTACAGCCTGGGTGAAGTGAGCATGCTGTGGGCACTCGGCGTCTGGCCGGATGGCGACGCGGGCAGCGATGCCTGGAATCACTCGCCTCTTTTCAAGACCCGCCTGGCCGGCCCCCTAAGCGCGGTCCGTGAGTCCTGGGGTGTGGGGCCGGAGGCCGACGGCGTGCGCTGGGGTAATTATATCGTCAAGGCCCCGCCGGAACAGGTGCGGCGCGCCATCGAGAGGACCTCGCGCGTGTACTTGACCATGATCAACACCGAAAAAGAGGTGGTCATTGCCGGCCATCCCACAGCCTGCGAGCAGGTCATTGCCGCACTCGATTGCCACGCCCTGCGGCTTCCTTTCGATGCGGTCATCCACGCACCGCCGGCGCACACGGAATATGCGGCGTTCGTAAAGCTGTACACGCTCCCCACCCGCGCCGTCTCCGGCATTGATTTCTACTCGGCAGCCGCATACGCCCCGCTGCCGATGGAACGCGAAGCCCTGGCCCACGCGCTGGCCACGATGACCTGTTCAACGGTGGATTTCCCGCGCCTGGTGCAGGCCGCCTACGATGCCGGCGCCCGTATCTTTGTGGAACTCGGTCCACTGGGGGCTTGTTCCCGCTGGATCGGCCATATTCTGCAAGAACGTCCCCACGCCGTGGCGTCCATCAACAGAAGCGGCAAGTCCGACCTGGAGAGCCTGCTCGCGGTCCTGGCGATGTTGATCACGCAGCGGGTGCCCGTCAGCCTACCGGCGGCGCAGGAGGTCGAAGCAACCGTGCGGCTCAAATCCCTGACCCAGCACGCCCCTCCCTCCCCCAGGTTTTGGCCCGTTCGTCCGACCGAAAACGACTTACGCAGTGCCCAATACACCGCCGCCGGCCACCTCGCATTTCTGAACGGCCGTCGTGAATCACTGCAGCACACGGCGCGACTCATCGCCATGCAGATGGAAATGGCGCGGCAGGCCATGCAGGAAACCGTTGGGGTGAGGGCGGATTCCCCCATCCTTTTCGACACGGCCCATCTCCATGCCTTTGCGACCGGGGAAGTGGTGGAAGCGTTCGGGCCGGCGTATGCCCGTTATCGCGGGCGGCGCATCCCGCGCCTTCCCAACGGCGACCTGCTCTGCGTCAGTCGGGTTCTGCGCATTGACGGCATCCCCGGCGCGGTCGTGCCCGGCGCCGCCCTGCTGAGCGAATTCGACGTCCCCGCCGAAGCCTGGTTTTTCCGCGAACATAGCATGTTGCCGCTGTCCATCCTGATGGAAAGTGCCCTCCAACCTTGCGGCATCCTTTCAACCTACCTGGGCACGATCCTGCCCTACCCGGAGGAGGATTTCTACTTCCGCAACCTCGATGGAGAAGGGGAATTGCTTCGTCAGGTCAACGTGCGGGGGAAATCGCTCACCAATCAAGTCCGGCTTCTCAGTTCGACGGCGCTGCCGGGCATCATCCTGCAAAAGTACGGTTTTGCACTGGCCTGTGAGGGGAAAGTCTTCTATCGCGGCACGGCGTCCTTCGGCTACTTCACGGCCGAAGCGCTACAACGCCAAAGCGGACTGGACGGGGGAAAAGTGCGGTGTCCGTGGCTGACGGCGGCACTCGATGACGCCGGGCCGCTTTTCCCCCATCCGGTCGAGCCGGCGCGCAACGGTCACTTCGACCTGGCGGACAAGGTATGGTGCGTGCCCGGGGGCGGCCTCTTTGGGCAGGGGTACGTGTATGCCGAGGTTCCCGTATCGCCCACCGCATGGTTTTTCGAATGCCATTTTTATCAGGACCCGGTGATGCCCGGTTCGCTGGGCCTCGAAGCCATGCGGCAGGCGTTGGAAATTTATGCCCGAACGCAAGGGCTCACGACGGGCAGACTATACCCTGGGCCGGGGCGAACGGTATGGAAATATCGCGGTCAAGTTCCGCCTGCCCCCACCCGTCTGTCGCTGGAAATGCACATCCGCACCCACACGCGCACACCCCACGGCATCACCCTCGTCGCCGACGGCAGCCTGTGGCGTGATAACCTGCGCATCTACGAAGTGCATGAACTGACTGTAAGCGGTGATGAGTAAGCGGTAATCGGTAACCGGTAACGAGTAATGAGTAACGAGTAATGAGTAACGAGTAACCAGTAACGAGTAATGAGTAACGAGTAACCAGTAACGAGTAATGAGTAACGAGTAACGAGTAACCAGTAACGAGTAATGAG
>FWPV01007906.1_pt1 | contig 18961 bp, 18 predicted proteins | sample 2228371 | NCBI WGS metagenome assembly FWPV01 (sample SAMEA103939776, study PRJEB20133) | metagenome
GAGTTTCATGACTTTATCTACCCTTCTGGAGCATCTCCTTGTAAGGCCATCCTGCGATTCCACCTTCGAGGATATAAAGCCTGTTTTCAGGTATTCCCTTTGATTTGAGATATTCATAGGTATTACTTGCACCGCTTTTGCCCCTTGGGCATATGATTACCACATCGTCCTTTGACTGCTTTATCTTTTCTATTACAGGGTCAAGACGCTTCTTTTCCTCATCGGTCTTTGCAGGGAATGCATTTGTCTCTACAGAGCCTAAAAAATGGTGTTTTTCAAATTCATCCTTCGGCTGGATGTCAACGATTATCATCTTCTTTCCTGATTCGAGCCACTGCTTGAATAACTCGGGCTTTAACATGTTTGCTGCAAAGGCATTTGAAATCAGTACAAACATAAACATCATCATCAAAATAAAATACTTTTTCATATAAACTACCTCCAGTTATAGTTTTAAACAGGCAAGGCCTGTCATCCTATCCATATGGTCTTTTCGAATTCCTTGATGCCTTCCACAATATGGTTTGTTGTACCCCTGTAGCCAACCTTGAGTTCTGTTTCGAGGTTATACTTTTTCAGGCATGTCCCGCATGAGAATATCTCCACACCCATTTCTTCTAACTCCTTGAGTATTGGTATGATCTCTTCGTTTATTGTGGTGAGTCTTACCCCTGCATTGAGAAAAAATATAGTGTGGGGGACTTCTTTTGTCACCTTCATTGTCTCAAAGAATCCCTTCATGAGGATCGCACCGAGTTCTTCTTCTTTGCCCATCACATCAGAGCTCACTATCAGCAGTACATCTTTCTTTTTCTCTTTCTCTTGCAACTCGCTTTGTATCTCGCATGGATACCCCTTTACAATCTTTACCCTCCAGTAATTATCCTCTTTTATTGTCTCTGAGTAGAAGGCATTTTTTTTGGCAAAACGTGATAGATTGCTGACTGACGCTTCATTATCAACGAGTATTTCCACTATGCCCTCATCTATCCTGGATAGTGCCTCCTCAGCAATCAGGACAGGTTTAGGACATGCCTCACCCCTTGCATCGATTAACATATATCATATCCTCCGAATTATTTGTCTTCCTTTGCAGGCAAGACATGAATAGCCTTGACTATAAGTTGAACAGTTTCTCCTTCTTTTAGATCAAGTTCTTTAAGAGACTCGGTTGTAAGCACCGAAGCCATCTCAACAGGCACATTGACATCATACTTTACGAGTGACATTATATCGCCTTCCTTAATCGATTTTACTGTTGCTGTTATTTTATTCCTTGCACCGTATTTCATTAATATAACCTCCTGAGTGAATTCTTAGTATATTCTGAAATATTTGATTGCTCAAAATTTAAGTTTTTATAAATTTCTATTACCTGAAAACCACTCGGCTAATAATCTCTGGCAACCGGGGCTATCAAGCCTCGTGATTATGTTTCTCTCATATTCATCAACAAACATTTGTTCCTGAACAACATCTACCGGGATCTCTGATTCCTCCTCATTATTTAAAACCACACTGATGGCATCGGTAAGTTCATCTATTTTGTATTTAAGCTTTTTATTCCTCTCTATCCATCTAAAGCAGTTATCATGATCGCCAATATAGCAGAGCACCAAGCAGTTTCCCTGTTTGATAAAGACGAGGCGATAACCACCTCCCAGATCAAACTTACGACAGTTTTTGATCCTATGCTCACCGTTGTATGTGTACCTGCATACCGCATTAGGATTTGGTACCTCTTCTGATGAGAGCCTGTAAATGACCTCCTGAGCCTTGCGAGCAGCTTCTGCTGCAATGCCTCCTTTTTGCTTCAGTTCTTCGAGGTTTTTGTCAAAGTTTGGATCTTTGTATATGGTAAATCCCATGTTATAACTCTTTAAAACTTATTTTATATCCTATATTGAACCCAAAAAGGTCCTCATTCAATGGTTTACCATCTACTTCTGCATACGGATACATGAAATAATTCAAAGGTCCTCCGCCCTGTGAAGGATTAAGTGTAATGTCTCTTCCTGTTCCAAATGCTATCCTGTTTTCATCAACAGCGCCAAAGTAATACTCTCTCAATGGTTTTGCCTCTTCAAGGGTGAGTTTCTGTTCAAGTATTGCCTTTCTCACATCAGCAGGGTCAACAACTACCCAACCATATCCAGGAAGGTAAAACTCTGCCCAGCAGTGCTGCGCCTTTGTCATATCACCCTCTTTGCCTTTTGGGATTCTGATGCCAAAGACCTCTCTTGCAGGGATACCAGCAGCACGTGATAGGGCAACAAAGACAGAATGAATATCGGCACATTTTCCACCTTTCGTTTCAAGGAGTGTCTCCACCACACCAAGTCCGCATCCTTTTACATTAGGGTCGCGATACATATTGTCCACAATCCAGTCATAAATTGCCCTTGCCTTTGCGAGGTTGGTTTTTTTATTCTTTGTGATTTTTATTGCATACTCTTTGACCTTTCCATCTATTGGTAAGTATTTCGTAGGCATAAGATACTCTTTAAATTCATCTTTTGAAAAGGGGATTTCTTTTTTGGGAAAGTCCTTAGTAACAAGTTCTTTTCTCTGAACAGTGAATGAATAAGTGAGACTTCTTTCTTTTTGATGACCGTTCCATTCTGCATAGAGCATATTGTTACCATACACGGGCTCTCTATAAAAACCAGATTTTGTATAATTGCCACTGACTGATATTTCCGTTATATTTTGATTTTTATCAGATACTGGATATGGTATCCAGATTCGAGCATTCTTTGCATCAGCTGGTGCATTTAGCTCGACATGAAGAGTAACCTGAGCCTTTCGCTCTTTTGCATTGGCAATTGATGAAAAGACAAGTAAGGTAATCAAAAGCAAGATAAGTAAGCTTAATCCCCTTATTCTCATAAATCATCCTCCGATTGCTGGGTTTTCAATATAAAAATTTTATTTAAGAAGATATAAATTTTTCCAATAGTTTTTATCGATTAAATTTATTAAATGATAAACTTAATCTATAGATGTTTATTATTGAAACTGAGGTGGTGCTTACAGCATATAGAGTCTCATATATTTCTTTTGCAGTTAAAGTATAGTTGATGACCAAAATGACAGAAAAAGTCAAAAATCCTAAACTTTTCTTGATCCCTTTATTTTTTGGCTGCCTTAGATTTAATTTCAAATCTAAGGCAGCCTTAGGGTTTATAGTTTTTCTTTTGGGTGTGCCTTTGGTGCTGTTGGTATATTAGAACCGTGGCAATCAGTACAGTTCTGCTGTGCAGGAATTCCTACTGCTGATGGTCCATTCCATGTATCTCTCTTAGCATATTTTCCATCCTTCCATGCATTAAGCATCTCAGCAGTTTTGTAAGCAACACTTGCTGAAAGCCTTGCACAACGGTCTCTTCTCGGTTCACTTCCGAACGGGGCATTTGCTGCCTTCATCCACTTTCCAACAGATAAATGACAAAGTGGGCTTTCAGAAGTAGTTTTAATTATCTCGCCTTTAAATCTTGGCTCTTTTGGCACATAAACGGGCATTGGTGTTTCTGTATACCACTGAAGGAGGTCATGAATCATTGGATTAACTAAGTCAGGTGGTGCGGCCAATCCAATAACCAGAGAAGCTGCTACAGGTGAACCACAGGTTAATCCCCATCCAAGCATTCCACCCATGCCGAATTTGAGTGAACCGATTGGAAAAGACTTCCATGGTTCACCTACTTTTTCCCTGAGCTGCTCAAATAGACCTGTTGCTGTAGCCTGGGCACAAAAGACATCGAACCATGCCTGATATGCAGTCTCCGCAACCCTCTTTGGATCTAACTTCTCGTAAGGCCATTTTTCTGACTCAGCTTTTGCCTCTGCGGTTGAAATGGTACCACCGAGTCGGGCAATCAAGGCACCAGCACCAATTATGCCTGCCCCTACTATTAGTTCCCTCCTTGACAATTTTTTGTTTTCAGACATGTTACCCCCCTTATTTTGTTAAATATAACCTGTAACACAGGCTTCTGATGTTTGTTTATTAATCCTTCATCGGCTTTATGAACATAAAATATACCATTGTCCAGTTGCCCAATATCATAAAGATAGTAGCTACTATGCTTGAGACAGCGAGTGAAGATATTCCTGTAAGGGCATGCCCTACTGTGCATCCACCTGCAACAGCTGCACCGAATCCCATAATAAAACTCCCTCCCAAGACCCTCACTATCTCATTTGCTGGAGGTGCCTGAAACTTAAACTCACCGAGTCCTCGAGCGCTAATATATGCACCAAGTGGAATACCTATAATGTAAAGTGCGCTCCATGTTCCTTTGAATATCCCCCAGAAGTCAAACATAGGGTCGAATTTAGACATACTGTCTCCAAGTGTTAATGCAAGAAATGCCTCTGCTGTAGGTCCTGCTGCTGAAAGACCCCTTGTCTGACCTCCCCAATAGTTGGATGCCCAGAGTGCCAAGATCAAAATCAACCCGAGTAATAAACCTGTTAATGACCATGAATATCCTTTTTTGGGGCCTCTGGCAAATGGCTTTCCTTTCAAAACTATCGGAATAATAATTATCGCAATTATCGAGATGACGACCCATTTAATCACAATTCCACCACCAAAAAAATCCCAGATCGCGGGGTTGAAGATTTTGTCATCTCCTTTTCCGACCGAAATCTTGAAGCTTTTCAGAAACTGATTCACCGGCTTTAATGGTCCGTGTATGGTGGCAAGTAATGATGTTGCAAAGCCGAAGGTTGCTAATATTGCCGATGTATAACCTTCACCCATTCTATAAATGATTCCGCTTCCGCAGCCTCCTGCCATTACAATGCCGAGACCGAAGATATAACCGCCTACAATATTTGCAACTATATTGAAAGACTGCCGTCTTAAACCGAATTCTCCCATGAATCCCATATCCTCAAGGAAGTTGGCGCCGATTATTGCAATCAGTAAGGCTAAAAGATATGAACGGAATAGGGTGAAGTCATTAATGAATATCAAGTCCCTGAATGCTGAGTTCATACAATATCGACCTCGTTGCAGGACAAAACCAAAGAGAAATCCGACAGTCAAACCGCTTAAAAGAACCATAATACTTGCTCTCTGCAATTCTTCCATATGTAACCTCCCATATTTTCTGGAGAGGGGTAGTGGGAATCGAACCCACAACGGCTTTCTTTAGCCGCTACACTGGTTTTGCAGACCAGGTGGGGCAGGTCACAGCCCCATACCCCTCAGCATAAAACATAAGATAGAAATACTCAATAAGTCAAATAGATAATATCTATAAAAAGAAGAATATATATAGATTTGAAATCAATCAGTTATGGATTAAAGAAAATCAGTTCGAACCTTTTTGTCTTAAGAAATCTAAGAAAAGATTATAAGAAATCGGCAAAGTCCTTTTTTTATGGGTCACGATATAGAATTTGCGCCTCATTTTGGTATCTGTTAGTTTTATCTCTTTAAATATTCCATACTTGAGTTCATCCCTTACAGATAGTCTTGATAAGATAGAAATTCCCAATCCTGCCTTTACGGCCTGTTTAATAGCATCAGTGGAGCCGAATATCCCTGTAACATTTATATCATTAATCGAAATACCTTTTTCATGAAATATCTTTTCTGTCTCCTTTCTCGTGCCAGAGCCCTCTTCACGAAGTAACATTGGTAGTTTGATCAACTTCTTTAATGTCAATTGATCTTCATTAGTTAAAGTATGAGATGAGACCACTATAAGTTCATCCTCTAAAAATGGTATGTAATCTATCTGTGAGTTAAATATCTTTGAACCGACTATGCCGAGTAGTAATTCGTGTTTTGATATCTTTTCTATGATGCCCTTTGAATCAGATATGATAATTTGAAATGACACTGATGGATACATCTTTTGAAAATCTGCCAGCATAAATGGTAACAAGTAAGTCCCGGGTATCGTGCTTGCTCCTATAACTAATTCCCCTGAAATTTCTTTTTTCAGTTGACCAATAGAGTCCTTGATGCTTTTTGCCTTTTCTATAATATCTAATGCATGGCTATATAAAACCTCTGCCTCCTTGGTCGGGACTATAGTCCTGCCGAGTCTATCAAATAATTTACAGTTAAGCTCCTCTTCAAGTGACTTGATGTGGTCGCTTATCGTTGGTTGTGTTAGATAAAGCTCCCCTGAAGCCTTTGAAAAACTCTTATTTTTAAAGACAGATACGAATATCTTTAACTGGTGTATATCCATAGTAGAAATTTTAACCCAAATGGCGTCGATTTTGATATACTAAATGGATAAATTTTAATAGGGGGGTATATGAGAGAAACCAAGATAATCCTTTCTGAAAGAGATATCCCAACTCAGTGGTATAACATTATGGCGGATATGCCGAGACTTCCTGATCCACCTCTAAATCCTGTAACCCAAAAACCTGCGGGTCCTGATGACCTAAAAGCCATATTTCCACCTGCATTGATAGAACAGGAGGTTTCGACTCAAAGATGGATAGATATTCCTTTGGATGTCCTGAACATATATGCACTCTGGAGACCATCTCCTTTGTTTAGAGCAAGAAGGCTTGAAGAGGCGCTGAAGACACCGGCACGGATTTACTATAAGTATGAGGGGGTCAGCCCTGCAGGCAGCCACAAGCCAAATACTGCAATACCTCAGGCTTATTACAATAAAATTGCTGGTATCAAAAAGATCGCTACCGAAACAGGAGCCGGGCAATGGGGCTCTTCAATGGCATTGGCTGGAAGTCTTTTTGATATCGATGTGACGGTTTATATGGTGAGAGTTAGCTATGACCAGAAGCCCTACAGAAGGATTGCAATGGAGACATGGGGGGCAAGGGTATATCCAAGTCCATCTAATACGACAAATTATGGCAGAAAGATACTTGAGTCAGATCCTGAAAATAAAGGGAGTTTAGGGATAGCCATATCAGAGGCCGTTGAGGTGGCAGCGACATCAAGAGATACAAATTATGCACTCGGCTCTGTTTTAAATCATGTTATGCTTCATCAGACTGTAATAGGTCTTGAGGCAAAAAGGCAGTTAGAATTGGTTAATGATTATCCTGACATTGTGATAGCTTGTAGTGGTGGTGGAAGTAATCTTGCTGGCATCAGCTTTCCATTTATTTATGATAAGATTCATGGAAAGGATCTGAGGGTCATTGCTGTTGAACCAGCTTCCTGCCCAACTCTTACAAAGGGAGAGTTTCGATATGACTTTGGAGATACTGCTGGTCTTACACCTCTTTTAATGATGTACACACTCGGACACGATTTTATGCCACCAGGTATTCATGCAGGTGGGCTAAGGTATCACGGAGAGTCTCCACTTGTTTCTCAACTTTATAAAGACAATATAATTGAGGCAAAGGCTTATAAACAGCTTGCCTGTTTTGAGGCATCTATTATATTTGCACGATCAGAAGGCATTATACCAGCCCCTGAGAGTTCACATGCTATAAGGGCGGCTATTGATGAGGCAATGCTATGCAAGGAAGAGGGCAATGAGAAGTGCATACTCTTTAATCTCAGTGGTCATGGCTATCTCGACCTTTCTGCATATGATGATTTCTTGTCTGGAAGGTTAATGGATTTTGAGTATCCTGAGGAGATGATAAGGGAGTCTCTTGCAAAGCTTCCGGTTATTAACTAAATTTAATGGTGTTTAATTTTGGTTGTTATTTAGTTTAAAATACCACTTATTTGTAAGTGTAAGGTCTTTAGTTATTTAGATTTTCGAGGAGGTGTTTATGGGATATGTAAGCGGTCTTAAGTGTAGAGAATGTGGCAGGGAATATCCTGTTGAACCAATATATGTATGTGAGTTCTGTTTTGGACCCTTGGAGGTAGTTTACGACTATAAAAGGATAAAAAAGGTCCTGACGAGAAAAAATATAGAAAGGAGGGCTAAAAGCCTCTGGAGGTATAAAGAACTCCTCCCAATAGATGGAGAGCCACAGGTGGGATTGCAATCAGGCTTTACTCCTCTTGTTAAGGCAGCCAATCTTGCAAGGGAGTTAGGTGTAAAGGAGCTTTATATAAAGGATGATACGGTTGCTCATCCAACCCTTTCTTTTAAAGATAGGGTGGTTGCAGTTGCACTCACAAAGGCCAAGGAGTTTGGATTTGATACGGTTGCATGTGCGTCAACAGGTAATCTTGCCCATTCTGTGTCTGCTCATGGTGCAAGGGCTGGCTTTCAGAGGTTTGTGTTTATTCCAGCTACCCTTGAGCCGAGCAAGATAGTTGCGTCGCTCGTTTATGAACCCAATCTTATTGCAGTTGACGGAAATTATGATGAAGTAAACAGGCTTTGCAGTGAGATAGCTAATAAATATAGATGGGCATTTGTAAACATTAACATAAGACCATTTTATGCTGAAGGTTCAAAGACTCAGGGATTCGAAATCATTGAGCAGCTCGGTTGGGAGTATCCTGATAATGTTGTTGTTCCAGCTGCAAGTGGTTCGCTGCTTACAAAGATATGGAAGTCATTTAAGGAATTCAAGGAGATAGGAATATTGAAAGAGCTCGAGACGAAGATCTTTGCAGCACAGGCGACTGGATGCTCACCTATATCGACTGCTATAAAGCAGGGTGTTGATGTTATAAGGCCTGTTAAGCCTAATACTATTGCGAAATCCTTGGCTATAGGTAATCCTGCTGATGGTTTTTATGCGACTCAGGTTGTTAAGGAGTCAGGTGGATATGCGGAGGATGTCTCTGATGAAGAGATAATAGAGGGCATAAAACTGCTTGCCAGAACAGAGGGTATATTTGCAGAGACTGCAGGAGGGGTAACTGTTGCAACTACAAAGAAATTAATAGAAAGTGGAAAGATTGGCAGAAATGAGACCACAGTAATATGTGTTACTGGGAATGGTTTGAAGACACAGGAGGCCCTAACAGGTAAGACAGTAGATATTCATTATATAAAACCAAACCTGGCTTCATTTGAGGAAGCCTTAGAAAAAATCAGGAGGTGATAAAATGGCTGTAAAGGTAAGGATTCCCACACCTCTTCAGAGACTTACTCAGGGAAAGGAAGAGGTTGAAGGTAAATCAGGGACCATTATAGAGCTTATAAATGATCTCGAAACAAAATATCCCGGGATTGCGGAGAGGATTTCTGAGGGGGGGAAAGTGAGGAGATTTGTGAATATTTATGTTAATGAGGAGGATATAAGATTTCTTCAGGCTGAGCAAACAATTGTTAAGGATGGAGACGAGGTTTCCATTGTCCCTGCGATCGCAGGTGGCAAAAAATAAGCAATGAAACTTTTAAGGCTGATATTTATTTGCTAAATATTGGAGGTTTTTATGAAACTGCGGGTAAAATTGACATTTCCGCAACACCTTATAAAAGAACCAGTACTTTTTACGATGGCCAAAAAATATGATGTGATGCCGAATATAAGAAGGGCAAGGGTTACAGAGACGGTAGGAGAAATGATACTCGAGCTTGAAGGTTCTGAAGAAAATATAGAGAAAGGAATGAATTCCCTCAGGGAGCAAGGCGTTGATGTAGAACTTATAGAAGGGGATATCATAGAGTAATGGGTTCTTCAAATAGTTGGAAAGGAATAATAAATGAGTATAAAGACTTTTTTCCTATTACAGATAAGACCCCTGTTGTAACTCTTGCGGAGGGGAATACCCCTTTAATAAGAGCCGTTAATCTACAAAGACATCTAAACATAGATTTAGAAATTTATCTTAAGTTTGATGGTGCAAATCCTACTGGTTCTTTTAAAGATCGTGGAATGACGCTCGCTATTTCCAAGGCATTGGAATCCGGGGCAAGGGCTGTTATATGCGCATCAACAGGAAACACATCCGCATCTGCTGCTGCTTATGCTGCAAGGGCTGCAATAAAGGCGATAGTGATAATACCAGAGGGTAAGATTGCCATTGGTAAGCTTGCACAGGCACTCGTTCATGGTGCACATGTATTGCAGATAGACGGCAATTTTGATGAGGCATTAAAGATCGTGAAAAGTATTGTCGAAGAGTATCCAGTCACTCTTGTTAATTCTATAAACCCATACAGGATAGATGGACAGAAATCAGCAGCCTTTGAGGTTTGTGACCAGCTTGGGTTTGTTCCTGATTATCATGCCCTTCCTGTTGGCAATGCAGGAAACATTACTGCGTACTGGAAAGGGTATAAGGAATATTTTGAGGCAGGTAGAATTAATAAACTTCCAAAGATGCTCGGTTTTCAAGCAGAGGGTGCCGCGCCGATAGTCCTTGGTCATCCTGTGCAAAAGCCAGAGACAATTGCCACGGCAATAAGGATTGGCAATCCGGCGAGCTGGAAGTCAGCGGTTGCTGCACGGGATGAATCAGGTGGGATTATTGATGCAGTTAGTGACGAAGAAATACTTTATGCATATAAACTGATAGCGTCTTTAGAAGGCATATTCTGTGAACCTGCTTCTGCTGCATCTGTTGCAGGAATGATAAAATTATATAAAGGAAATAAGATAGAGAAAAACAGCACTGTGGTATGCACTTTAACTGGTCATGGACTGAAAGACCCTGATACAGCATTTAGTGTAATAGGTGAAACGATCAAGGTGAAGTCGGAATTTAGCGAAGTAAAAAAGGTCATAGAAAGGATACTTTAGGTTAAAATATATTAATGAAATACATTGTATTGATAGGCGATGGAATGGCTGACAGGCCAATAAAGGATGCTGGTGGGAAGACGCCTCTACAAATGGCTAAAACTGATAATATGGATTATCTTGCACGGAAGGGTGTTATAGGAAAGATAAGGACAATACCTGCGAATATGCATCCCGGGTCTGATATCGCCAATTTGAGCATTCTCGGGTACGACCCCCGTTTGTATTATACTGGCAGGGCACCTCTTGAGGCTGCGAGCATAGGGGTAAATCTTGGAGAAAATGATGCTGCATACAGGTGCAATCTCGTTACCCTGAAGTTTGATGCAGCTCGTACTCATGCAATAATGGATGACTACAGTAGTGGTCATATAACGACCGAAGAGGCGAGGGAACTTATAACTGCACTGAAGAAGGAGTTTGATAGTGATGAGATTACTTTTTATCCAGGGGTCAGTTACAGGCATCTTATGGTCTGGAGGGATGGGGACATTGATATTGAGTGCGTTCCTCCCCATGATATCCTTAATAAGGAAATAACTGATTATTTACCAGTTGGTAAGAGGGATGATGTCCTTCGTAGCTTAATGAGACGTTCTGTAGATATATTGCAATGGCATCCTGTAAATATTGAGCGAATTAGAAATGGCAAAAGACCTGCAAACAGCATATGGTTGTGGGGGCAGGGTAAAAGGCCTTGTATGCCTACATATAAAGAAAAATATGGTTTAGATGGCGCTCTCATTTCTGCTGTTGATTTGACAAAGGGACTTGGAATATATGCTGGATTCGAAATAATAAATGTTCCTGGTGCAACTGGTTGGCTTGATACAAATTATAAAGGCAAGGCAGAATATGCCCTTGATGCCTTAAACAGGGTTGATTTTGTTTATATTCATGTGGAGGCACCTGATGAGGCAGGACATTCAGGTGATTATATTAATAAAGTAAAGGCTATAGAGGATTTTGATACTCTTGTTGTAGGCACGGTTATGAAAGGACTCAAAGATAGATTTAAAGATTATCGGATACTGCTTATGCCAGATCATGCAACTCCAATCAGCGTGAGGACACATACCGATGACCCTGTTCCGTTTGTAATTTATGACAGCACCAGTGAAATAGATAATACAGACATAAGATATGATGAATCTATTTTACAAAGGGACAATATAATGTACTTTGAGGAGGGTTATAAACTCATGGATTACTTTATCAGGGAGGCTCTGGTTTGATGCTTATAGTTCAGAAATACGGTGGAACATCGGTAGCCAATGTTGAAAGGATTAAGGCGGTAGCCGAGAGGGTTTCGAGGGCTGTGAAGCAGAATAATAAAGTAGTTGTAGTAGTCTCTGCCATGGCTGGAGAGACAGATAAGCTGATAAATACAGCTTATCAAATAACCCCAAATCCAAATGAGAGGGAAATGGACCTTTTACTTTCTTCTGGAGAGAGGATCACGAGCGCACTGACAGCAATGGCTATCGAAGCACTTGGTCATAAGGCAATAGCTTTAACAGGGAGGCAGATGGGCATATTTACCGATGCCGTTCATACAAAGGCAAAGATAGAAAGGATTTCTGGAGAAAGGGCAAAGAATGCCCTCAATGAGGGTTATGTAGTTGTGGTTGCTGGATTTCAGGGTATAACCGATACAGATGATGTAACAACACTCGGAAGGGGAGGCTCTGACCTTTCTGCTGTTGCTATCGCGCATGCATTGAATGCGGATTTGTGCGAAATCTATACTGATGTTGACGGAGTCTACACAGCTGACCCAAGAATAGTTCCTGATGCAAGGAAACTGGACAAAATATCATATGAAGAGATGCTCGAGCTTGCGAGTCTCGGCTCAAAGGTCCTTCAGACAAGGTCTGTTGAATTTGCTATGAAATACGAAGTCCCTGTGGTTGTAAGATCGAGTTTTAATGACAATCCGGGAACTCTTGTTATAAAGGAGGATGAGGATATGGAAAAGGTTGTAGTTTCAGGTATAGCTCATGATGTTAATCAGGCAAAGATTACAGTTATGGGTGTGCCTGATAAGCCGGGAATTGCTGCAAGGCTTTTTAAAGGCATTGCAGATGCCAATATAGTGGTTGATATGATCGTCCAGAACATCAGCAGTGATGGTAAGGCTACTGATATATCTTTTACTGTTCCGAAGGCGGACAGTAAAAAGACATTGAAGCTCACAGAGGAGATTGCAAAGGAATTAGGGGCAAGAGGCGTTGACTTGAGAGAAGATATAGCAAAGATTTCTATTGTTGGTGTCGGAATGAGGACGCACTCTGGTGTGGCTGCTCATATGTTTGATACACTCGCAAGACATGGCATAAATATCATCGCAATAAGCACATCAGAGATCAAGGTTTCTTGCCTGATCGATGCAAAATATACAGAGCTTGCTGTTAGGGCTTTGCATGATGCCTTTGAGCTTTCAAAAGCTGCATAACAAATGGTGAAACAGATAGAGATATACGATACTACCTTAAGGGATGGCTCTCAGGCAGAGGATATAGCATTCTCTGTTGAGGATAAGCTTCGGATTACCGAGAGGCTCGATGAGTTCGGGGTTCATTATATCGAAGGAGGCTGGCCCGGTTCTAATCCAAAAGATGCAGAATATTTTAGAAGGGTCAGAAGGCTTCCTCTTACAAACTCTACAGTTGTTGCCTTTGGAAGTACACACAGACCAAGGCATAAGGTTGAAGAAGACCATAACATAAAGACATTAATAGAGTCTAAGGCAAGGGTTATAACTATTTACGGTAAGACATGGGATTTCCATGTGAAAGAGGCTCTAAGGATATCTTATGAAGAAAACCTCGACCTGATATATAACTCTATATCTTATTTGAAGAGACACGCAGAAAAGGTATTTTTTGACGCAGAGCATTTTTTTGATGGATATAAGGATAATCCTGAGTATGCTATAAAATGTCTCCTTGCTGCTCAGGATGCTGGTGCTGACTGCATAATACCTTGTGATACAAATGGAGGCACACTACCTAATGATGTAAGAGATATAATGAAAGATGTCCTTAAAAAAATAAAGAAGCCTGTAGGTATTCATGCCCATAATGATTCAGAATGTGCAGTTGCTAATTCCATTGTTGCTGTTCAAATGGGTGCAGTGCAGGTGCAGGGCACTATAAATGGGATTGGTGAAAGGTGCGGTAATGCGAATTTGTGTTCGATTATCCCAAATATTCAGATAAAATTAGGATATAAATGCATAAGCGATGAGAATCTAAAAAGGCTCAGGGATGTGTCGAGATTCGTTAATGAGATAGCAAATTTGAGGCATTTCAAGAGGCAGCCATTTGTTGGTGATAGTGCATTCGCACATAAAGGCGGGATACACGTGAGTGCAGTTTTAAAAAGACCAGAGACATATGAGCATATAAGACCCGAGCTTGTAGGTAATTCTCACAGGGTGCTCATATCAGATCTTGCTGGCAAGAGTAATATACTTAGAAAGGCAGAAGAGTATAATATTCATCTAAAGTCAGATTCCCCCGAGGTTCAGGAAATCCTTAATAAACTAAAAGAACTCGAGCATCAGGGTTATCAGTTTGAAGGGGCAGAGGCATCATTTGAACTCCTTTTGAAAAAGTCTCTTCGTCTTCACAAGAAATTCTTTGACCTTATAGGTTTCAGGGTTATTGATGAGAAAAGAAAGGAAAAAGAGCCTCCATACAGCGAGGCAACGATTATGGTCAAAGTGGGTGGACACATTGAGCATACTGCAGCGACTGGCAACGGACCTGTAAATGCCCTTGACAATGCATTAAGAAAGGCCCTCGAAAAATTCTATCCTGAATTAAAGAAGGTCAAACTACATGACTACAAGGTTCGTGTGCTTACCGCAGGAAAGGGCACTTCTGCAAAGGTACGTGTTCTGGTAGAATCTGGAGATGATGAAAGTAGATGGGGTACTGTAGGAGTTTCAGAGAATATCATAGAGGCATCATGGCAGGCATTGGTTGACAGCATAGAGTATAAGCTTTTAAAGGAAAAGTCAAAATAAGGGATATAATTTGAGCAGACTTTCTAACGAAAAATCTGCATATCTTCGGCACTCAGCCCACCAAAAGATAGATTGGTTCCCATGGTGTGATGAGGCATTTCATAAGGCAAAAATAGAAGACAAGCCCGTCTTTTTGAGTTCTGGTGCAGTATGGTGCCACTGGTGCCATGTAATGGCAAAGGAGTGCTTCGATGATGATGAGGTCGTGAGGCTTTTAAATGAAAACTTTATCTGTATAAAGCTCGATAGGGATGAAAGGCCCGAGATAGACAGGAGGTATCAGCTGGCACTTGCTGTTATGGGTTATGGAGGTGGATGGCCATTAAGCATATTTCTTACTCCTGATGGGAGGCCATTTTTCGGTGGAACATATTTTCCACTTGAGGACATGTTCGGAAGACCCGGTTTTAAAAAGGTCCTCAGGAAGGTTTCTGAATTCTATAAATCTAATAAGGATAAGATAATAGAATATTCTCAGGAGCTTATGAAAGCCATTTCCTTTGAGTCTGAATTTTATGTTGGCGAAATAGAAAGTCATTTAATAGATATATCTACAAAAAATATATTGTCTTTATTTGATCCCCAAAACGGAGGGTTTGGCTCGGCACCTAAATTTCCTATGCCAGGGGCAATTGAGTTTCTTTTAAATAGATATTTTTTTACAGGCGATAAAGCAATCAGTTTTGCCGTTGTAAAGACACTTACATCTATGGCAAAAGGCGGACTTTATGATCAGATAGGTGGTGGATTTCACAGATATTCTACAGATGAAGCATGGATCATACCTCACTTTGAAAAGATGGCTGATGACAATGCATGGCTATTGAGGAATTATCTTGATGCATACTGTATGTTTAGAAAAGATTTTTTTAAAGAGATTTCAGAAGGGATAATAAAATTTACTCAGGATGTGCTTTCGGATCATGATGGTTGTTTTTACTCATCTCAGGATGCTGATGTAATACCAGATGATGAAGGTGGTTATTTCACATGGACAGAAAAGGAGATCAAGGATATCTTGAGTGAAGAGGAGTATAATATACTTTCTATGCACCTTTTACATGAGAGGGGTGCAATGCATCATGATAACTCTAAAAAGGTTCTCTTTATTGCTATGGATCCAGAGGATATTGCAAAAGACACAGGAAAAGATTTAGAAAGGATCAAAAATATAATATCTATTGGAAAATCAAAGCTCTTAGAACAAAGAAGACTGAGAAAGTCGCCATTCGTAGATAAGACATTTTATACATCTATTAATGGAATGATGATAACATCATATCTAAAGGCATTCAGGATATTGAAGGACACTAAAATAAAAGAATTTGCAATCAAGAGTCTTAAAAGAATCCTCCAGATATATTTTGTTGACAATACAATCCTTCATACTGATGGAGTCAAGGGTATCCTTGAAGATTACATATATATAATTGAGGCTTTGATCGCAGCATATGAAGTAACTGCTGACAAATATTATTTACAAACTGCAGATTCTATTATGGGAGTATGTTTGGAAAAATTCTGGGATGAAAGGGATGGGGGCTTTTTTGATACAGAGCAGGACATACTTGGCATGAGGCTTAAGGCAGTAGAAGACATACCACATCCAGCGCCAAATTCACTCGGTATTTTATTAATGTTCAAACTATATCACCTTACTGATAAAAATATTTATTTAAAATTTGCTGAAAAGGCATTGAGATCATTTTATTCAAAGACAATGGATGTTAGCCTGCAGTTTGGCTACTATTTTATAGCCCTCGATGCATACTTTAATATCTTGAGACTTTCGCTATATACTTCAGACATGGATTTGATCTCTGAGGTGCTTTCTTCATGCAGACCATATTTGAATGTTACTTATGGGGAAGATAGGGGATATGTTATTCCGTGCCTCAAAACAGAATGCTATGAACCTTTATATAATAGCAGTGAACTGAAGAGTTTTTTGGTTTTTAAGATGTGATATATTTAGTTATGGACAGGAGAGATTTCTTAAAAAAGTCCGCCATAGCGCTCAGTTCTGTTGTCATCGCAAAAAATACCTCTGCACAGAATATTCAACAGAAGCATGCATTGATGCCTGACAAAGATATGCACATGATGATGCATGCGCCTGCAGGATGGGCAGACCCACATATCAAGATTTCCCCTCCACCTTCTTTAATGGGCAGACAGATGGGGAGGGTTCATTCACCCAATATATTGCCTCTTGGATATGAAATGGATGGAAATGTCAAGGTATTTACCCTTATAGCCCAGCCTGTAGAATGGTATCTGCTTGATGGAGAGCCACAGGAAGGATCTATATGGGACAAAGTGCATAAGGCAAAAGGGATTATGCCTGGAATGCATCTGCCAACAAAGATAAAGGGATGGGGTTTTAATGGTTCTATTCCTGGACCTACAATAGAGGCATATGAAGGTGACAGGATTAGAATAATAGTAAAAAATGAATTGCCAGAGCCAACTTCTATTCACTGGCATGGACTTGAGGTGCCTCATGAAATGGATGGGGTTGGCGGTGTAACGCAGAGGCCAATATTTCCAGGGGAGACATTTGTGTATGAATTTACCTTATACCAGCATGGAACATTTATGTACCATTCAGGATACAATGAAAAAAAACAGGTGGGCATGGGAATGGGAGGTATGTTCGTAATTCATCCCCAAAAATATCCTTACAGAATTGATAGTGACTTTTCTATCTTGCTTCAGGAATGGCATCTGTTACCAGGAAATGAAAACCCCGATGTTGTATCTACAGATCCAAATTGGTTTACTTTTAATGGTAAGGCTGCACCTTCTACAGAGATCCTGACTGTCAGTCAAGGGGATAGAGTCAGAATAAGATTTGGCAATCTGAGCAATCTACATTCGCACCCTATACATATCCATGGTTATACATGGAAGGTTGTGGGCACTGAAGGAGGTCCTATTCCTGAAGGCGCCCAATTACCAGGAAATACGGTAGATGTGGCGCCAGGCACTGTAAGGGATGTGGAGTTCGTTGCATGGAACCCCGGTTTATGGCATCTTCATTGCCATAAACTTCATCATACAGTGAATGCTCATGCAGATATGCCAATGGGTGTAATGCCTATGGGTGGTATGACCACATTTTTAAATGTGATTCCAAGAGATAAAAGATGGAAGCATCCAAAACAATTATGAAAATATGCGCATTTACTATTCTTTGTATATCTATTTTCATCTGTGGCTGTGCTACGGTTCAGACCGGAGATGAGTGGAAAGGTGTCAAAAGTTATTCTGTTCAAATATCGGGTATAGAGGCAGTATGGGAGAAGGACAGGGAAGATAGAGACATTATTAATGCTGAAATATCGAGACTTCTATCTGATGGACTTACAAGGGAAGATGTTACCAGAATAGCTATTCTTAACAATCCAAGGCTTCAGTCGACCTTTGATGAAATAGGGATAGCAAAGGCTGAACTTGTTCAATCAGGATTATTAAGAAATCCGAATATCTCGACATTTTTTAAGATTCCTATTGGAGGCGGTCAAAAGGGCTTTGAGATTGAAGGTGATGTAAGTCTTTTAGACCTATTGCAGATAAAACCTCGTAAAAACATCGCCTCAAAGAAACTCGAGTCGGTCATTTTGAAGGTCTATGAAGAAATATTTGATACTCTCATAGAGGCAAAGATGTCTTACGATGAATATGTCTTTTTGACATATATCCGTGATGAAATGGAAAAGATAAGGGATGAAACAGATAACCTAAAAGATCACATAGAATATCGGGAAAGATTCGGATTTTCCGGAGAGTTAGACATCCAAAAGGCTAACATAGCAGCGTTAGAGCAGGAAATTGAATATATTAATATCGAGACATCTCTTCAGATTTCTCGTATGAATTTAAACAGGATAATGGGTTTTCTGCCTGATAGAATGGATTATGATATTATTAAAGAGCTTCCAAAAGATATTGACCTTTCACACGATGTATCAATGCTTATCGACAAGGCATTATCAAACAGGATTGACTTAAAAATCGCTGAGTTAAAGATAAAAGAGGCGTCAGAAATTGTAGGACTTGAATACAGAAATATTCTCAGAGAGCTTGAAGCCGGGCTTTCTTATGAAAAAGAACCAGAAGGTGAAGAATTCTTGACACCGTTTTTAAGGCTGAGTATTCCTATCTTTGATGATAATAAGGCTCAGATAGCAAAGGCAGAGTTTATATTAAGACAGGCTACTAAAGTACTCAATGAGACCAAGCTAAGGATCAGGGAAGAGGTTTTGACAGCATTAGAGAGATTGAAGGAGTCAAGACAGAAGGTCAAGA
>FWPV01005432.1_pt1 | contig 18950 bp, 20 predicted proteins | sample 2228371 | NCBI WGS metagenome assembly FWPV01 (sample SAMEA103939776, study PRJEB20133) | metagenome
GCTTCAAAGGGCGGTAGAGCGGAGGCGCTCCCTAGCCTGGAGCGATGTGGTGACGCTCCGGCAGAACCTCCAAGATACCGAACGGATGCGCGCGCGGGGGTTCTTGAGCGGCGAACTTTACCAACGTGCACGCCGGTATTTGCTCGAACGGCTCAGAACCACCGAGTACCGCTACCAGACGCTTTACGGGACCTATGGCGCCCGTTTGAAAAACGTTCTAATGAGGCCGGCTGAACTCCTCGCCCTGGACCGTCCGTTGCGCACCGCGCTCTATGCGCTTACTCCCCACCCTGTTCTCCGGGCCCTGTACACTGTTGTGGCGAGTCTTCGGGCCAGAGGCGCCTGATTCGCGTCACTATGGATCGCCGCGCAGCTTTTGAGTCAGGACAGCGGAGCGAATTGGCACATGCGATTGCTTGACCGGATGATGGAAAGCCTCCTCAGCAAGCGGCGCATTCGGGGCCTGTTGCAGGAGGCGCGGGCAGGCTATGACTCGTTGAGGCATTGCTGGCGATACGGGCGGCGTTACTTCAGGCCGCGCTTTCGGATCGGCCCGCGGATTTTGGAGAAGAGGTTCCCGGCTAGCCCTGACGCCGACCTGGAGCTCCACATGTTGCTGTGCGGCAGGGACTTTTTAATGGGCGTTTGGGCTCTGGCGTCGTGGTTGGCGCATTCGAAACTGCCGACTCGGGTCGTTGTGCATGACGATGGCTCGTTGCGAGAGCAGCAGGTTCGGCGATTGCTCGCCGTATTTCCAGGGGCGGTTTGCATCCGGCGGGAAGAAGCGGATGCCCGCGCGCAGAGCGAACTCGCCGGGTTCCCTCAATGCCTAAACTTTCGTCGAATGTCGCCGATGGGGCTGAAGCTGCTGGACTTTCGCCTCTTTGCGAACAGATCTACCGCATTGATGATGGACTCTGATGTCTTCTTTCTCGACAAGCCGGCCGAGATCCTGGATTACGCCACGCCCGGAGGTGGCGGCGCAGCATTTGTATTCATGGCGGACATAGTGCGTTCCTACTCTCTTCCGCTCTCAGTGATCGCGCAGGAAGGTGGCGCTGTTCCACCAGGGATTTGTGCGGGTCTGGGCCTCGCCGCTGTAAGATTGATTGACTTCGCCTACTTGGAGGATCTCTTCGGAAGGCGACCGGAGATCTTTAGCGAGCCATTCCTGGCGGAGCAAACCGCCTACGCGATTTTGGGATCGCGAAATGGGTTGCAACTCCTGGGCGCCGGCTACCGGATCCCCAGCGAGCGCGACACCTACCCGTTGATCGCCGGACACTATGTGCGCGGGATCCGGGAGAGGTTTTGGATCGACGGCGTAGGAACGGGACACCGAGCTATCCTGGAGGCTTGACCCGACATGCGTGCGATGCGTAAGAAAGTGAAGGCGTGGCTTCAAAGAGCGCCTGTGATTCGCCATTGGGAGCCTGTCATAACCTCCGCTGTGCAGAAAGCCGAACTGTCTTTCATCCGCCTGCGGTACGGGAAGAGATTTCGCGAGTACACCTTCCAGCGCGCCTACCGGGGCAACATATGGGCCGGGTATGAGTCGCACTCGGGCGCCGGGTCAAGCTTGGAAGCCACCGCGGCGATCCGGCAGGAGTTGCCCCGCCTCATTGAGTCGTTCGGCGTTACTTCCATTCTTGACATTCCCTGCGGCGACTTTCACTGGATGAAGGAGGTCCCATTTCCCGAGGGGTTGGTTTACACCGGCGGCGACATCTTAGAGGAGGTCATCGCGGAGAATCAGGCGCGCTATGGGGGTCCGTTGAGGTCCTTTCGCAAAATGAACCTGCTAGAAGATCCTCTTCCCCGCGCCGATTTGGTGCTCTGCCGGGATTGCCTGGTGCACTTCAGCTTCGCCGACATCGCGAAGTCCATTCAGAATTTGAAGCGCAGCGGCTCAACCTATTTGCTGACCACCCACTTCCCCGCCACTACCACCAACCGCGACGGCATGACTGGACAGTGGCGCCCCCTCAACCTTCAAGCGCCGCCTTTCCATTTCCCGGCGCCGCTCGCCGTGATCAGTGAGCGGCTGGCGATCGAGCGCTTCGCGGATAAGTCTTTGGCGCTGTTCCAGCTCTCCGATATCCCTACGCCACGCTGAGCCTTCATCCCCCGCAGCACTTCTTGTATTTCTTGCCGCTGCCGCAGGGGCAGGGGGCGTTGCGCCCGACCTTCGGCTCGGGTGGGGCGGGCGCCGCAGGCTCTTCCTCCTCCCACTCTTCGGGGTCCTCTTCCTCGCTCGTTTTGAAGACCGGAGCGTAGCCGTGCCACGCCAAACGGTGGTTCAAAGCCGTGCGTAAAATCTCATCTTCCGCGCCGCTCAAGCCGCCCGCCTCAGCGTCCACCTTGCGGTACATGCTCCGCACGCTCGCCGGCGTCGTCCTGCCCGGCATCGCTAACGCGTAAGCGTAGATTGCGTCTTCGCGCAGATCCTCGTCCCGCATCAGCCGGCGCAGATGGTCCAAATGCGCCGATAACCCAAAGAATCCTACCGCCAGAACGGCGTTCCGCCGCACCTCCACGTCCGGGTCGCCCAGGAATCGCGGAATGAAGGGGGCGAAAGCCGGGTTCCGGGAGCGCCACATCGCCTCGACCGCCTTGCTGCGCGTCGCCGGGTCCTCGGCAAACCGCATTACGACCGGATACACATCCTCATATTCCGCGTACGGCGCCAAACCGAGCAGCGCCCCGCACCGCTCCTCAACCGGCGCCGATTCGTCCGCCAGGCGTTCCCGCAACGCGCTCACAGCCTCTTCGCTGTCCCACGCCTCCCCCACAGCCTGCCAGCATGCGGCGCGCACCGCGGCGGACGGGTCCGTGCGGGCCATTTGGAGGAGTCTGCGCCCTCGCCGGTCATCGAGGCTGTTGTAAGAAATCGCTTTCACCGCGGCGACCCGGTGCTCCTCGCACGGGCTGTCGAGATATTCTTCCTGCTTCGAATCCGGCAGGACCGCGAAGTCCGGGGGCGCCGTCTCGGGAAGATACTCGAAGGGGTGTTCGGGAACAGGAAACGGCTCGGGCGGCGCATCCAGCCCTTTCAGAATTGCTTCGCATTCCTGCGAAAGGTCCTCATACAATTCGTCATCCGGGTTCAGGCTGGCGCGAAAACGCTCCAGCACCGGCCGCACGGCAACGTCGCGGTAGATGCTCAGCAGAATCAGGGCGTCAACCCGGTCAAACGCCAACCGCGCTTCGAGAATCCGGACGATGCGCTGATCCCGCACGCCGAGGGTAGCCAAGACGTACGCCACTTCCTCGCGCGCTTCTTCACCCAGGCTGTGCAGTTCCTCATACAGCGACAGCAAGGGATCGAGAGCCGCCTCGCCGAGGTCCCGCAACGCCGCCTGCAAGTCGGCCGGCGAGTCGTCGCCTGCTTCGGCGATCATGCGCAGCATCTGGACGTAAAAGGGTATCGCCTTGGGAGAACCGATCAGACGCAGAACCGCGCACAAGTCCTCGAGGATCCACACCGGGTCGTCTTGGCGGCCGGCGCTGATGAACCGGACGGCATCCTCCGCCGTGCGCTCGCCGGCATCCAACCAAGCCTGCGCCAGGCGGCGGTCGATGCCTATCTCACCTCTCGCCGCCGCCTCCATGAGTTCGAGCGGCGTACGGCAGTGGTATTCCTGAGGCGGGATCACAAGTCCTCCCTGGCGCGATGCGCCGGTTACTCTTCGCGGGTGACGTTCAAAGTGACTTCCACCGTCACTTCCTTGTGCAAGCGGATCGGAATCTTGTACTCGCCCAACTGCTTGATCGGCTCTTCGAGAACGATTTTCTTGCGGTCAATGGTGAAGTTCTTCTGCGCGAGGAGTTCGGCGATGTCCTTCGCGGTCACCGAACCGAACAACTGGTCCGCTTCGCCCGCCTTTTGAGCGATGGTCAGCGTGAGGCCTTCCATCATCTTGGCCAGTTCCTGGGCGTCGGCGACCAGTTTCGCCTCGCGGCGCAGATGCGCCTGCCGTTCCTGCTCGATGATCTTCTTGTTGGCTTCCGTGGCGGGAACGGCGAGCCGCTTCGGCAAAAGATAATTGCGCGCATAACCCGGAGAGACGTTGACCACCGTGCCGCGCGCGCCCAATTTTTCGATGTCTTCCCTGAGAATGACTTCCATATCCGGCCTCCTTACAACTGCGCGGCGAAGGGCAGCAGGGCGATATTGCGAGCCTGCTTGATGGCTTCGCTCAGGCGGCGCTGGTGCGGCGTGCAGACGCCGGTGATGCGCCGCGGGGTGATCTTGCCCCGTTCGGAGATGTAGCCTTGCAGAAGCTTGACGTCTTTGTAATTGATGTCGTCGATCTTGTCCACGCAGAAGCGGCACACCTTCTTGCGCCGGTAATACTGCTTCTTGCCTGAAGCGATCGCCTTATCGCCGCCGGTGGGACGTTGTGATGCCGCAACCGGCCTTCCGCCTCGACTGGTTTGTTCCGCCATAATCGTTTCCTCCCTCCTTTACTCCGCTACGGGTTCACCCGGAACCGGCATGCCCGGCTCGGCTGGAACGGCGGGCGCTTGCGCGGGCGCAGCCACCTGCGGCTTGCGCGCGGCGCGCTTCTCGCGAGCCTTCTTCCTCTTCTCGACCCGCTTCAGCCTCTCGTCGATCCGGACGGTCAAAAACTTCAGCACGATTTCCGAGACGCGCAGCCGCCGCTCGATTTCCTTCACCGTGCCCGGCTGATCGGCGGTGAACTCCAAAAGGATGTAGTAGCCCTCGGTGTGCTTCTTGACCTTATAGGCGAGCTTGCGCACGCCCCAACGCTCTTCCTTGTTGACCGTGCCGCCTCCGGCGGCGATCACCTGTTTTAACTGGTCCAGCAGCGGATTGATTTCCTCATCCGTTGCGTTCGGACGAACGATGAATAGCTCCTCGTAGATCCTCATGTTTCCTCGTTGACGCCTCCGGCGCGACGATTGAACTTCGTCATGGACATAGCGACGCCATCGGCGATAATGGATTCCACTGCTTCGGCCGCCCGGTCGAGCAGGGGATCCAATTCCTTACGCAACCCGCTCCGCAGCGGAGCGAGCAAATACTCCACATCATCCCGGATTTCGTAACCGGGATGGACTCCCAGGCGAACCCGGACAAACTCATTGGTCCCGACGGACCGGATCACGGACTCCATGCCGTGATGGCCGCCGGCTGACCCCTTCGCCCGTATGCGAAGGGACCCCCACGGCAGATCCAAATCGTCATAAATGACGATCAAACCCGCCGGGGTCAACTCCCACTTCTCCAGCAGCGGCTTCACCGACGTCCCGCTCAAGTTCATGTACGTCTGCGGTTTGGCCAGCAGGACCTCGGCTCGGCCGATTCTGCCCACCCCGGCTAGCGCCCGGCATTCGGGACGGTTGACCAGGATGCCGTTGCGGGCTGCCAGCCGGTCGATGGCGAGGAACCCCAAATTATGGGGCGAAAGCTCGTATTGTGGACCCGGATTCCCGAGCCCGACGATCGCAAAATCCATGACCGGCCGCCTGCCGGAGCGCTACTTCTTCTCCTTTTCGCCGCCTTCCTCTTCCTTCTTGCCCTTCTTGATCACTTCCGGCTCGGCAGTGGTTGCCGGAGCAGCCTCCGCAGTGGCTGCCACGGAAGTCCGCAGCGCCACCACGTGCGCGATGACAGTGTCCGGCGCCGCAACCAACTCGACTCCCTCCGGCAGCGGCACCTGAGAAGCGCGCAGCGCCTGCCCGATCAGCAAAGGCGTCACGTCGACGGTCAAATGCTCCGGAATGTCGTCCGGAAGACAACGAATCTCGATTTCCCGGGTGACCGCTTCTAGCAAGCCGCCCTGCTGTTTGACCCCGCGGGCTTCGCCTGCGAGCTGAACAGGCACTTTCACTGTCAGTTTCTTGGTCAGGTCGATCCGCTTCAGGTCGACGTGCAGCAGGTTCGACTTGACCGGGTCTTCCTGCCAGTCGACGATCATCACCGGGGTGTTCTCGATTCCCTTGACGTCCAAATTGAAAATCGTGTTGTGTCCGGTGTTGCTGTGAAGGATCTTCGTGATCTCCTTGGGGTCCACCGAGACGGCGACCGGGGCGGCTCCGGCGCCGTACACCACCGCCGGAATCTGACCACGGACGCGCAGCCGCCGGGCTTCATTCTTGCCCCGGGCGGCTCTCGGTTCCGCAACAACCGTTATGTCTTTCCTCATCTTGACTCCTTTCGCCTGGGGCGCATGGCGCCTCGCCACGCGGAACCCGGCGGTTTATCTAAATCCTCTTAAACGAACAACGTGCTTACCGACGTTTCGTCGTGAATCGATTGAATTGCCCGCGCGAGCAGGCCCGCGACGGATAACGTCTTAATTTTCTTGCACTCCAAAGCTTCATTCCGCAGCGGGATCGAATTCGTGAACACCACCTCTTCGATGCGGGATGCCGCGATGCGCTCCACCGCTTCTCCGGACAAAACAGCGTGCGTCGCACACGCGGTTACGCTCTTCGCGCCGGCGGCCAGCAGGGCGTCCGTCCCCTTGACCAGTGTACCCGCCGTGTCGATCAAATCATCCACAATCAGGCAGTCTCGCCCTTCGACGTCGCCGATGATGTGCATTACTTCAGCGACGTTGACCTCCTCGCGGCGCTTATCAATGATGGCCAGAGGCGCCGAAAGGCGTTTGGCGAAAGCCCGTGCGCGTTCTACCCCACCCGCGTCCGGCGAAACCACGGTCAGGTTGGCTGTCCCCCTGGGACGGAAATATTCGATCATCACCGGCGTGGCGAACAAGTGATCCACCGGAATCTTGAAAAATCCTTGAATCTGGGCGGCGTGCAGGTCCAACGCTAGGATCCGGTCCGCCCCGGCTGTTTCGAGCAGATCCGCCACTAGGCGGGCGGAGATTGGGACGCGGGGCTTGTCCTTCCGGTCCTGCCGGGCATATCCGTAGTAGGGCAATACCGCGGTAACCCGGTCGGCGGAGGCGCGCTTCAAGGTGTCCATCATGAACAGCAGCTCCATCAAATTCCGGTCCACCGGAGTGCAAGTCGGTTGCACCACGAAGCAGTCGGCGCCGCGGACGTTCTCTTTGACTTGCAGACGGATTTCCCCGTCGGAGAACGAGCAAACCGTGGCTTCAGAGAGCCCGCAGCCTAAGCACTCGCAAATCTCCTTTGCCAGAGCCGGGTTCGCGTTCCCCGTGAATACCTTCATTGAATTCCCTATCATCTCTCGTACCGGCTGCGCAGCGGCCAAGTCTTACCGTCCAAGTGGGGAGCCAAGCTCCGCCACCACATCCTGCGGTACTGGGAGCGGCTAATGGTCCGGATCAAGAACGCCGGCTCCGCTTGCCACCGCCTCCACGCCGCAGCCGCCTCCCCGCGGCTGTCAAACAGGGCGAAGACCGCCGATCCGCTCCCGCTCATCGAAGCGCACGACGCGCCCAGCCTTTTGAGAGTCCGCTTGATCGCTTCCAATCGCGGGTGAAGGTCGAATACTGCCGGCTCGAAGTCGTTCTCGAATCCGGAGACCGCCGGCCGGGCGGCCAGCCGTCCCTCAGCACCCCAGACAAATGCCTGGAACTTATTAATGTAATTGAAATTGCCAGCCGGTGTCAAACTTGCCGCGGCTTCCTCCCACGCCGGGCGGCCCAATCTCCGGTATGCCTCCGGTGTGGAAACATGGATGCCGGGAGTCACGATCAGCCCGTACCGCGCCGGGGGGTCGGGTAGCGGATAGAGCTCGGTGCCGCGCCCCAAGGCGAGGGCCATCCCCCCGAGCAGGAAGAACGGCACATCGCTGCCTAACTCGCCGGCGATTTCGATCAGATTTTCCGGCGGAACCGTCTTGCCGGCGAGCACGGGAAGCGCGAGCAGCACCGCCGCCGCGTCTGACGACCCTCCGCCGAGTCCGCTGCCCATCGGGATCTTCTTCGTCAGACGCATCCTCAATGCGCCCCGGATCTTGGCTGCATCGAACAGCCTCTCGGCGGCGAGCGCCGCCAAATTTCCGGGAATCTCAGGCGTGGCTTCAATAATGCGGGTCTTGCCGGGGCGGAACTCCAGATCCAAAGTGTCGGACAGGGAAACCGTTTGGAAGACCGTGCGCAATTCGTGGAAGCCGTCCGGCCGCCGGTAGAGGACTTTGAGGCCGAGATTGATTTTCGCGAGCGCCCGCACGCGCGCCCGCCTCGGCTGGGAAGGCATCTTAGTATTGCAGGAGCGAGTAGACTTCGCGCCCGGCCAGCCTCTCGCGGCCCTTGAGAAAATTGAGCTCGACAACGAAGCTGAGTCCGGCGACGACGCCGCCCAGGTTTTCGACAAGCTGCGCGACGGCGGCAGCCGTCCCGCCGGTGGCGAGGACGTCGTCCACGATCAGGACCCGGGCTCCGGGGAAGATCGCGTCCTTATGCATTTCGAGGGCGTCCGTGCCGTATTCGAGGGCGTACTCGATGCGCGCCGTTTCAGCGGGCAGCTTGTTTGGCTTGCGCACGGGGACGAACCCCGCCCCTAAAGCATAGGCCACGGCGGGCGCGAAGATGAAGCCTCGCGCTTCGATGCCTACCACCAGATCGACGGGGGCTTCGCGGTGGCGTTCCACCAAGCGGTCGATCACTTCGCGGAAGCCCGCCGGGTTCTTCAGCAGCGTGGTTATGTCGTAAAAATTGATGCCCGGCTTGGGAAAGTCGGGCACTTCACGGATGAGGCTCTTGAGGTCGGACATTAGTAGCGGTGTATCCTGAATTCGCTTAATTTTACCACCGCTTCTTCATGTTTCTCGAAGCCCCGGACGTCGGCCCACCGGGGACCCTGCGCGAGATAGCCCTCGAAGTCGCCAAGCTGATCGCGGGTGCCCACGGCGTAAACTTCCACGCTGCCGTCGTCGAGGTTTCTCACCCATCCGGTGACGCCGAGCTGATTGGCCACCTTTTCCGCGAAATACCGGTAGCCGACGCCTTGCACGCGTCCCCGCACCACATACCGCCGCGCGATTCGATCCATTCCTTCATCCATAGTAAGGTAGGATTCTAGCGGCATGAAACTCGCACTCGTCGGCTACGGCCATGTCGGCCGCGCGTTCGCGCGGCTGCTCGACTCGAAGCGCTCGCAGTACCCGTTCCGGATCGTTGGGATCCACACTTTGCGCCATGGAACGGCCTATGACCCGCGAGGGCTTCCCCTTGAGCCCGCATTCGGTCCGCCGGCTTCCGGCATCGAGGAGTTCCTCGACCGGGCTCAGCCGGAGGTCATGATCGAAGTGACCTCGCTCAACCCTTCGACCGGAGAACCGGCGACGTCCCATATCCGGGCGGCTTTCGCCCGCCGGCTGCACGTCATCACCGCCAACAAGGGACCGATCGCCCATAGCTACGCCGCCTTGCGCGATGAAGCCGCACGCGCCGGCGTGAGCTTCCGCTTTGAATCGACGTGCATGGATGGGACGCCCGTCTTCAACATGGTGCGGGACCATCTGCCCGGCGTCGCCATTTTGGGCTTCGCCGGCGTGCTCAACTCTACGAGCAAGGTGGTGATTGAGGCGATGCGGAGCGGGCGCTCGATGGAGGAGGGAATCGAAGAAGCCCGGCGGCTGGGCATCACCGAAACGGACGCCTCATATGACATTGATGGTTGGGACTCGGCGGCGAAGGCTGCGGCTTTGGCCAACGTGCTGATGGACGCCCGGGTCACGCCCCTCGACGTCGAGCGGCGCGGTATCGGGAGGCTGACGCCGGAGCGGGTGCAGGAACTCGCCCGGCGCGGCAAGAGGGTGGCATTGGTGAGCCGGGCGCGCCGAGTTCACGGCAGGATCAGGCTGCGCGTGCGGGCCGAAGTGCTGGACGAAACGGACCTGCTAGCCTCTGTCAAAGGCACCTCGAATCTGCTGCTCATCGAAACCGACCTCATGGGAACCATCGGCGTGGTTTCGTTGAATCCCCAAGTACAGCAGACCGCCTATGGCGTTTTCGCCGACTTGGTGGACATCGCCCGGACGGCGTAACCGGCTCTCACGCAACGCCGGCGGTCAAACGCTGCGCCCTGCGATCCGGAAGTAGCTTGCGGCTGCAAGCAAACGGCGGTCGTTCGTCCAAATCTCGGTCTCGCCAATGTCGAGCGCAGTGGCGAGATGGATGGCATCTCCCGCCCGCAATGGGACATCCGGAGGCAAACTTTGGATCAAAGCGGCGGTCTTTCGCAGCAGCGCACTGCTCAACGGGACGAAGGTCCAAAGACCGGCGTCGATATGCTCTGCGAAAGCCTGGGAAATTTCTTGAAAGTGATCCGGAGCCAAGGCTCCCTCACGCATGTGCCGGTGAAAGACCGAAGTCACTTCCACAATGGCCCACGCGGACGAACACACGTCAGATCGTCCGACTAGAAGTCTTCGCACCGCGCCGGAGTCGATCTCATTCACGTAGTACTTCGCAATGTAAGCGGAGTCCAAGTACACTGTCACCGATCCTCTTCCAGAAACCGTCCACTGTCGGTGGAAACCGCTGGGAATCGGCACCAGAAACTAGTCATATCCGGTAGCCCCGGCTTCTGAGTTGCTTTCGAGATCGGATGCAGCTCCGCAACTGGCTCGCCACGCCGCTTAATCACGATAACGGCGCCATCCGCCGCCTCCCGGACTAATTCCGATGTGCGTATGTGAAGGTCCCGTATGGTTACCGTCTTCATGTGCTACATTGTAGCACATCGCCTTCCCATCGGGTCGACCTCACCCCAGAATTTCGCGGACGAATTGGGCGGTTTGGCCGATTTGATCGTTGAAGCGCTGGTAGATGCCGATGATGATGGCGTCGTTGGGCTTAATGCCCTTCAATGCGTAAGCGATGCGTTCTTTCACCTGCTGCGGCGAGTTTACCGTCCTGCCGGCAGCCAACACCTTATAGACGAGGCACGGTTTCTTCACCTTCCGGATGGTCGCCATCATGCGCGGCGGATCCTCGGGGAGGTAAATTTCCCCGAGCGGCACATGCCCGCCCAGCATCTTCGCGAATTCTTCGCGCGGGCGGTTCATGTAGTACAAGCTGGTCATAAAATAGTCAATGTCCCAGCCCTTTTCCTCCGCCTTCTCGACCGCCAGAGGATTGTGGCAGGACAGCCCCACCATAGCCCCGGTGTCGCGGATGCGTTTGAGATAGTCGAGCGATTTTTCAAACTGCCCGGCATGCCAGAGGCGGTTGGTCTGCTGCCCGTGTTGCGCGATGCCGATCGGCTTGAGCTTCATCGCGCGCTGCAACATGTGCGGCTCGTCGTTGAAAGTAGGGCGGGAAAGCAGGAGGAGTTGCAGTTTGCCGCCTTGTTCCTTGTACTTGAGCCAGTCCGTCTCCAGCCTCTCGCTCCAGCTTGCCTGCCAGGTGTTATAGCCGGCGCGCTCCAGTTCTTTCAGGAACGAAATAACGCGGGGCGTCGTGTGGTACTCGCCCATGTGGGTCGAATAGAGGTAGTTGAAGTGGGAGTAGCCGTAAATCGTGTTTGCGCCGGCAATCAAGCGGCTGATGCGGTGCTTGCCGAAAGGAACGGTTGGCAATGGAGGACCGGGGGCGGCGGGCGGAACCGCATCGGGAATTTCCGCCGCCGCGGCGCTCCCTTGGTTCGCCGCCGCAAGCCAAGCCGCCACTGTGCCCGCCCCGCGGAAGAGGTCGCGCCGCTCGAGCTTGCGGTCCTCCTCGTGGGGCACTTCCACCATGCCGTTCATATAATCGATGTCGCCGGGCAACATACGCCGCGCCTCCTGATTACTGTTTTGAGTCCTTCTCCCGCATTAACTGCGGAGGAAACTCGGCGGCTTTCGAGCCGCCCTTTCGCCGCAGATTCGCCTGTCCGCCGCGATCCGGATAAAGCGGCATTTGCATGCCGCCGGTTTCCTGCAACAGCGCGAACAGCCGTTTGTTCATCTCACGCACGACCTGAGCGTGCTGCGGGCTGAAAATGAGGTTGTTCGATTCGAGGGGGTCTGCTTTCAGGTCGTACAGCTCGTCGATATCCCAGATGCCGTGGAACCGCATGTACTTGTACTGTTCAGTCCGGAGAGCGAACACGGTGGGCGTGTGGGGGAAGTTGCGTTCCCAGTAGTACTCGTACAGCAGTTCCTTGCGCCACGGGACGTCCTTGCCTTGAAGGAGGGGAATGAAGCTCGCTCCATCGAGTCCCGGAGGCGGCTTCAGCCCGGCAGCTTCCATCACCGTGGGCATGATGTCGAGATTCGCCACCATCCGTTCCACGACGGTTCCACCCTTAAATAGCTCCGGACAGCGCGCCAGCATCGGCACGCGAATCGACTCTTCGTACGCGGTTCGCTTGTCGATCAAACCGTGTTCGCCGAAGGCGAAGCCGTTGTCGCCCATGTAAATGATCAGGGTGGAGTCAAGCTCTCCACGCTCGCGGAGCGCGGCGAGCACCCGCCCCACGCTATCATCAACACCCATCAGCGTCTCGGCGTAGCGTTTGTAATATTCGGCGATGTTGAGGTCCGAGTGATACGGGAAATCGACTCCATGCCAGCTATTGCGCTGATTCTTCACCCACATCGGGCGGTTGCGCGCCATCTCGCCTTCTGCCGCCATGGTGGGCGGATATTCGAATTTCTCCTTGGCGTACATCCCTTTATGACGCTCCGCAGGGATGAACTCCGAGTGGACGGCTTTGTGGGACAGGTACATGAAATACGGCTGTCCTTTCTTGATCTGCTTGAGCCAGTCCAGGGCGTAATCGGTCAGTTCGTCCGTGATGTAGCCTTTTTGGGGGACGTTCTTGCCGTCGATGTTCAAGCCGTTCTTGCTCGGGAGATACGTCCCTTGTCCGCGGAAGCTCACCCACCGGTCGAAGCCGGGCTGCGGCGCGTCGCTTTCGCCGCCCATGTGCCACTTGCCGAAGAAACCAGTTTTATAGCCCGCCTTTTGCAGGTATTGCGGGAAGAACGTCGTGCCCTTAGGTATCGCGGTGTTGTTGTCCACGATCTTGTGCCGGTGGGCATAGACGCCCGTCAGGATAGAGGCTCGCGAAGGCGAACAAAGGGCGGTGGTGACGAAAGCGTATTTGAGGTAAGCGCCGTCGCGCGCCAGCGAGTCCAGATGGGGCGTCCGGAGCCATTTCTGCCCTTTCAGAAAACCCAAAGCGTCATAGCGGTGGTCGTCGGTGAGAATGAATATGACGTTACGCGGCTTGGCGCCGGCGGCGCGGGTGATCTCGCGCGCCGCCCCGGCCATGCCGAGCCCGGTCATAAGAGCCGTTCTGCGGTTCATACCATCGGACAATATCACAAATGGCGGATTCGCGCCGAGTTCGGCGCGGCGGCGGCGGGATTTCCTACAATGAGAGGTTGCTCAATAAGTTAGTCGTCGAAAACCTCAAGCACCGCCCGGTGCGAACCCTGCTCAGCGTGCTCGCCATAGGCGTCGAAGTTACGATGATTCTGACGCTGGTGGGGGTCAGCCACGGGACGCTGAACGAGACGGCGCGGCGAGCCAAGGGTGTCGGGGCGGATATCATCGTCCGGCCGCCCGGCTCGTCGATCCTAAGCCTGAGCTCGGCGCCGATGCAAGAGAAATTCCTCTCCTATTTTGAGGAGGACCCGCGCGTGGCGGTAGCCTCCGGGGCGACGGTGAATTCGCTCGGAGGCTTCGACACGATGACGGGGTTGGACTTGACCCGCTTCACCCGGATGAGCGGCGGATTCCGGTATCTGGCAGGCGGACCTTTCACCGGACCTGATGACATCCTGGTGGACGAGTACTACGCCCGGCAAAAGAAGCTCCATGTTGGGGACCGGATTGAGTTAATGAACCACCTGTGGCGCGTGGCGGGCATCGTGGAATCCGGCAAGCTCGGCAGGGTGTTCTGCCAGCTTCCGGTGATGCAGGAACTCACCGGCAACACGGGCAAGCTCAGCCAGATCTACCTCAAGCTGAAGGACGAAAAACAGGCGCCCGGGATGGTGGAGGAGCTCCGGCAGCGGATGCCCGGCTACCAGATCTACACCATGGAGGAGTTTACGTCCCTGCTCAACGTCAACAACGTGGGCATGCTGCGGGAGTTCATCTATGTGGTGATCGGCGTGGCGGTGGCGGTGGGTTTCATCGTGGTCTTTCTCGCCATGTACACAGCGGTGCTCGAGCGAACCCGCGAAATCGGCATTCTGAAGGCGCTCGGGGCTTCGCCCGGTTTTGTGCTCGCCATCCTTGTCCGGGAGACGCTGATCCTGGCGGTGTTGGGTTCGATCGTGGGCGTAGGGTTCAGTTTCGGCACCCGCTGGCTGCTGCGAGCCGCAGCCCCCTCTACCCTGGTGCAGGAGATCGTGCCCGAATGGTGGGGTTATTCCGCTCTCATCGCCGTGGTGGGGGCGATGCTCGGCGCGATCTATCCCGGCTGGAAAGCAGCGCGCCAGGATGCCATCGAGGCGTTGAGCTATGAGTAAGCCGGCGATCATCGAGGCGCGCGATTTGAGGAAGACCTACCACGTGGGCGAAGTAGATGTGCATGCCTTGCGCGGTGTCGACCTGAAAGTGGAAGCCGGGGAGTTTGTGGCGATCGTTGGTCCGTCGGGTTCGGGTAAATCCACGCTGTTTCACATTCTGGGCGGATTAACTCCGCCTACTTCGGGGAAGGTGCTGTTGGACGGGCAGGATTTGTCAGCTCTTACCGAGGCGCAACGCACCGAGTTGCGCAAGCGCAAAGTGGGCTTCGTGTTTCAACGATACAATCTGCTTCCGACCTTGACCGCCGCCGACAACATCGAAATCGCCCGCTACATCGCCCGCCGGGACGGGGAACCGGATCCGAAGTTCAAAGAGGCGCTCGAGATGCTGGGCATCTCCCATCGCTTACACCACAAGCCGCGGGCGATGTCCGGGGGCGAGCAGCAGCGGGTGGCGATCGCCCGGGGCATCGTGAACAATCCCGCCATCCTGCTTGCGGATGAACCCACGGGCAACCTCGACACCGAGAACTCTGAGATCGTCTTGCGCCTGCTGCGCGGCTTGAACGAGCGCCTCGGTCAAACCATTCTGATGATCACGCACAATCCCGAAGCCGCGGCGTTCGCTCACAGGGTGGTGAAGATGCGCGACGGGCGCGTGATTGAGGGGTAAACGGGTTCAACTCCAGAATCGGATCCGCGATCTCCGCGGCGGATGGGAAAGATCCGGCGCCGGCGGAATATCCGCTCCTTCGATGACGCACCGCGGCGCGGTAACGAAGAGATATTCCGCGGTTGAAGCGCCTAGCTTGGCTTCCACGGCGCGCCACGCCGGCATGAGGTCGGGCGGGCGATAAGAGTCGTCGTGGCAGTCGCTTGCCACGATGGCCGCCAAGCCGCTGCGGAGCAGCTCCCACGCCGCTTCCCGCGCCTCCGGGCCTGCATCGCCGGTGATGGATTGGCCGGTCAACTGTAGGAAGCATCCCTCTTCTACCCAAGAAGCGACTTCCGGGACGATCTCCATCAACGCCGGATTGCGCTCCGGATGCGCGATCACGGGCCGCATGCCGCGTTCCCGGAAGCTCTTCAATATTCGATCCATGTTTGCGGGAACGCCCATATGGGGCAGTTCCAGCAGGATATAGCCACGCCCATTGATGGTGAATTCCGCAGGCGAGGCGAGCGCCGTCTCGATGTACAGGACGTGGACGTTCAGCTCCCATCCCCGGTGGATTCGGGGTACGCCTCCGGCGGCGGCCAATTTTTCGATGCGCTCGCGGATCAACGCGGCGTCCGGGGTCCAACGAAGGTTGTAGTGCGGCGTAGCTACGATGTCTGTAGTGCCTTGCCCGGCTGCGATCCGCAGCATGGCCAAGCTCTGCTCGAGACTTTCTGAGCCGTCGTCCACGCCCCAAACGATGTGGCTATGGATGTCGATCATCTTCGCCTCAAAGATGCAGCCGCAGGGTGAGCTGAACCACCCGCCCGTCGTTCAAAGTGTTAGTGATCTTGCCGAAGGCGGAGGAGCTCAGGTTGCGCTGCGGCTCGTCGAACTGCGCGTGGTTGGCGGCGTTGAAGCCTTCGGCGCGAAAGACAAGCCGGTATTCCCGTTGACGCCGGAACCGCCACTCCTTGGCGATGGCGGCGTTGAAATTGGCGATGGGAGACTTGCGGAACGTCGAGCGCCCTAGATTGCCCGCCCGCTGACCCGGCTGAATGTAGGAAAACCGCGAGCGCTGCAAGATCGATGGCGCGGTGTCAGGGTGGGAGATGGTCTTGCCGAGAATCGAGGGGTCCAGGATGTTCGGGCGGTCGCCCGCTCCGCCGTCGACGTTCCCGAAGCCCGGTCCGTCAGAGCCCACAAAGAGCGTCAGCGGCGTGCCTGACTTGAACAAATTGACCGCCGAGATGGTCCACCCGCGGGGCAGGGAATAGGAGTAGGCGAGCTCCAACGAATGCGTGGAATCAAACAGGCTCAACCCCTTGCGGTCCTTTGCCGCGTCATACTGCCACTGATTGCGTCCGGTTTGCTGGTCGCGGTTGGCGGCGGTGAACGTGTAATCCGCGCCCTCGTCGATCGCTTTGCCAAAGGCGTAATTGACCGTCCACACCAGGCCTTTGTAAGCAGGCATGTGCAGCGTCGCCCGCGCGGCGTCCATGTACGCGATGCCGCCGTTGACGATGTGTTTCACGTCGTAATACCGCGGATCGGGGCGCCTTTGATCCACCGTGGCGGTGGTCAAGGGAATGCCAGGAAGCGGCTCCGCCCGGTTTTGCTGATAGGCGTTGAGAAGCTTGAACGTGCGGCTGCCCACGTAAGCCAGGCGCAGAACGTAACGGTCGGCGATCTTACGCTCGAGCGTCAGGTTGTAGACATGGGAGTAGGGCGACGCCAAGTCCGGAGAAAGAAACGTGGGTGAAGTGCGCGCCGAGGGATCGTCGAGGCGGATGCCCGCCAGCGGATTGAGGATGTCCGGATTCTGGACTTGCACATATCGCACATGCGGCAAGTTAATCCGGGCTTGCTGATACGTCACCGGAAAGATCTGTCCGAAGACCGTGGCGTAGGCGGCGCGCAGGGTCCACTCCGCAGGGGCGCGCCAGGCGAGCGACACGCGCGGGCTGAAGTTATTGCAGTCGCAGCGGTAGGGGATGGCGGTCAAGCCGTCCACCTCGTAAGGCGCGGTCTCGAAGCTGTAACGGAGGCCGAGGTACAGTTGCAGCCGGCTTCCTGCTCGCCACCGGTCGCCCAAGTATAGGGCGCCCGCCCAATTGCGGAACCCGCGCGCGAGTTCGCCGATGGTCGCTTCATACATGGACGGAGCGCCATGCCGGAAGTTCTCAATCGCCGTGCGGCCAAAATTGTTGGTGAACCAAAACAGTCCCCGCTGGTTGTTGACCTCGATCCCATTCAGTTGGTACCGGGTGATCTCGCCGCCTACTGTCAGACCATGCTCGCCATCGCGGGACCACAGCACGCCGCCGCGAAACGCGTTGCGCGCGCGGTTGATCGGAAACTGGCTGTCTGGACCCAACTCTTCGATTTGGTATCCGAAGCGTACCCGTGGACCCACGGCGTTGGGCTCAGGCAGGAGCGCCGAGCGCGTGCGGTCGAATTGCAGTCCGCCCGACCATCCGCCGCGCAGCCATGCGATGCGCGAGCGGTGGGTGTGAATGTCCGTGTTCGGATTCTGCCCGGCGACGAGTTGGAAAGCGTCCAAGTGGTGGCGGTGGATCTGATGCGAGAGCACCAGACGGTGTTTCCCGAAGGAAGGCTCAATCCGCAGGAACCCCTCGGAAGTGTCGCTCGATTGCGGAGCATTGGTATTCAAGGCGCGGGGGTCGAAGTCCAGGCGGTTGGGCAGCGCTAGCGGGTAGGCTTGCATCCACCGGGCGATCAGACGCCGGACAGCCGGATCCGCAGCTAGGGGCGTACGCTCGGACTCGAGCGGCACAAGGACGTTGCCGTTCACCATTCCCCGAATCTTGCGCTGGGAAAGATTGAGCGTAGTGAAACCTGCGAAAGGCGCCTTTCCTGAAGCTCGAATCCCGTAGTAGTTGCGCCGTGAGGGCTTCACCGGACCTACCTGAAAGAATGTCCGCGCGTTAAACACGCTGTTCTGATGGGACGCAAATAGCTCCGCCCGGAACGGCGCAGGCTTCGCTGTAGGCTTGGCGGCAATGAGTTCCGAAGCCGGCTGCCCGTGCTCAGCCGCGTAATAGTTGAGCTCGGCAGGCATTTCGGAGACCACCGTCGCCGAAGCGCCCACCCGCACATTCAACTCTTTGGTGGCGTTGGTGTCGATCTCGTAGACGGCGATGTTCTCATTTCGCTGGGAGGATGAGCCGAGGCGAGGCTGAGCGGCAAGCGGCGCCGCGAGGAGGGAAATCCAAAACAAGCGGCGGAACATAGGAGAGATCACGGCGCGAACGGACGGCAACGCGTCATGAATGACAGTCTAACAAACGGCTCCGGCTCACTTGGCTTTGCGCTCTAGCGCCTCTTTGAGTTGGAGGAACACGCTTTCGTTATATTCCTCTTTCACCCGCTCCAGCGGCTCCGCCACCCCATCCCGGGAACGCTTCAGGCAGCGCCCGAGCATGAGCGTCGCTTCCGCGTCGGAGGGATCGCGTTCGAGCGCAGCGCGGAAATAACCTGCTGCTTCGTCGAAACGCCCCGCTTTCCACAGCGCGTAACCAAGGTTGAAGTAGAAATCGGGGTCGGACGGGTCTCCCTCCAGCGCTTTCTTGAAGTTTTCGATGGCTTCCGGGTGATCGCGCCGGCTCTGAGCTGCGCCCAAATTGTTGAATGCCTCGTTCAATGGCACGCGCTGCGCCACCGCTGCGAAAGCCGCCTGCGCCCCCTCGTAGTCACCGAGGTAAAAGCGGCAAAGCCCGAGGTAATGGTTGGCTTCGGAGTAGCGGGCATCTGCTGCGGGCACCTTTGAAAACCAACCTGCGGCGGCCTTATAATTCTCCTGATTCCAGAGCAGCTTGCCGAGCGCCATGAGCGGACGCCCATACCGTGCGTCCAAGCGCGCGGCTTGGGTGAAGAAGCGGTGTTTCTGCTCGG